>Ga0214200_1000378_pt1 | contig 12543 bp, 10 predicted proteins | sample TroBogEpilimnion_7_FD_153038 | JGI IMG/M metagenome (GOLD analysis project Ga0214200, IMG submission 153038) | Freshwater microbial communities from Trout Bog Lake, WI - 23OCT2008 epilimnion | ecosystem: Environmental > Aquatic > Freshwater > Lake > Epilimnion/Euphotic zone | place: Trout Bog... | reverse complement strand
TGGAAAGTAGTGGGTATGGTGTTAGGCAGAGCGTCGCAATTTGATGTCCCTTCCTTTAATTTTGAAGAATTGAAGGATCTTGAAAAATTTGAGAATGTGTCTTTTGATTTTTTCGATACTCTCTTTTATCGATCGACGGTCACTCATTTCCGAGGATGGATGGAAGTCTCATTTCCATACGCAGTGAACCGTGCATTAGCTGAAATCATCGCCAGAATAGTTTCCAGGATGCGAGGTCGACCAGAAGTTAGAATGCATGAAATATACAGATTTATTCATAAAAGATGGAGTTCGGAGCATGAAATTCTGAATGAGTCAAAGATACTACGGCCAAATGCCTATCTACGAGATGAACATAATCGGCTAGTAAATATGGGTGTCAATGTTTTTATCGTAAGTGATACACATTTTTCACAGAGTGAAATATCTGATTGGATGCGTAAGCATGATTTCGCTTCTGTACCCATATATACAAGTCAGGAATTCTTGAAGACTAAGTCAACTGGCCTCTTTCAAAATATATTATCCCTGCGTGGAATCGAACCACAAGATTGGGTTCATGTCGGTGATAATTTGAAATCCGATATATCTGCAGCAAAAGATCTCGGAATGCATGCAATTTTTTACCCAAATCTGATGCTCCAATTGAATTCTATCGGTGTGCTTTCTAAGAGAGCTACGGGGTTCCTGCTGAAGAACCAACTAGAAGGCAGGAAGATTTTAGATGCCCTTCGCAGTCAGTATTTATTGAACCAATGGATTCTAAAATTGGACCACAAGGTAGTAGCCAGTGCCATTGCGAATCTGATCGTCGCCCCGATTGCTTCGACCCTCGCGCATGAAACACGCGCGATAGCGCTAAGAACAAAAAGTGAACTTGTGCTTTATAGCTCGCGGGATGGATGGCTACCGTATTTGTGGCATTCAAAAATGTATCCTGATGATGCGGTCCAATATTTCAAGACATCAAGGGCGATGCTTAATGATCCTTCGTATCTTCCTTATGTAGATTCTCAGACCAGAAATGCCACGAATGTTTGTGTCTACGACTTGGGTTGGCGAGGCTCGACAATTTCTTTTCTCCGACGAAATCTTCCTGCCAAAACGTGGATTGGTGTGTTCGGTTACCTCGCCGGAGCAAAGCCGGCTAACACCGTTGCAATCCTGAGTGGTAGTCGCCAGAAAATGGTAGCAATTTGGCGGTCTAGGGACTTCGTTGAAGTTCTTTTCCCTGATGGGACGCCAGGATACGCATCCTTGACTTCAGAACTGATGCCAATCCAAAGGGACGAAGATAATGAAAACGTCTTTGACACTGCCATTCTCGAGGCTTTTGAAAAGGTGGTGACTGGAGATTTATTTGCGCTGAGTCCTGAAGAGGCTAGCCTACTCATCTATTTGACTTGCAGGTACCCATCTTCTTCGCTTATAAAATCGATGAAGGATTCACTCCATGATATTCAAGATGGGGAATTTGAACCCCTCGTAACGGATCAATGGAAGAAACTTTTTTCTAAGAATAGAATTATGTGGCCCTACGCTTCTCAGTTGAATTCGAACCCAAAGTGGGCAATAAAGATAATTTTTAAGATTGCAGTTAATCTGAAGGAAATTTTTCAACGTATTCATAATATATTCGGAAGACTCAAATTGATTATCAACAATGATTAGTGATTAGTGATTAGTTTTAAATTTTTCAATCTCTTCTCGCAACTGCAAAACGCTATCAACATTATCTAGGCTTGGCGCATATCCATTTAACTTTTTGATCGAGCAAACGCGGTTTGTTATTCCTTCATTGAATCCAACAAATTTAAAGCCCTTAGAAAGCTCAAATATTTGAACAATATCTTCAGCAATCGACGCAATTGTTATTTCCTGACCGGATGCCACATTGACCACGCCAACATGCTTATTAAACATATCGAGTATGAGAGATGAGGCATCGGTCGTTGATAGAAAGTCGCGTGATGCCAATCCACTTCCCCAAACCTCTAACTGAGTATTTTCTTTTTTTGCCAGAGCCGCTTTTTCGAGTAATGAAATCACTACATGACCACGGCCCTCAAGGAATCTATCACCGGTCCCAAATAGATTGGTCGTAAGGCCATAAACAAATTTTGTGGAATGAACTTTATGCAATATCTCCAGATAGCTGAGTGCGTGGCGTTTGGCCATCGCGTAGCCATATTCACTATCGTGAGGGTCGCCATTTAGCCAATCCTCTTCTATTAAAGGAAGAGTTGCATAAGGAAATCCATAAGCGGCGACAGTTGATGCATAATAGACCCACTCAGGTGGGTGAGAATTGAGCGCAGAGAAAACGGAATTATCAATAACTGTGTTTCTCAAGAGGCTACCAGCAGGGTTTTCCTTATGTCCAGCAATGCCGAAAACTTGTGCGGCTAGGTGTAAAACGTGGGTTGGTTTGTGTTCAGATACAAACTCGTGGACAGCTTTTGAGTCTTCCAGTGCAAGCTGAGAATGATTCGGAGCAAGGATTTGCGCTTCAGAATGTGTTGACCTCAAACTTTTGAGGAGTGAGATACCGAGTGACCCTGACCCGCCTGTGACCCAGATTTTCACTTCAGTGTATTGGCCCAGCGCAAGTCTGATTCGCACATTTCCTTAACTAACTGATCAAAAGTCGTTTTCGGTGTCCAACCCAGCACTTCCTTAGCTTTTGACGCATCACCAAGGAGAGTCTCGACTTCCGCTGGACGGAAGTACTTCTCGTCGACTGCAACTAGCGTTTGGCCTGTTTTTAGGTCTATCGCGATCTCGTTCAATCCTTCACCTGACCACTTCAAATCAAATTCAAATTCGATTGCAGCTCGCTCAATAAACTCTCGAACCGAATACTGAATTCCCGTTGCAATTACCAGGTCTACAGGCTTCTCTTGTTGAAGCATTAACCACATCGCTTCAACATAATCTCTTGCATGCCCCCAATCTCGCTTGGCATCAAGATTTCCAAGTAAGACTGGCTCTCCAATTCCTGCTGCTATCTTTGCAAGGCCTCTTGTAATCTTACGGGTCACAAATGTTTCACCTCGTCGTGGTGATTCATGATTGAAAAGAATTCCGTTACATGCATATTGACCATAAGCTTCACGGTAGTTAACGGTTATCCAATATCCGTAAAGTTTAGCCACGGCGTAAGGTGACCGTGGATAGAATGGCGTTCTTTCTGTCTGGGGAACCTCCTGGACTAATCCATAAAGCTCTGATGTCGACGCTTGATAAAAACGCGTGTTCGTCATACCTAAATTCCGTAGGGCTTCCAAAATTCTCAGGGTTCCAACTGCATCTGAATTCGCCGTGTATTCAGGCTCCTCAAACGATACTGCCACGTGGCTCTGCGCTGCTAGATTATAAATTTCGTCTGGTTTGACTTCATTAATAACTCGAACTAAACTTGACGAGTCGTTCATATCTGCGTGGTGTAAAAAGAAAGTTTTATTCCCGACCTCTGGGTCGTCAAATAGGTGATCAATCCTCTGGGTGTTGAAGAGCGAGGTGCGACGTTTTATTCCATGCACCTCATATCCTTTACTCAAGAGGAGTTCAGCTAAGTACGATCCATCCTGGCCTGTAATCCCGGTTATTAGCGCCTTCTTCATTTACTCCCCAAAATTGGTTGATGCTCGCACTGACACCTTCATGATCGAATTATACAGATATTTTTCACTATATTGGTGATCCCACAGGGAATCTCATAAGAACATTGAACTGTATTTGAATGATCAGTGGGGAAATCTAGCTTCGATTGATTTAGATTGAATGCTTTGAAGAAATCGTCCGAGTCTCAATTTATTGAAGCATTCAATCGTAAAAATTGAGGTTCGAACGGCTCTTCTTGCACAGAGTGCACACTCCGTTTCTGCTTTTCCTCATATTGCGCGTCCTACTTCAGTCAACTATGAATAGTCAGGGTTATGGACTGTTCCATATTTAGATGACTGACCGAATACTTGGGCTGTTATCGGTTTTAAGGTTAGCCAAGAATTCTGACCACTTTTCGGTTTTATCAAGACCTGCGCCACATTAGATTCTGTTTTTCTTTAAGCAATAAAGATCGATTGCAGAATCGATATCGCTGTAACAGGGTGCTCCGAAACGCTGAATTAACAAGGTGGTAAAGTCTTCTCCGGAACCATATTTTGAGCCGCTACCTGGGCCCGCAAGATTGAAACCATCCTGTAATCCCCGCATCATTAATATCCCACAGAAGCCTGCTGTACTGATACTTGGCAGAAACGCTCCATACTTTGCTTCTTGATAATCTGGTAACCATTTATCAACGTAAGAATTATTCGGAGTTCCTGGAATTCCACCAGAACTCCAATTTATCTGAGACGGCTCTAGACCGGGCTTTAATGTTTCATATCCATAATAGGAAACTAATCCAAAATGAAAGTCGACAGGAAAAGAAACTAGTGGCAGTACTAAAACTGAGCAGTTCGGGGGTAGTTTCTGAGTTGCTTCGCGGGTTAGACGTCGCGTTCCTTGTATTCCTAGTGTACGCACTGCAAAACCCTGAGCTCCTATAGAAGAACCCGGGAGTTCATTTTGACCAACTTGCTTGACCATGCTGACAGTTGAATTTTGGGAAATTTTCGTTGTTGCCGACCAATTGTCGAGCGCGACTATCGACACCATTGCAAGCGCCAACCAACGCAGTTTGCTAGCCCTCCATGAAGATGCAGTTGCGCAAAGACAGAGGATCATGACACTTATAAAGAGCACAACGATCGTAAGTCTCGAATAACTTCTCATATAGGCGAACAAAAATGAGGCAAAGGTACCAAGCCCTCCTCGCACAAACCATATTACCGAGATGAGCAGGAGAGTTGAAGAAACCTTTACTGCATCTTCAAATGAAATCCTCTCGCCTTTATTGGTGCGATCCCAGCGAGCAATAATAAAAATAATGGCATACAAAATTATTACAAAACTAAGAGCGAGACCCAAAGGATGTATTGAGTATTCTGAGTTATTAATTATTGGGCTTGACCAATATTCAGTCATAAATGATTTGAACTCTCCTACTTTTGAGAATAGTCTGTAGTACAGAGAGTTCGGGGATGTCGGACTGAAAAGACTAAACAGATCTCCGCTGTTCGCGTAGACCGCAAAGGGCCGTCGGTCTGAAGTGGATGGTTCGCTTAAGCCCAATTGATTGTTTAATCTCGCAAAAATGATTGGAGCGTAACCTATAACCAGAGGAATGATCATTATGATCATGTACGTGAGCTGGCGCATCGCCCGTCGAATCATTTTCCGCACCAACAGAAGGACTACAGTTGACGCGATCAAGATGACTAATAACATTTGATAGTAGAAGGCTCCCGTAAAGGATAAAGAAGATATTAAGATCACAACACTGCCGTTAATAAGCCGGCGAGTAAGGACTCCTTTACTAGATACCAGCAAGTTCTCTAAAGTTGACCCTTGAAGTATTTTGATACACAAAACTATGGCCGGTGGAATCGAAGCCAACATCCCAAGATGAATCTCTTGAACTGCAAACGTTTCATGAAAAATCGCGCCATTAAAGGCGAGTGATCCTATTAGTGCCACCAGTGGAGTAACTCTCATCCACCTTATGGAAAGATAAGTAGTTATTCCCGTTAGCAAATAGGTGAAGATTAGGTAACGATTCATGGCTAACCAAGGACCACTCGAGTATGAGGCAAATAGGGAGACAAATTTCGCCTGAATCCACTCGTATCCATAGGCACTTAAGCCCAATTGCTGGCCGAGTGGCGCACCTAAATGATGCGTAAATAGAACGCTCCCTTTCTGAGCATTCGCAACCCAATTCCCATACTGCAAAATATCAGCCGAATAGTCAAGCGGGTCTCTCAGTTTCAGGGAACCCCAAGAAGACAAGCGGATAAAAATTAATACTGGTAGCAGTCCACTCAAAGGGATTAAAAAGAAATCAAAATACTGCTTGGGATGACGCTTCCACTTTTTATAAAGCATCAGGGTTACTTCTATTCCATGCATCAGAAACAATAGATGACATACCAAAGTTCGGTTTCCACCCAAGTGATTCCTCTATTTTATTTCGATCTCCCACCATCCAGGATACTTCCTGATTGAAATTCTGTGCTTTTTGTAAGGATACTTCTATGCCCGTGGCGCGCCATACGATGTCTATAACTTCTCGCAGGGTGACTCCCGTTCCCGTGCACACATTATATGTTTCATATGGGTGGGGCTTAGTATTCTTCAAACAGCTTGCTACCGCGAGCGCGGCATCTCGCGCATCCACGTAGTCGCGTACTGTGTTCAAGCTACTATTACTGCTCTCTAGGCCCCCATTTACAAAGAAAGTTGACTTCATATACACTGATGTTAGTAATTGATTTATGGCTCCGCTCCGCCCAAGCCAGCTGATACCACCTGCTAGATTAAAGAATCGTAGAACATAAATTTCTGTATCAATCGATGAATTCGACTTGAGAAATTCTTCAAACTCTATTTTATTCCTTCCATATGGGGATAATGGGCGAGTTTCAAAAATTTCATCCACGGGACGTTCATCACCTAGAGGCTGAGAGTACACGGCTGCCGAGCTAGCAAAAATAAATTTTTTGATTCCTTTTTCTCTTGAAAAGAGAAAAAGTTTGACACTTTTTTCGTAATTTTCAAGATTATAGAGATCTGGATTCAAAAAACTATCTCCGACCGACTTCAAGGCGGCGAGATGTATAATTCCGGCAATCTCCGTCCCGCTTATAGAATCGTGATTAACCGTCAAATCCGCAAAGTCTAAGGAATAAGCCTGTTGATTTGCTCTGGCCTTGGGTAGTGATAAGTCTATCAATATTGCGTTGTCTAAGATTTCCAAATTGAGCGATAATAGATTACTTGCCAAATAGCCATTTGCTCCCGTTATAAGCCAAGGTTTATTCACTTTCACATCAAAATCCAATCTTTTCCGCTATTTCAACTGATGGGGAATGGATTGAACTCTTAAGCATCTCCGCAAAATACATCCCTGAAAAACCCGTTATCAACAGGGCAATCATTAGATTGAAGGTAGCGAAGATGGTTGCGAGAAGTAGAAACGATACATCTCTACTAAGGACTAACATTCCAACAATCAAACCCAACTGGCACATCAGCATTGCGAACACCCCAAATCCAAACTTGACGAAAGAATAAGGAATATCTTTTGAACTTATGAGAGTGCTTGCTAGGGCAAGTGAAATCATTTTTTGTAACGAATACTTTGTCGATCCGGCGTACCGTGGACTTGCCTGATATTCTAGAATCTCATGATCCAACCCATACTTTGGAATGAGAAATCTCAATAATTTAGGTTCATCTTTAGACAATAATAAGAGCGCTGTTTCTCTCCTTATCAGACGGAAATCTCCTACATTTTGTTCCACTTTAAATCCACTAATGTGAGCTAGTAAGACATAAAATAAACGCGAGAAAAGAGATTTAGACCAACTATCATGTCGTGCTTGTTGTTTGGTGTTCACGATTGACGCTCTATCGCGGATTAACCACATATCTTGTATAAACTCCGGTGGGTGTTGTAAGTCTGAGTCCATTGTTACTAGCCACTCGCCACGCGCAGACAATATCCCAATTTCTAACGCTGCCATTTGACCTTGGTTTTTTATCAATCGGATCCCCTTTAATCGGGGTAATCGCTGACATAGATCCTGGATGATGCTCCATGACCCATCTTCTGAGCCATCGTCGACAAGAATTATTTCATAGTTAGTGTTCATCAAATCGACTTCAGCTACGAGCTTGCTGACGAAAGCCTCAATCGAATCTTGTTCGTTATATACCGGTGAGATGATACTAAGATCCACGCTCTTATGTTATGTCTGGTTTGTGAGCATTTAATATGTTGTCTGGGATATGACTAGTCATACTCCTACTACTTAGCACAGATAGAAATCAGTAGACCATTTAATAATTTTATAGGGCTCGTCCATTATAGAGTGTGGAGCATGAAAAAAAATGAATCGAGTCAAATAACTTTTTTACACCACCTCCGTGGTTTGGCTTGCCTGCTGGTCGTTTTTGGTCATATTTTTTTATCGGTATAAATGGCGTCGCTGCGATATCTCCATACGTTCCAACTATTACTAAAAACATTTTTGGTGTTGATTCTGCAACACGTAATGTTTTAACGCAGCCCTCACTATATTTAGCAATTCATCTCGGAATCAATGTTGGTTCACTCGGAGTTGGAATTTTCTTTCTTATAAGTGGATTTTTAATTACCAAATCTTTAAGCTCGGATAGTCCTAAACGCTTTCTTATAAAGAGATTCTTTCGAATATTTCCAGTGACAACATTTGGCTGTTTTTTTGTTGGTTTTTACACACTAGTTTTTATGCATTTCAAAACTTCGCAGTATCCACATTCATGGGTTAGTTTGCTGTCTTCAAGTTTTGTTCTTAATGGTTTCTTGCATCACTTTGACACCGTTCCCGTATTGTGGTCGTTGGAGATCGAACTATTTTTTTACTTGCTGATGGGTCTTATGGCAAAACTGAAAATATTGAGCGCTTCCTGGCTTTTGAAGGCAAGCATGTTATTTGTGTGTTTTACAACTCTGAGCAATTGGAAACCTATCCACGATCATCTGGGCATGACAGTTGGAGCAACTCTGGTTCATCTGAGTTTTGTGACCTTACATTTGCCGTTCTTGATCACTGGCGGCATAATTTTTTATTTAACGAATTCGTCAAACCATCAGAAAATCCGTGGATATTTTGTCAAGAATATAGGACTTTTTCTTCTAGGGATATATTTTTATCAACATTTACATGGTGATAGTGGCGGTGTTGATCTCACAAATGGGGCATGGGCTTTGTGCATCTTCGCACTTTTTTATTTTTTCCCTACGTCGCGGTTTCTCCAAACCAACCTAAGATTTCTCGCCGATATCAGTTTCCCTCTCTATGTTATACATGTTCCTATCGCGTGGATGGTGATGGACTACTTGGTGACTCTCAAAATGAATATGCTTTCATCGAGTACCTTAGCGTTCTTAGTTACTCTCTTTTTAGCCTATCTAATGCATCGGTTCGTCGAAAGACCTTCAAATAGCCTCGGTCGGAAGTTGGCGGTAAAATGGGTCAGGACTTAAATTTTTCCCGAAGGCTTTTTTCTCTACTTTATTTCATTGAAATTAGATCACATTGCACCACTTGACACGTATGACAATTGTGGTGACCGCAGATTCCATTCGCGTAAGCCACCAACCGAGGTTTTGAGTACTGACCTGTATGAGCAGTTTCAGAAAAATCATCCAAGTTGTCGTCATGAAATGACCACTTCTACAACCCGAGAAGTTGTGGGATTCGCTACTGTCCGACGAGTACCAAATTCGGTAATGGTGGAGTTGAGCCAAATCTGACGAAGTAAAATGGTCACCTCGGCGGCTCGCTTTTGGCAGAGTGCAAAGTTGGCTAGCTTCTTGGCTACAGCTCTAGTACTAGCTGGAGGAACTGGCCTGGCCGAGATACCCCAACGCCCCTTGAATCATGGCGCTGCGCTTATTGATGCCAAGAGAGATGTGGCCTTCGCCAGGTTCGAAGATCAGCTTGGCTGTCGGGATCTTGTTGGCCAACCACTTGCCGTGTGCATGCGGGACCATGAAATCTTCATCGCCCTGCCAGAGTTCGACTGGCTTCTTGATCTTGGTGATATCAAATCCCCATGGCTGAACAAACTCTAAGTCGTCATCCATCCAGCCGTAATAGCTGACTTCGAGCGCATGCCTGAACTCTGATGCGACCTCTTCTGCAACTGCAGGTGTGAGTGACTTCTTATCAGCATCGCCGATCAGACCACCAAGTGCTTCGATTAATTGATCACCGGTGACATTTGCGGTGCCTGGCGCATTCTCTTGCATCCATGCTTCGAGTGTTTCGGTGCCAGCGACTGCTGCGCCGAATTCGATGTGGTTCTCTTCGCCCATCCCATCGAGGAAGTCCAAGTCGCTTGCGCCATATTCGGCTACACCTGCGATGCTGATTGCTGCGACGGTCTGAACAAGTGTTGTGTCGGCGAGGCAATGTGGTCCTCCGCCTGACCAACCGATCGAGACGGATCGATTAACGCCGAAGTGTTCGAGAATCGCTTTGCTATCTTCGGTATTGGAGATAACTGAACGGCCGTTGCGACGAGCACTTAACCCATAGCCTGCGCGAGAGAATGCGATAGCGAAGCCACCCATCTCTGCAACGACTGGTAGCCAACCTCCCCAGGTATTGCATGATCCTGGTGTGCCGTGGTGGAAGAGGATTGCGTTGGCAGATGGTGTTCCTGCGGTGATGACTTCGAGGTTGCGACCATCGGGCAGTATGAGATTGTGCTTATCCATAGCGTGATTAAAGCAGGGTTCCTCTCCTATGAGAAGAAGAAGCTACTTAATGATTTTTCCGACCAGTCTATAAAAGTTCTCATGGCTGCCTACTGTGAGTAGCTTTAGTTCATCAGAACTCTGTTGGGTGTAGGCAAGAAGCCACTCTTGATCTAAGACTTTGAACTTATAAACATAGACGTGGCTGAGGTTTCCTACTTTTTGTTCACCAGCAAGTGGGTCCTTTAAAAGGAGTTCAACGGCCCGGTCGACCTCGGTTTTTTGATTGGGGAAGAGCTTCTTTAGCGCCCTCGCGAATGTCGGAGTGACGACCGCCTTCATTTACTGAATTCGTACTCGACTGTCGCCTTCTCTGCATCGGCCTTGAGAATCTCTTTGATCAATTTGAAGGAGAGATCTGGATTCTCTTCTGCAATAGCAGCAAGATTGAAGTAGAACTCGATTTGCTTGGGGACGGTGCGATGTTCACGCTCGGATATAGCCACAGCCCGTTCAACGAGTGAGTCTGAAAGCTTTACATTCTTGCCCATGGTTTTCCTCCTCGCCGTACCTTAGCCTCAAAGGTAACTTTTTACAACCTTAGGTTACCTAAAGATCTGCCCTTGGGCTGGGTTATTAGGATCGGGGGATGGAGATTCTGGAGAAGTATCAGATCCGCGGAGTACCGGGGCACGCACATCGCACAGCGATTGATGGTCGTCGCGTTGATTTCTGGTCGCCCGCTGATCCTACGCATCTGATTGTCTGCCACGATGGCCAGAATATTCTCGATCGCAGAACTGCAACGCGGCGTAAGACGTGGCAGCTAGCGAAGGCATCGATCAAGGTCGCCGAAGAATTGGGGATGACTCCCCCTGCAATTATTGGCGTTTATCACGGTGGCACTAAGAAGGACCCGAATGGTCGTTACAAGGACCTGACGCCAGAATCCCCGTATCGCAATGGTGTGAAACCGATTCTTCCGCCGGGGTATTCGCAATTAGACCTGAGTGAACTTCGTGGTGATTGGTATCAGAAATTCATTGCCGAGACCGTTGTACCAACGATTTCTGCAGAGCTCGGGATTGATTTAGTGCGTGAGAAGACTGCGATGCTTGGATCAAGTATGGGTGGTCTTGCGAGCTTGTATGGCGTCGGTCTCTATCCAAATCTTTATGGCGCAGCACTTAGTCTTAGTCCGCATTGGGTTATCGGTGCGAATCCTTTGGTCGATGCGCTGATTGATGCACTGCCAGGACCGGATCGCTTGCGATTGTGGATGAGCCGTGGCACTAAGGGCCTGGATAGCACATATGAACCATTCCAAGATTATGCAGATGACCGTGCGCAAGATCGTGGCTTTGTGATGGGGCAGAACTTATCGAGCAAGGTATTTGAACGCACCAGCCATAGTGAGAAGTCGTGGGCGAGTTACGTCGATCAGGCCCTGCGTTTCTGGCTTGATGCGTAGTTCTCTTTAAGAACCAATTGTGTATTTGATAATCGCTGATTGCGATTGATTGCCAGCGCCATCGCGTGCGATCGCTTGGATCTCGAGCTTTGTGCCCTTCTTGTAACGGGCAGGGTGTAGATAGACGCGATAGAGGCCGCCCTTGGTTTGATTGACGGCGAAGGTGCGACGATCTGCGGTGCCAAGGTCTTGCCATGTGCCACCTGCTGTGCGGACCATGAAATCAACTTGGTTGTAACCAGTGCCAGCGATTGTCGCGGTGACAGGCATCCATCCTTGAGTGTTGAGATCGGTGGTAACTGGATTGAGTTTCACAGCGGCTGTGGATGGTGGCGCTGTGAAGTCAGTGGCTTGTGCGACAAATAGCCCCTGACCTGGAAGGTGGAGAGTAATGGATCCTGAAATCGATGATGTAAGAGCGCCGTCGCCTGAAAGTGGCTGCCACTGCGTGCCTTGGGAGGTCACAGGGATAGTGATATCCGCTGGTGAATCACCACTATTGGCGGCAATGACGTACTCATTCTTGCCGGTCGATCGCGTGACGGCAAAGAGATCACCGGATGCGACTCGTACTTGCTGTGCGCCGTTCGTTAGGTCTGGGTACTTCGTGCGGATCGCTGTGAGATCTTTGATGACCTTCTCGAGTGGATTGGTGACATCAAAAGATGAGGCGGTGCCGATCGGATCTTGGCCGATACGAAATTCTGATTGCCAGTCA
>Ga0214200_1000372_pt1 | contig 12600 bp, 11 predicted proteins | sample TroBogEpilimnion_7_FD_153038 | JGI IMG/M metagenome (GOLD analysis project Ga0214200, IMG submission 153038) | Freshwater microbial communities from Trout Bog Lake, WI - 23OCT2008 epilimnion | ecosystem: Environmental > Aquatic > Freshwater > Lake > Epilimnion/Euphotic zone | place: Trout Bog... | reverse complement strand
CGAATACTCGTACTTCACGACCCGCACTGATTGCATACGATTTTTCAATACCACTAAAGCTATTAGCGACATTTTCAAGTTCGCGCATTCGCTCTGCAAAGTTTTCAGCACTAATGTTACGGGCACCAGGTCGTGAAGCACTTATAGCGTCAACAACGCGAACAATTAATGCTTCGATTGTCGTTGCCTCCATATCGTCATGGTGTGCTTCAGCAGCATGTGCAACCGCTTCAGGAACTCCATATTTTCGGGCCATTTCACCAGATATGTGATGATGCTTGCCTTCCATTTTATGTGTGAGGGCTTTTCCAAGATCATGAATAAGCGCGGCATATTTCGTAACTCGAACATCTGCTCCAACTTCTTCTGCTATAACCCCGGCTAGATGAGCCATTTCAGTCGAATGCTTTAATACATTTTGACCATAGCTGGTTCGGTACTTGAGCTCACCCAAGTATTGCAGGATTTCACGAGGTATACCAACCACGCCAACTTCACGTGCTGCATCTTCTGCAGCTTGTACTACTTCTTTTTGGACTTGCTTTGCTGCCTTATCAACAACTTCTTCAATACGACCTGGATGTACCCGGCCGTCTTTGAGCAGCATTTCAAGTGCAACACGCGCTACTTCACGACGAACCGGATCAAAGCTGGAAAGAATAATCATACCGGGAGTGTCGTCCACCATAATATCGACTCCAGTAGCACGCTGCAGTGCTTGGATATTGCGACCCTCTTTTCCAATGATTCGTCCCTTCATTTCTTCATCTTCCAGTTTCACTGCCGTTACGGTACGCTCTGCAGTCACTTCACTCGCCATGCGTTCCATAGCGCTCACGATAATAGTTCCGGCAGTTTCTTCAGCAAGATCTTTTGCGTCAGCTTGGAGTTTCGCCACGAGACCCATAAGATCATTCTTAATATCCCGCTCAGTCATCTGCATGAGCTTTTCGGCTGCTTCAGTTTTAGTGAGCTTTGCGATTTTTTCTAGCTTTTCTTGCTGCTTTGTACGAAGTGCTCTAATTTCATTTTTTAGGCTTTCAACTTCGTCTTCGCTTTTTCGAAGCTTATCGCTTCTTTTATCGAGTTCATCTAATTTTCTATCGAGTGATGTTTCTCGATCAAGTAACCTATTTTCGGTTTCTTTAAGTTCTTTTCGTCTTTGTTGCTCTTCCTTGCGCGCAAGTTCCGTCGCCGCAGCTGCGTCCTCTTGTGCTTTTTTAAGCACGCTTGCTGCTTCCTTATTAGCCTTTGCAAGCGCTTTTTCTGCTTCGCTCGCAGCATTGCCAAGACGCTTTTTTGTTACCACCTGGCTCGCGCCAAAACCAGCTCCTATACCTATAACGGCAAGAACCAATGCTATTGGAATCATAATCACCCTTTCTATCGATGCAGATATATACTCAAGACGTCACTATCACTTCATTAGTCTTAGAGCTATAACTGATTTACAAAATAGTTAAAACTTATTGTTAGGATTAACAAATCTCTCAATTAAATCCTGTATATATAATAGCGCTAATTTAAGAACAATTAAACTATATTCTAACTATAGCAGCGGCGGTGCGGAATATATCGACTGGTATTGTGTTTGTGTTGCGCCGCTAATGTATGGGCTAGCGAAGTACAGGTAGCTCGGGAAATTAATGACTTCAGCCGCAGCTCCACTCTTGTAGCTGCCGCTACAGCTCTTATTTGCGTTAGTCATGTAGGTCCCGGCAGTAGCATTGTCTTCAGTTGATGTAGCAAATAGTCGGGTACCACAAACACGATCAAAGTGGATGGTGTTACTTGCACCCACTTCCCCGTTGACGAGGAGTGTATTGCTACAAGCAGCACTGGGAGTTGCAGCAGCGCCCGTTGAACAGGTGTAGATGTCGTTGCCAGCTTGGAGTAGTGCATCTATTTGAGTGACACCAGGATCAATGTAGATGTTGTGTGCTGCAATCAGGGTTATGACGGGGATGGAGGCATTGTCGAATAGGTTTGAGGTAGAAGGTAGTTTGGTGGAATTTACAGTGATGTTACCCTTGATGTAGATGTCGTTTCCGACAATAGTGATCTTTGAGGCTATGGAGCTTGCACCGCTGATGGTGGTAGTGGTAGTAATGCCACCATAATAGCCAGGGGTAGACCAGCTATCTTTCCAGTCGGGACCACTCGTGTTATTGGTGGAGGCAATAGCTACTTGGGCACTTGTGAGGGCGCTAAGCCCAATTGGTGAAGCAGGAGCGGTGCTACGGAATGCTGCGGTAGCTATGAGGATAGTTGTTTTTGCTATAGCAGCGTATTGAGCAGCAGAGCCTGCACTTGAGCTAGAAGCTGCCAGTGGCTGGTTATCATGATTGTTGAAATAGATAGAGCCAGAGCCACTTGCTATGTCGTTACCGTAGAAGCGGGCGTAGGGGACGGTGTAATTTCTAAGTGTAGCGGTTGATGAAGCAAGCGGGGCTGGAACGCCAGCTGCGGCAGTTATAGATGCCGTGAAAACATAAGCATTCGGGGAGGATGAATTAAGGGTGGCTGCCGAAATTAGTATTGGATTAGTTGCCGCTGGACCATTGGCGACCGTACAAGGATATGAAAAAGAGTTGGAATACAGTGAAGGCGAGGAAGTTACTGAGTAGGAGATAGTTCCTATGAAATCGTTACAGCTAATAGCGACATTCATCGTTACATCAACTGTCGAACCTATCTCGTGTTCAGCAGAAGCTGAACTGACCCCATTCACTACGCCTGTTACTGTAATAGAAGGTTTCTGGGCTACTACAACGCAAGCTTGAGAAGGAGAGCCGGCGACGGACGCATAGATGGGTTGATTGGAGATAGTTGTGGTGATGCAATATGTAGTACCAGCAGTCGATGTTGTTGGAATCGTGATAGCACAACTTTGAGTGTGCGTGGTTTCGGGTATTAGGGGAGAGGAAACATTTCCCGAAGTTCCACAGCCTGCGCCAAATGTCGTATCACTAGGACCAGCAGTTGTTGATGGGGTTACTGAATATAAATAAGTGTCTGTGCCGTCATCAGGGAGCGTATTTGAGTCAGCAGCAATACTTGTGAAAGTTACTACATCACCAGGATATGCTTTTGGTGATGAAACAGAAGAAGTGGCAGTTATTGTTGCACTCTGGGCTGTCTTATAAAGAAAATTATAGCCTCTGTTTGACGTCAGTCCATAATTACAGTAGTAGCTTCCTGTATTTGTGCCGCTGTTACCCACCTCTGCCTGTTGCCATTCGTATGAACTTGAAGTAGATGTACACGAAGCCCCAATATTACCAGAGATACCGGTGCTTCCAAATGGAGTAATGACAAGGTTCGAATACGTTACACCTGCATACTGGTATGTCAGTGGAACATGTACACAGAAGTAGTAATCTACACCTACCTGGAAAGTATAGTTACCCACAGCGTCCGTGGTAGGAGATTGAGCGAACGGTTGTCCGTCGGTGCAATTTCCTGGTGTTGCATGAGTCGCTGGAATTGTAATCCCCGGCAGCCCTATCTTTCCGGATCCAGTCGTATGGCCGTAAACAACTCCTTGAATAGCCGGCACCTCATCGGTTTGGTAAACGATATCGTATCCGCGATTATTATTTTCTTTTGGAGGAATGTAATCACATTTTCCAGTACTATTTGGATTAAGTGCTACTTGCCATTCGTATGATGTACTACTGCCAAAGCATGAAGCATCATGGGGGCCAGATGTGCCATCACCATTTGGGCCCCATGGCTGTATTTTAGGATTACTATATTTATGGCCGTTTTGGTTTGTGGCTGCTGGCACCCTAACAGAGAATCCTGTTCCAGCATCTAGCGTAAAGAAAAACCAACCTGGGTTAGCTCCGTTTTGATCTTCTGTATACCCACCGGTACCATTATTATTATCTATTGGCACATTATAGAGCTCGGTACCATCAACTGCTGAAACACTTCCTTGAATGGTGGCAGGTTGCGGTTCAACGTATACTGCATTAACCTGCATCGTCATACCATTAATTCCACCATTGCCTTTATCCTTAAGATTCCAAGAGAAGTTACCCGTATGTGGAGTTGTGTCACCGTAATAAAACATCCAGAAGCCGCCAGCGACAGTACCGCTTGGACGACCGTTCATCGACATTGTAAAATTTCTTCCATCACCATTATTTGAGCCTGGGTCCGTTGAGGTGCCGCACATTAGTACCCATCCTGAGCCATTTCTTGGTGAAGCAGGAATACCGCTGACATTATTCGAGGACGTGCCATAACTAAGCACCATATCCCCCGCGTTATAACTGTCTCCTGTATACGTACAGCCTGAAGTAACAGGTGAGAACTCCACCCCTGAATATGGCCCGTCTATTTTAACCTTATTGCCGTCGACATGCATAATCCCTGCATCACCTCCTGTGCCGCCATTGGCATTGGAGGTGAGATTCATTGTGTAGCCAGTAATGGGAGGTGTACTATTGAAGTTACCATTACTGTCCAATACGGCAACATGCACAATCAAACCTTCATAATCTTCGGTATTTCCTGATGAAATCGTACATGAACCGGCTAGAGCTTTACTTGAAAAAGTAGAAAGTGCTATTACGAAAAAACTAATAAAAAAAATAAGATGAAGCACATTTTTTATTCTTAAGCTAAAGCCCATAATATGCTACCTTCACTTTTTTTACTGCATTATCAAAACTAGACACATCTGGACTTCCTGCATACGTTTGGCTTAAATCTACAAAATAATAATACGTTCCCATATCTTTTCCGTAGTTTACTAGTTCAGCTGTCCGCACGTCACTGACTCCTTTTTGAGATATATTTTTAATATATTTAATGACATCAGGAGCCTGAACCTGCACAAGCCACGAAAGATTACTATCACCCAACTTGACGCTGAGATTACAGTTTGGTAAATATCCTTGGCTTAGATTAGGATCGCCACTTATACTTGCAAGCGCGGCATCAGGAGTTAATTTCCCTGATTTGAGTGCATCATGAAAATAGGTTGCTTTTTGAAGTGCATAGCTTTTATCTTTGTCTATATTCACTGGATTATCCGATCCAGAAGGCGGTGTTCCACTTAAATAAAATGACGAGACGTGTTGGTTTCCCCAAAAATAATATAAATATCCTTTGACATCGGCAGATCCGCCATTTGAAAGGAATTTTTTTAGGCTGTTTTCGTTAACAAGTAAATTTATCCATTTCTGGGCTTGAGGACTGCCATCTGAAATAACTATTGATGAAAGAATTGCGGCTTCACTAGTTTTAATTGAGTCTGGAATGATAATACCCAGTTTTTTTGCAATTATTTGATCTCGATAATAATTAAAAGCTGCTTTAACATTATCTTGATGTGGGTTTCGTCGGTTTGCAAAGGAAACCAAATCCTTTATCTCTGCTTTTGTGAATTTTTGATTGTCAATAATGAAGGCGTACTTTTTTTGAGCAGAATTCTCGTTGATTGACACGTAGATTGCAACCCCAATGCCAGTAATTGCTATAAGTATGAATATGACCAGAAAGCTTTTCTTGGATATTTTTAACATTTTCCTCTTACCTTTGATAAAAGTGTACAGTAAGCTTTAGCGAATTAACAACTAATTTCTAACAGCGTATACAATAAAGCGATTATTGAATGTTTCTTCTTTGGGTAGGTAGGTGCCAGTACAAGTTACAAGATTTAACCCTTGCTTATTAGGATCAATAGATTTTATTAAGTTATTAACATTTATTGTGTCTTTGCTTTGAATTGAAGTCGAACGAACAGTGTAGGTATAAGTTGAATCATCTCCCATAGTAATAATAATCTGTGCACCATCTTGAATGTTCTTAAGTTGCGTAAAGACAGCGCCATGGATAGGACAAAGCACGTGTCCATCGATTAAAGTAGCTCCATTTTTGCCGGGTTTAGCACTCTGATTAAACCATGCCGTGTCATAACAGTTAGATGGCGTCCCTACTGCACCACTTTTTGTTACACCCACTTCAATAACTCTTGCAAAGATTCCAAGAGATGGGATAGTTATATACTTTGGCTTATCGGGGGCAACGCTATAGGCAGCCATCGTATTTGTTGAGGGCTTTGCTTCGCTCACCGTAGATGAAGTAACCACAGCATTAGTGCTGCCACTTGGACTACTACTGGTTACGGCACTATCTTGATTAGCAGCCTCCGCGGCAGCTTGCGTTTGAATCGCTTTCGTTACCGAAAGACTATGCACATTCGTATAAATACCAAAAGAAAATAACCCAACTGCCATGATGGTAAGAATGAGTGATGTAACACGTAACTTAGAAGTTACGCCGTTAGTTCTCATAAATAAAGATTTTAAAAAGGCAATCGGCTTAGTATCGAGCTGTATTTTTCCAGAATAAATTGGTGCAAATATTTGCGGATACACGGCAACTACATTTACCGATGGTTGCACGAATGAACTTACACTTTCAGGCGAAGGCGGACTCTCATAGGATTCAATTGAGGGCGCCGTGTAATTTATCTGTACTGAAGCAGCTGGCTCCTCTTGCAAATAGGTTCGCTGTTTTTCGTCAAGTACACCTGCTTGTGGCTGATTCCATATTTGTTTTTTTGGCATACCAACATCAAAATTTATTGGATTTTTGGGAGCCTTGCTTTTTACTTCTGGTCGAGGATTCCTATATTTTGGACGAATCGAACTAGCTACCGGCCTTGGCTGGTATCCTATAGTCTGCTTCCGAGGCATGCTCGAGTAAATAGTTTCGTCCATTTTTTTGTTGTAAATTTTTGTTGTTTAAATATCTACTACTAATAGTCTAATAATCCCTGTAATTTTGTCAATCTAATTTTTTAGCAGTAGTGTGTTAAGTACAACACTTATGCACTCATTTTTACTTCTTTGGTTTTGTGGTAAATACATCGCCCCCATATTCGGGAACGACAACTTTTTCATTTTCATGGTTTAGCAACCGACGAATACATTCGTTTTGCCAATCTTTTCCTGCTACGGAAACAACTGGTATGCCCAGACTGAGTGCAAGTGCATTAGTAACACTCATACCAATCCTGAGGCCGGTAAAGCTCCCTGGACCCTTAAATATACCAATTCCTTGGAGTCTGTCCCATGAAAGCTTGTTCCGTTCAAGTAGTGTCTGGATAGTGCGATGTATTGTATCGGCAAGTTGTCGATGTGCCTCCCAAGAAATACTATCTAGTAATTTGTCGTTATCAAAAAGTGCTATTTCTGCTATTGGATTATCCGTTTTAATACTAAGTATAATCATGCAGTGACTCCTTGTAGCATATAGGAATATTCTTTAGGGAATTGAATGGTAATCTCCCTACTCTCTTCATCGATAACAGAAATGGTAATGGTCATTCGATGTTTTGGGAGTACTTTATTAACGACCTCCCCCCATTCAACTATAATTACCACTTTTGAATCATCAATAACGTCAGTTAGTTCATGTGCAATAAGTCCGGGCGTACTCAGTCGATAAAAATCAAAATGGTGAATTTCAAAATGGGGTGCATCGTATATTTTTGAAATAGTAAAGGTAGGACTCGCTACATGATCATCGCTCCCTGCCCCCTTAACGAGACCCCGTGTAAAGGTAGTTTTTCCACCGCCAAGATCTGCGACAAGTTCAATACACTCGCCTCCTCGCAAGTTGGAGCCAATTATTTGCGCGAGTGACTCGGTTTGAGATTGCGAATACGTTTTTGCTGTAAGTGTCTGTCCCTGCATACCTAAAAGCTTACCCTGTAAATAAACAATTAGGCAATGGTAGAAACATAATTTTTGTGTGTACAATAGAACTACTATGCTCATGCTTGCAACAAAATCCAACGCTATGCCAATTCTCAGTTTGCGGGTTGGTGGAAAAATCGGATCCACCACAGAAGCTATTATTAATCCTAATAACCTGCATATAGATGGATTTTATTGCCAACCCAGCAACCAAAAAGCACAGCTTATACTTCTTGGTATGCATATACGAGACTTCTCCCATAAAGGCATCATTATCGACGACCACAATTCGCTCAGCGAACCAGACGATCTTATCCGGCTGAAAGAAATTTTAGCGATTCACTACAATTTGATAGGAAAAAACGTTCTAGTAAATAAGAGAAAAATCGGTAAGGTTCGAGATTATTCGTTTGATCAAGCAAGTCTTTTTATACAAAAAATATATGTGCAGCCCTTCCTTTGGAAATCGATTAACCTAAGTGATCTTATTTTCGATCGTACCTCTATTATGGAAGTTACCGATACCTACATTGCATTCAGGGGGCCTGAAGTTCCGGTTGTGGCAAAAAAATACGCATCTAAGGTGTTTCAAACCAATCTATCTGCAAGCGCATCAACAACGTCAGAATAACGGTAGCCCTGCCGAAGTAGGTAGGCGGTAAGTTTTTGAGCATCCTGATACTTCGTCTGTTTCTGCTTCTTCTTTATTAGCAACCCAAGCGCAGTTACATCTCCTTCGCGTTCTTCGGACAACAGTGATTGAATAATTGCACTATCCACTCCCTTTTGGCGTAATTCTTGACGAATAAATTGTTGGCTTTTTTGCTTTGCTCTTCTTTGATCAATCCACCATTTTGCAAATGAATAATCATCTTGAAATCCTCGGGCTATAAACTCATCCAGCCAGCCTTTTGCCTGTTCAGTATCGACATTCTTTTTTTTGAAATATTCCATCACTTCTTTTGCTGAATGAGGGCGAATGAGTAACCATTCAAGAGCGCGTTGTCGAATTTTTCCATCGAGTGACAATTTTTCAAATTTCTTTACCTCTTGTTCATCAAGTTCAAGATCGCGTCGAACCTTATATTCAAGTACTTGATCGATAGTGAGCGAAAAATAATACTTTCCATCTAAAAAAACATTCACCCGTTCAGGATTCTTAACCTGCGAAGAAAGCTTGGTCACTTTCATAGCTATCCAAGTTTATACATGAGTGAAATAAAAATAATTGTCATACCACTCAGCCAACCGAGCTCAATCATCCAGCCCCAGGTACGCTCACCCCATTGAATGGCAGAATGAAATCGGGTTAAGCTATTTTTCTTAGGTAGGGGCTTCTTTTTAAACTCTAGATACAGCCGGTAAATCCATACAATATCTGGGATTGCTGCGGCAGTCATCGCCGCAAATAGCAAATATCGGTAATGGCCCCCAAACAAAAGAACGCTTAGCCACAGCACACAAAGCAGTACAAAGTCTGTTCCATATACTGCCAAAAATTTTTTATCGTTATGGGTACCATTTTTAACTCCAAAATGAGGCAATCCATCAAGCACGAAATGAGACAGAAAAGCAATCGGCAGAATCCACCACGTTTTAGTGATCAGTGCTATATTAGCTGCTGTAATTGAATGATTCGTAGCAGTCATTGCTCGAATCCTTACGCAGGCATCACTGCTTCGCGAACAGCTTTTTCAATCGCTTTTAGATCGGTTGGGTGATCAAGTAAATACTGCTTTGCAGCCTCGCGGCCTTGACCAATTTTACTTCCTTCATATTCAAACCATGCGCCACTTTTTCCAACAATGCCATGTGTAACCGCAAGATCCAGCGTGTCACCCTCTCGGCTTATACCAACGTTATACATAATATCGAATTCTGCTTCTCTAAAAGGAGGAGCAATTTTGTTTTTGACTACTTTGACTCGTGCTCTATTGCCTACAACTTCTTCACCACTTTTAATTTGACTAATTCTTCGAATATCCAATCGAACTGATGCGTAAAACTTAAGCGCATTACCGCCAGTTGTCGTTTCAGGGTTTCCAAACATAATGCCAATTTTCATCCGCAGTTGGTTAATAAAAATAACAGTAGTGTGACTTTTATTAATGACACCAGTTAATTTTCGTAGAGCCTGACTCATTAATCTTGCCTGCAATCCCATGTGGGAGTCGCCCATATCACCTTCAATTTCTGCTTGTGGTACCAGTGCTGCAACTGAGTCAATAACAATCAAATCTACTGCATTACTGCGCACCAGCGTTTCAACGATTTCAAGTGCTTGCTCACCATTGTCCGGCTGTGCAACAAGTAGACTACCAATATTTACACCAATACGCTCAGCATACGCTGGGTCAAGCGCGTGCTCGGCATCAATAAATGCTGCTGTGCCTCCTTGTTTTTGAATTTCTGCAACTGCGTGAAGGGTTAGTGTTGTTTTTCCACTACTTTCAGGACCGTATACTTCAATAATTCTTCCTTTTGGAATGCCGCCACCAAGCGCAAGATCAAGACTGAGACTACCTGATGAAAATGTTTCTACGTCAATTTTATGATCAGCACCGAGCTGCATAATTGCGCCTGCCCCAAATTGTTTCTTGATTTGGTCAACCGCTAAATTAAGCGCTTGATCCTTACCACTTGCGTTAGTAATCTCTGTTAATGTCGTGTCCTTCTTTGCAGATTTTTTTCCAGCCATAGTACCTTACTCCCCTTTATCAACCGTTAGTGTCAGTTACCCCATTATAGCAAAACTGTTATCATCTCGAGAAATAATCCTTTGAAAAATATAAAACGCTTACTCTTATATGCGCTATACTATATAGGTACTATGCAAACACAAGAAAAAAAACCAATCGCAACAACTGCGCGATTACGATCAATTATAGATTATGGAATTTCTTTAGGCGCAAAAGCTATCCATCTTGAACCCCGAAAAGGCTCTATGGCGATACGCTACAGAGTTAGTGGTTCACTTAAAGAAGAGCGCCATTTATCCCTGAGTGAATATAATGCGCTTATTGCTCAAATAAAAATGAAATCGAATTTAAAAATCACTGAGCACGCGAGCGCGCAACATGGCTTTTTTCATCATTCATTTAAAAAGAATTCTTTTAAGGTAACGACCACCATCCTACCGGTGCTTGATGGAGAAAAAGTAGTCCTTCACGCACAGCACACCAACCCAAAAGCACCATCACTAGAATCACTTGGCTTCTGGGGGCAAGGCCTTAAGAGTATACGTCAGACGATAGCCCTTCATCGTGGCCTTATACTTGTAAGTGGCGAAAAAAATACTGGCAAATCAACAACTTTGTTTTCTATGCTCTCAACCCTTGTGAATAGCGGTCTTTCTGTTGCAACTATAGAAGATCCCGTTCATCACATCATCAAGGGGGCACACCAAACACAAGTGAATCACAAAAACGGTCTCAGCACTGAAATGGGACTTCGCACCATACTACTCCAAGATGCCGACGCAATTCTCATTCAACCACTGCACCTAAAGAACCTCAGTGAACTTATTGAAACAGCAATACAAAAAGGTCATTTAGTATTTGGATCACTTCATGCAATCGACAGTGCTGAAGCACTGCATCATCTCATACATAGTGGACTGGATAAATACACTGCCGCTAAACATATTCAGCTGGCAATTACGCACGATCAAGTTCAGACCCTGTGCAACAACTGCAAACAAGCCTACACTCCATCCGAGGAAGAGGTAAAAAAACTACTGCGCGAATTTTCAAATAACGAACAGGTAGCTATTGAGCGATTGCATATTCTGGAGATGGCAGCTAAGGAAAGTGGCCTTGCGGCTGAAAGAAAACTATCTACCAGCTACCAAAAAATAGAACAACTCTGGAAAGTGCGACCAACTGGTTGCCAAAACTGTAACTACAAGGGCTACAAAGGCACTACTGGAGTATATGAAATAGTTCAAAGTGGTATCGAGCTTCAGAAAATTCTTCTTGCAAATCTCGGCCGACAATCTCTCAGAGATGAAATTAAACGTTCATCAACGCTTTCAGTAAAACAAGATGCAATAGTAAAAATGCTACGCGGCCTCACGTCGGTGAGCGAAGTAGATAGACTTCAGGCTATTAGGGAACAAGATTGACAGCTTAAGCTCGCAGCATATAATAACCAATGAAAATGATATACAAAAAAAATAACCAACAAGGTTTCACCATCATTGAAATGCTAATTGTTGTTTTAATAATTGGCATCCTTGCTACCCTCGTTATTGTTACCTATAGCGGCATTCAGTTAAAGAATAGAGACAGCAAACGAAGAAATGATATTGAAGCAATCGCAATGCAACTTGAGGCCTACAACGCTTCTCATGGGGCGTATCCTGCGCTCGCAGAACTTTCTAATGCATCCTGGGTACAGAAGAATCTTAAGAATTTAAGTAGCGACCACCTGCAAGCGCCAGGATCAAAAAACAGCGATTCAATTTCAGCTACGCTTTCAACGAGCAGCTATCAATACATTCCAGGCCCTATCGGCTGTACGACGGCCAAAGCAACCTGCTCCACCTTCACACTGACAGCTAAGCCTGAATCAAACAACGCACAACTACTAGTAGTTAAAAACGTTTCTAACTAATAGCGATGGTAAAGGTTGGTATTTTCTACTTTTTGCGTGTGTAGTCTGTTTCTGACTGAACCCGTTTGTCCGGTAGCAATCATGAAATCGTCTTTCGCATGAAGTATTATTTTTGCAACTCGATGTGGATTAGGACAATAATTGAAATAAAAATTAGTTTGCTCACCTGCAGTCTCAATATTAAGTACACCATAACTGAATAAGTTGGAAAAAATTCCTTTTTGTTCACTTGTGACATCTTCAACATTAGCGAGTGAAAGCTGTGAAA
>Ga0214200_1000371_pt1 | contig 12606 bp, 14 predicted proteins | sample TroBogEpilimnion_7_FD_153038 | JGI IMG/M metagenome (GOLD analysis project Ga0214200, IMG submission 153038) | Freshwater microbial communities from Trout Bog Lake, WI - 23OCT2008 epilimnion | ecosystem: Environmental > Aquatic > Freshwater > Lake > Epilimnion/Euphotic zone | place: Trout Bog... | reverse complement strand
ATGGATAGGTTAGCCCATTGTATTTGTTGAACATTAATCTAGTTCATTGATCTGTTTCTTGATTGATCATATGTGTTGCCAACTGTTGCAACGCACTATGCAAATTAGTTCGCAAACGTGAATCCACTGTTATTTCTGAGAGTGCTTTATTCATACATAACATCCATTGATCTCGCTCCGATTCACCAATTGCAAACATTAAATGACGAGCTCGCAACATTGGATGACCGAACTCTTCGATGAACAAATTTGGACCACCCAACCAACCCGACAAAAATTTAAACAACTTACTTTTTGCAGAAGCAAGATCAGATTGATGCATAGCTCGAATTCCTTGTGCTTCTGGCAAGGTATCCATATAGAAGTAAAATCGGTCAACCAAGTGAATAATGACTTGTTCCCCGCCAATAACATCATAAGGTGTGATGGTTGTCATTTTTTAAAGTGCCCTAAATTTGCTTTTGATGATATTTTATATTGAATACGATGATCTAAACTAAATAGAAAAAATCATCTGATGCTATTTCTAAAATAATTTTATTGCCATTAATAGAAGTTAATATCTAAATCAATAAAAATTGCTGTCATTATGAATGAGTAAAAGAAGGTGGAGAGGGGGATCAATAAAATATGGATTGATAACCATCATTCTATTCTAAAGATGGCGCGCCCGAGAGGATTCGAACCTCTGACCTCGGCCTCCGGAGGGAAGTTAGTATGGTTTTTATTAGGTTGCATTATTTATGCTTAAATTGTCATTAATTTATAACTATATATTATTTATAATAAAAAAATATCAACAATTAACATGATTTAATTACAAACAATTCCAGTTAGCGCCTATCTTGAAAGAGGTAAAAATTAATATGTATATGAATTATTAAAAAAGTGTAATCGAAATTGACTGCAACTCCCACCGCATATTAATTCGATTTCATTAATATGATTGGTGTGATTGGTGTGATTGGTGTGATTTATAGCTTAAATGAAGGGAGCTAGATAAATGTTTGTCATCTTAAATCAGTTGATTTGTGACCTTTTGATATTTAACCGGGGTCTATCAAACTTCGTATTTAACTTGGCTGTCAATGCGTAGCTTCTGATATTAATGACATTTTATGGTTGTAGGCATAGATAATTCACATTCCATTTATAGATAAATAATCCCATAATTGTTGAAAATTATTTTCCACCATTTTCGTGGTGGGGTGCTGCTCACCCAGATTTTTTCGCAAAATGTCACCCGCTTTTTGATATAAGCACAATGCCTGGTGTTTAACACCCTGTTCACTGTATAAATTAGCCAAATTGTTCAAAATCTTCGCACTGTCGGGATGATCCACCCCTAACGTTGTTTCCAAAACCACTAAGACCCGTTGATAAAAAACGATGGCTTGCGGTGCGGTGCATTGCCTTGCAGATCGTAAAACTCGGCTAAATTATTTAAAGCTTGAATCGTGTCTGCATGTTCCAAGCCCAATGTTTTTTCAGAAATTGCCAAGACACGCTGATACAAGGCCAAAGCGTGTTCATACTGATCGTTTTTCTCATACAAAATCCCTAGATTATTTAAGCTTTGCAATGTATCAGGATGCTTTTCGCCGAGGATTTTTTCAGTCAGGGTTAGGGCTTGTTCAGCAAAATAAATGGCTTGTTGCGGTTGGTTCAGACCATCATACGAACCGGCTAAATTATTCAAACACGCTGCCGTTGCCGGATGTTCCAGTCCTAATGTTTGCTGCCAGATTTTTAAAGCGCGTTCATACAAAGGGATTGCTTGCACATAATCGCCTTGGGCTTCATGCAGCACGGCTAAATTATTTAAACTGCGGGCGGTATGCGAATGTTGTTCTCCTAAGATTTTTTCGTGAATGGCTAATGCTTTTTGATATAAAGGCAAAGCCTTTGCATAATCACCTAGCTGATAATAAGTGGCGGCAAAATTATCAAGGCTGGTGGCAATTTCAGGATGCTCCAAGCCAAAGCTTTTTTCCTTGCTGGTTAAGGCTTCCTGGTATAACGGCAAAGCTTGGTTGTAGTGAGCTTGGGCGTAATAGAGCGTAGCCAAATTGTTTAAACTATTGGCTGTATCGGGATGATTGGCAGTTAAGGCTTTTTTGCGGATAGCCAGCGCACGTTCATACAGGGGCAGAGCTTGTAGATAGTCGCCTAGGGCATCGTATAAAGCCGCTAAATTATTCAGGCTGTTGGATATATCGGGATGTTCGGTGGGTAAGTTGTTTTCTCTAATGCTTAAAGCGTGTTGATAAAGCGGTAAGGCTTGGCTGTAATTGCCTTGTTCGTAATAAATGCTGGCTAAATTATCTAAGGTTATCGCTGAATCAATATGCTCACTGCCCACGATGCTTTGATTAATGTCTAAGGCTTGTTGGGTAAAAATGAGGGCTTGAGCAAAGTCGTCTTGTTCGCTATAAAGCAAACCGAGATTGTTTAGAAAATTGACCAGGATGTCATACGGTATGCCGGGAATTTGTTTGCAAACCGTTAAGCCGTGTTGATATAAAGGTAGAGCTTGCGAGTATTGGGCTTTTTCTTGCAAATAATAGGCGGTTTGATTGAGTAACAAGGCTGCGTTTTCGGAGGTAATAGAAAATTGCTGAATTTGTTCACACGCGGCCACTGCGCTTAATTTGAGTTCTTCGCAGAGTTCCCAATTTTCAAAATCGGGACTGGGAAAGGCATTATGGACGCGGTTGGTGAGTTTTTCAGCGCGTTTTAGCCATGAAAATTTTCTGTTCATCATTTGAGATGAGATTGTAGTTTTTGTAAATCATTTCTTACGAGTCGGGTATTAGGATGTTCATCACCTAATACTTTTTTCATAATACTCAAGCTACGTTTGTATAAAGGTTCAGCTTGTTTGTATTTGCCTTGTATGTAATAAAGCCCAGCCAAATTATTTAAACTAATGGCAACATCAGGATTATCCCTGCCTAAAATTTTTTCTTTTATTGCTAAACTGCGAAGATTGAAGGATTCAGATTCCCCATACCTACCTTGATCCCTATAAAGGGCTGCTAAATTATTTAAAGTGTTGGCAACACTGGGACAATTTTTGCCTAAGACAGCCTCTTGAATTGTTAGACTGCGTAAGTATAAAGACTCAGCTTTGGTGTATTTTCTTTCATCATAATAAAGCACTGCCAAATTGTTTAGAGTAGTAGCAACATTTGGGTGATTTTTACCTAAAGCTGCTTCCAAAATCACTAAACTGCGCTGATATAGAGGTTCAGCTTTACTATCTTTATGTTGGTCTCGATAAAGTTCAGCTAAATTGTTTAAACTGTTGGCAAAATCAGGATGGTCTTTGCCTAAAGTGGTTTCCATAATCGCTAAACTACGATGGGATAAAGGCTCTGCTTTCTCATACTCCCCTTTGGCTCGATAAAGTGTTGCCAAATTATGTAAGCTAACGGCAACCTCTGGGTGATCTTTACCGAAAGCTACCTCTCTAATCGCTAAACTGCAGCAAAACAGGGTTTTGGCTTGCTTGTAATCACCTATAGCTTGATAAAAGTCTGCCAAATTGTTTAAACTGCTAGCAATGTCGGGGTGATCTTCAGCTAAAGTAGCCTTTTGAATTGCTAAACTGCGTTGAAGAAGCGGCTCGGCTAATTCGTATTTACCTTGGTCTTGATAAAGACTTGCCAAATTATTTAATGGATAGATAATATTAAAGTGACTTTTGTCTAGCGTTTTTTCATAAATTGCTAAACTGCGTAAATTGAACGATTCAGCTTTTTTGTATTCGCCTTGAGTTCGATAATATTCAGCTAAACTGCTTAAACTGCTAGCAACATCAGGGTGATTTTTGCCTAAGGCTGCTTCACTAATTCTTAAACTATCTATAAAAAGAGGTTCAGCTTGTTTATACTTGCCTTGAGTGTAATACAACTCTGCCAAATTATTTAAACCAGTGGCAATATCAGGATGATCTTTGCCTAAAATTGTTTTTGAAATCTCTAAACACTGCTGATATAAATGTTCTGCTTGTTTATATTTACTTGTTTTAAAAAGATAATAACCTGCATGGTTTAATAAGCATGCAGCATTCACTGTTTCAATTTGAAATGTACTAATCTGTTCACTTGTTGATATAGCACTTAATATTAATTCTTCACATAATTTCCAATTATTAAACTCGGCTCTAGGAAAACATTCATATACTCGATTAACAACCCTTTCAGCCCGTTCCCGCCAACTTTTTTCTTTATCGTTCAACATTTTTCTTGATTCCCATAAAGCTTTGCAAAATTATTTCGACTTTGCACCACATAAGGATTATTTTCACCTAATAGCCGCTCTCTGATTGCCAAAGCCCGCTGGTACAAAGGCAATGCCGATACATAATCATTTTGCGATGAGATATACAAAGCCGCTAAATTATTCAGGCAATAAGAAACATCTAAATGATTATTTCCTAATAAATTTTCCGTCGTATTTAAAACCAATCGTGATAACGGCAATACCGAAATAACTTCACCTTTTATTTGATAACGCGCTGTTTCATTATTGCTTGCAATAAGCTCTTTCAGTTCGGTGCTATAAATTTTATTTTCTAGTTCTTTTGCCTGTTGCCGCAAAGCATTTGCCTTATCCGTTTCGCCTTGTGCCTTATAAACACTGGCTAAATCGTGCAAACTTTGGGCAACCTCAAAATGATTTTCACCGAGTAACGCATTTCTTATCGCTAAGGCTTGCTCAAATAGACTCAACGCTTCGGCATCATTTTCTTGGCTTTGATAAAACCTCGCCAAATTGCTAAGGCTATAAGCGACCATGATATGGCTTTCGCCATAAATCTGCTTTCTGATTTACAAAGCCGGCTTAAATGCAGTCAGGGCTTATTCCTGTTGGCCTAAATACGCATACAAATAGGCTAAAAAATTTAGCGTTTTGGCAATCTCAAGATGATAGGGATTGATTAAGTGTTCTTTGATGGCTAACGATTCTTGCGCTAAGGCCACCGCATCGGCATAAGAGTCTTGCTCTGGATAATCGCCATACAATGCAGCTAACTTATCCAAGCAAGCGGCGGTGCTGAGATGTTCTGTGCCTAAAGCCTGTTCTTGGCTAATGCGCGTTCGGATAAGACCATCGCAGAGTGAAAATCGCCTTGGGTTTCATAGAGGCTGGCTAATCCGTTCAGGCTTTCCGCCACGTCAGGATCGTTTTCTCCGAGTAGGCATTCGCGCATTTCCAAGGCTTTTTGGAAAAATAGCAACGCATTCACATAATTGCGTTGGGCAAAATACAGTTCTGCCAAACATTGAAAACTGTTGGCGACAGCAGGATGATTTTCACCGACCGTTTTTTGCTGAATGGCTAAGGCACGTTGATATAAGGCCAGGGAGTTGGCATAGCTCGTGTAATCAAAAGCGTGTGTGGCGATGGTTTTATAAAGCGCGGCTAACTGCTGGCAACTGGCGACAATCACAGGACGTTCTGTGCCGTAAGTTGTTCATTTATGGCTAATGCGGTTAAGGCTTCGGGGTAATGGGCTTTGACAGTGTGGAAATAAGCGGCAGTTTTGTTAATGATATTAACAGCGTTGTCGATTTGATTTGAAATTGGTTAATTTGTTGATAGGTGGAGGTTGTGCTTAATAGTAGTTCTTCGCAGATTGTCCAATTTTCGAAAAGATCAGGATTTGGAAAAGCGGCATTGACTCGATTAATAACTATTTTAGCGCGTTTATAACATGAAATTTTTTAGTCATTACAAATTCCAGTAATTAATAAGTTTCACATGCAACACAAAATATTATTTTTTGCTTTTTCTATTTGAGTTTTTCCTGTAAAAGCTCTAAATTTTTTCTTCCTTGCTTTATAATTGGATGTTGTTTATCTAATTTTTTTTCCAGAATCTCTAAGGAGCGAATTGCTAAAGACTCTGCTTGTTTGTATTTGCCTTGATTCAAATAAAGCATTGCTAAGTTATTTAAACTATAAGCTACATCTGGATGATTTTTTCCTAAAAAATCTTCCCTTATAGTTAAACTGCGTAGATACAATGGTTCAGCTTCAGTATATCTACCTTGAGCATCATAAATTCCTGCTAAATTGTTTAAATCAGTAGCTACGGCAGGATGATTTTTACCAAATGTTTTTTCATCAATTGTTAAACAACGTTGTACCAAAATCACAGCTTCTTGATATTCACCTTGATTATCATAAATCCTTGCTAAATTACTCAAGTATTCCGAAAAAACGGGATGTTCATTACCTAATATTTTTTCAATAATAGCTAAACTACGTTGAGATAAAATTTTTGCCTCAATATATCTTCCTTGGTCTTGATAAAGACTAGAAAACTTATTTAATAGTGAAGCAATAGAAGGATGGCTGTTACTAAAGTTTTTCTCGTATCTTTCTAAGCTGCGTTTATATAATAATTCTGCCGTATTGTATTCTCCTTGTTTTTGATAACAATGCGCTAGATTTATTACATAAAAATCGACATCAGGATGATTATTACCAAGAGATTTTTTAGCAATTTTAAGAACGCGTTGATATAACGATTCTGCTTTATCATATCTTCCTTGCCCTTGATAAAATACTGCCAAGTTATTCAAAGAAGTCGCAATATCAGGATCGTATTTATCTAAAATTTTCTCACGAATAGCTAAGCTTTTTTTATATAGGCGAACAGCATCATTATATCTTCCTTGTGCATCATAAATATCAGCTATTTTATCTAAAAAAATAGGAAAAACAGGGTTTTTTTTACCAAAACTCTTTTCGACAATTGCCAAACATTTTTGAAAAAACGGTTCTATTTTATAATACTGACCTTTTTCAATAATATAGGAAGCAGTTTGATTTAGTAGAAATAACGCATTATCTGTTTCAATTCCAAAATTAATAACTTGCTCACATACTACTGTTGCACTCAATATCAGTTCTTCACATAATTCCCAGTTTTCAAATTCAACTTTAGGAAAAACACTAGCAACCCGATTAACAACTTTTTCAGTCCGTTCTCTCCATTTTTCTTCCCTATCCATCACACACATCCCGAATCACAACCTGCACCAGCCGATGAACCGTAAAAAATTTTCTTTCCCCTTCCTGCACACGCTGAATCAACGAATAATCCTTTAACGCCGCTAAAGCCCTATCCAACTCCAACGACTCACAATCGGCATATAACTTTTCCGAAATCCCATCAGGATGCAACAACGCACTATCCAATAAAATCTCATACGCCAACTCAGAACGACTTTTGGCATTTTCCGCCGCCAACCAAAAAGTCCGATAAACTGGTTCAGGATGATATTTTGAATAATGTATACCTTCTATTTTTTTAGCATAGTAGCGGCATTGTTGCGATAGCGGTTTAAATACCCCTCCAAACCACAATCAGTTTGTTCAATATATGCACCTGCTTGATCTATCGCCAATGCCAAACCACCTAATTCATGCACTAACTCATTCGCGGTTTGCCAATCGGTTGCCGACACTTGCGGACGGATTTCTTCAACCGTTGACAGATGTGCATCTACCCATTTTGACCGCCGCAATAAAAACACCGAGCCAGTTTCATCATCAAAACAATCCACCGAAACGGCAGCGATTGGACCTGTCGCCTGCGCCAGCGTGGTAAACAACACATGCCCTTTGCCATCAATCGGCAATAACTCTTTAGCCGCGTTTAATAATTCCAACGTTTCGGCATTATCAAAAATCAACAGCCAATTATCGTTATGCCGTAACCACGATTGCACAGCTAAAATCTGGTCATCCTGCTTTTCGGCTTTAAAACCTAATAACGGCGACAAATTGGCAAAACTGCTGCGCAATAAATCTTTGCCATCGGACAACACCCACAACACCTCAGAATAGTCATCTTGGTAACGATGTGCATATTCGGCAACGGTTTGGGTTTTTCCTACACCGCCTAGACCGCTTAAAGCGGTAGCTTTGTCTGAAGGTTTGATGGCAATTTCGTTTTGACTTTGCAGAGCTTCATGTAGCTTTGCCAGAATATCAGCACGCCCTGTAAAGAACGGGTTGCGTGGGATGGGGACGTTGAAAATAATAGTTTTCCCCTTTATCTCAATAGAATCAGATAAAGGGGTTGCTACTTTGGGTTGCGAATTCTCTCTGCAACCGCACGAATCCCTTTCGCAATATCCGCAAATGCCTCATCCTGATGTTCCCATTTAATCACGGGTTTAAAATCTTTAGGCAAGCCCTGCAATTTCATAAAATCCACATCAACCACATCGCAAGGGCGTAGTGATACAGGAATCACAACAGCAGATTTATCGTGATGCTTTTCCATCGCACGTTTTATTTCTACGTCAAAACAATAATCCGAAGCCAGAAAATCGGCGCTGATGAGCAGCAAAATAATGTCTGCTGCTTCCAGATTGTCATCAATAGCATCTTTCCATTCGGTGCCTGCGCCAATTTTGCGGTCATGCCAAACATCAATCACTTTTTGGCGTTGCAATAGTTTTAAGTGCGTATCCAATTGGTCACGCAAATCTTCGTCTTTATGTGAATAGGAGTAAAAAAGTTTTACCGTGGACTGGTCTGACATGGTTTGCTCCGGTGCAGGATTTTTTGGGTTTAGGCTAAAGGCAGTTTAAGCATTTTAGATGATTGCGACAAATTTGTTAGCGGGCTGAAGCTAGGTTTGAAAATGGCTTTGAATCGCCCGCCAATTGTTTCTGACTAATGCCGTATCAGGATGATCTTGTCCCAATGCCGTTTCCAAGATAGTCAGGCTTTGTCGGTACAAGGATTCGGCTTGGGCGAATTGACCTTCCATTTCATAAAGCCCTGCCAGATTGTTTAAACAAGCGGCGATTTTAGGATGATTATGTCCTACTGCTTTTTCATAAGCCGTCAAAGCTTGCGTCAATAATTGCCTTGCCTGTCCGTAATTGCCCAGTGCCTGATGCACTAAAGCCAAGTTGTTCAAGCTATTGCAGGTATACATATGGTCTTCACCCAAGGCCTGCCGTTTACTGGCTAACGCTTGGTTGTGGAATGTTAAGGCTTGCCTCAAGTCGCCTTGCATCCGGTAGATTTCGGCAATATTGCTGAGTGTGATGGCGGTGTCGATATGGTCTGTGCCTACGGATTTTTCCTGGATAGTCAATGCCCGCTGCAATAGCGGCAAGGCTTGCTGGTAAGCAGTTTGGGCAACATGCAGCATGGCAAGGTTGTTCAAGGTATTGGCCGTTTCGGGGTGGTCTTTGCCCAACACATGTTCGCGGATGTCCAAGGCTTGTTTATATAACACCAAAGCCTGAGGATAATCGCCGCAGTCCTTATGCAACATGGCGAGATTGTTGATAGCGGTTGCGGTATCTGGATGATTTGTGTCAAAAGCCGTTTCCCAAACCTGCACGGCTTCCTGTTGGAATTGCAATGCCAAGGCATAATCGCCTTTCACTCGGTACAGCTCACCTAAATTGGCAAAGCTAGCGGCAAGGTCTGGGTGATTGTCGGGCAAGATTTTTTGCCGGATGGCTAATGCCCGTTGGTATAGCGGCAGTGATTGTTGGTAATCACCCAACACGTAATGCAAGGCGGCAAGATTGTCCACGCTGGCGGAAGTATCTTGGTTTTCTTCGCCCAAAACCTGTTCCCTAATGGCTAATGCTTGTTGGTACAACGGAAGGGCTTGGTCGTATGCGCCTAGCGCGTCAAACAACAAAGCCAAATTGTTCAAAACCGTGGCGGTGTAGGCATGGAATTCGCCCACGATTTTGAGGAAGATCAGCAAAGATGGTTGGTAAAAACGCAGGGCGTTGCTGTAATCGGCTTTTTTGTAGAGATAAAAGGCGGTTTCATTCAGTAAGCCAGCGGCGGTTTCGGTTTCGATGGCTAAGGCTTGGATTTGTCCGCAAGCTGCCATTGCGCTTAGTCGATGCTCTTCGCATTCAGGCCAGTGGCGAAAATCATTTGGAGAAGGGAATGTGCGGCTTACCCGATTGACGACCTTTTCGGCACGTGTAAACCAGGTAGAAATTCTGGCGTTTTCTGCTTGGAAATCCGCATCATGTTCCATCAGGATGGCCTTTTAGGTGATTTTGCAATTCCCTTAGATTGTTTCTGACCGTTTCGGTGTCGGCATGGTTTGGTTCCAAATCCATTTCCAACATCGTTAGGCAGCGTTGGTAATAAGTTTCTGCCTGCTGATATTGCCCTACATTTTCATACGCCAAGGCCAAATAATGCAGGCTAACGGCAAAATCTTCATTGGGCTCGGTTGAGTGCTGCTCCCGAATGGTTAAGCTTCGTTGCAATAACGCCAATGCTTGTTTATTGTCATTTTCGTCCATATACAGCGAAGCTAATCTATCGAAATGCGTTGCCAGATCGATATGATTCGAACCGATAGCTTTTGCGTGTCGGCCTATGCTTTGCTTAAACAACGGCAAGGCCTTTGCCATGTTGCCTTGTTGGTAAAATAACGATGCCAATAGGTTCAGGCTGATGGTAATGTCAGGATGCTCTGGGTTGAGCACTTTTTTCCGAATGGCTAAGGCCTTTTGTAACAGCGGCAAAGCCTTTAAGTATTGGCCTTGGGCGGTGTAAAGCTCGCCCAAATGGCTTAAGGTAAATGCCGTATCAGGATGGTTTTTGCCAAAAACCTTTTCCCTGATCGCCAATGCTTGCTGTAATAAGGACGAAGCTTGTGGATACTGATGTTGTTTGGCATACAACAGCCCCAAATCATTCAGCGTCGAGGCCGTATCGGGATGTTCAGATGGCAATTGTTGTTGCCTGATAGCCAGTGCTTTTTCAAAGAACGCCAAAGCTTTTGGGTAGTCGCCCTGTTGGCCAAACAACAATGCCAAATCATTCAAGCTCTTGGCGGTTTCAAGATGTTCCGTTCCTAAGCGATGTTCGCGAATAGCTAGGGCTTGCTCATAAAGTGGCTGGGCTTGTTGATAATCTTGCTGGGCATAATACAGGCTTGCCAAGGCATGGAGGCTATGTGCGGTTTCTGTATGGTCACCCCCAAAACAAGCCAAGTTACTATTTAATGCCCGTTGGTATAAAGGCAAAGCGGCCTCATACAGCCCTTGGGCATAATAAACGGCAGCAAGATTGTTAAGGCTATGCGCGGTGTCGGGGTTATTTTCGCCCAATATCTTTTCACGTACAGCCAAAGCCTGTTGATGCAATGGCAACGCTTTTTCATAGAAACCCTGCTGGTCAAACAGCACCGCAAGATTGCTTAAACTGGTGGCGGTGTCAGGATGTCCTTCACCAAACAACTTGAGGTTAATGGCCAAGGATTTTTGATAGACCGATAAGGCTTGGCGGTAATGTCCTAAATTTAAATAGACCGCACCGATATTGCCAAGGATTAATGCCGCTTCCTGATGTGTCCTACCCAAACGGCGTTGGGTGATTTTTAAGGCGCGGCGGTACAATGGCAAGGCTTTGTCATAGTGGCCTTGGGAATCATAAATGGCGGCGATGTTGTTAATGTTTAAAGCGACTCTAAGATGGTTTTTGCCTAAATGTCGCTCATGAATGTGTAAGGCTTGTTCGTAAAGCGGTAAGGCTTCTGTGAAGCGACCTTGAATGTCATACCAAGCCGCTAAATTATTGAGGCTTAACCCCGTTGCCAAATGGTGATCGCCATACAAGCTTTTTCGTATCGCCAAAGCCTGCTCATAGAGGGGTAGAACGGGAGGGTAAACGGCTTTTTCTTGCAGATAAAATGCGGCTTGGTTGAGCAGCAGTGCAGCTGTTTCGTTTTTGATGCCAAATTCTAGGATTTGCTCACAGGCGGCAGTTGCGCTTAATAATAGCTCTTCGCATAAGTCCCAGTTTTCAAATAGTGGTTCGGGAAAAACGCTGCAAACCCGGATAACAACTTTGTCTGCCCGATCAAGCCAAGTACGTTTTCTGTCCATTGCCAAATTTTGCTTAAATGTATGTGGCGATTGAAAAATCGGGCTATCACTATCCGACGGACTAAGCGTCAACGCCAGCAATGCTTGAGCTTGAGGAAACACCTGCGTAAATAAGTTTTGTAATCGACTATTAGTCACATTACCGCAAGTGACCCAAAGCAGTTGCGGCGGTGAGCCAAAGCGCAACACCATTTCTACAAAATCATTGTCTTTGCTGATGATAACGATATTAGGTTGCTGCGCTTGCCGAAAAATTTCCTCATCTTCAGCATCGCGCAAATGTAAATCACGCAAGGCGTAAGCTTCTACTTTAAATGTACCTAAGCCAATCAGCCAATTGTGGCGGTAGCTGCGCGTCAACCCAATAAATCATGCCACCAACCGTTCTAAATTAACCCGGCGGGCGGCAAGTAACAAACAAGCCTGAATATCTTCAGGTTCCAAATCGGGGAAGTCATGCAAAATCTCTTCGGCACTTACGCCTTCGCCCAACATTTGCAAAATATCGCTAACACGGATTCTCATGCCCCGTATACAAGGTTTGCCACCGCATTGAAGGGGGTTATAGGTGATTCTGGATTCTATGCTCATGTTTAGGATTCCTATTTCAGCAATTTTAATTAAATCTAGAATTCATAAATGAATGTAAATTTTCCTTAACTAACTTTGACGTTGGGTGATGAATACCTAAGGTT
>Ga0214200_1000365_pt1 | contig 12756 bp, 12 predicted proteins | sample TroBogEpilimnion_7_FD_153038 | JGI IMG/M metagenome (GOLD analysis project Ga0214200, IMG submission 153038) | Freshwater microbial communities from Trout Bog Lake, WI - 23OCT2008 epilimnion | ecosystem: Environmental > Aquatic > Freshwater > Lake > Epilimnion/Euphotic zone | place: Trout Bog... | reverse complement strand
CTGCGCAGGCTGCAACCGTGGGGATGAATGAAGCCCTCAATGTTGCGTTTAAGGGCGGTGCCATCACAGGAATGTTGGTGGTTGGCCTGGGCTTGCTGGGCGTTGGTTTGTTTTATATGTACTTGATGTCGGTGGGCAAAGCCGGTGATCTTTCGGCAACGCTGCATCCCCTGATCGGTTTGGCTTTTGGCTCTTCATTGATCTCAATCTTTGCTCGCCTAGGCGGCGGCATTTTCACCAAAGGCGCTGACGTTGGCGCCGACTTGGTCGGTAAGGTTGAGGCGGGCATCCCTGAAGATGATCCACGTAATCCAGCAGTGATCGCCGACAACGTTGGCGATAACGTGGGTGATTGCGCCGGTATGGCAGCCGACTTGTTTGAAACCTACGCAGTCACACTGATCGCGACGATGGTGTTGGGCGCGCTGATGGTTAAAGTTGCTACGGCCGAGGCGGTGATTTATCCGTTGGTGCTTGGCGGGATTTCGATCATTGCATCGATCATTGGTTGCTCGTTTGTGAAAGCAACACCAGGCATGAAAAACGTCATGCCAGCTTTGTACAAGGGCTTGATCATTGCAGGTGTGATCTCTTTAGTTGCCTTTTACTTTGCCACAAACTGGATGATGCCAGACAATGCGTTGGCAGATTTTGGTTTTAAAACAGGCGGCAAAATGCGCTTGTTCGGCGCGACGGTTGTGGGCTTAGCGCTCACGGCTTTGCTTGTTTGGATTACTGAGTACTACACCGGAACAGACTACGCTCCGGTCAAACACATCGCCCAAGCTTCAAGCCAGGGCCATGGTACAAACATCATCGCAGGCTTGGGCGTGTCGATGAAATCAACGGCTTACCCCGTGTTGTTTGTGTGCGCCGCAATCTATGCAGCGTATTGGCTAGGCGGCATCTACGGTATTGCGATTGCTGCCACATCGATGTTGTCGATGGCAGGTATTGTGGTGGCGCTTGATGCCTATGGCCCAATCACTGATAACGCCGGCGGTATCGCTGAAATGGCTGGGATGCCACAGTCTGTACGTGACATTACCGACCCGCTTGACGCAGTCGGTAACACCACGAAAGCTGTGACCAAAGGCTATGCAATTGGCTCTGCTGGTTTGGCTGCGTTGGTATTGTTTGCCGATTACACACATGAGCTCGAGTCAAAGGGTTTGAAGGTCAGTTTTGACTTGTCTGACCATATGGTCATTATCGGTTTGTTCATTGGTGGCCTGATTCCTTACCTGTTTGGTGCGATGGCGATGGAGGCTGTAGGCCGTTGCGCTGGTGCGGTGGTTGAAGAAGTGCGTCGTCAGTTCCGTGACATTAAAGGCATTATGGACGGCACGGGCAAGCCCGAGTACGACAAAGCTGTTGATATGCTGACGACCGCTGCAATTAAAGAGATGATTATTCCTTCGCTCTTACCCGTGGTGGTGCCTGTTGCGGTAGGCCTGTTGTTAGGTCCTAAAGCGCTGGGCGGTCTGCTGATGGGTACGATTGTGACGGGCCTGTTTGTCGCGATCTCGATGTGTACGGGTGGCGGTGCCTGGGATAACGCCAAGAAGTACATTGAAGAAGGTCACTTTGGTGGCAAAGGTTCAGAGGCTCATAAAGCCGCTGTGACGGGCGACACTGTTGGCGATCCGTACAAAGATACGGCAGGCCCTGCGGTAAATCCGCTAATCAAGATCATCAACATTGTGGCGTTGCTGATTGTGCCCCTGATGGTTCGCTTGGCTTAATGACTCACGGCTAGTTCTCTGCATGCCCGCATGCAGAGACTTTGGAAAACCGCTCGCGCCTTGTGCTTGAGCGGTTTTTTTACTTTGAGGTGCGGACGATGCTGGTATCAAAGCGTCGGCCGATGTTGCGCGATAAGAGTCTTCACGAAACTTGCGAGGCAAATACTCTCAAATCCGTTTACGATTGAATTAGAGCGCGGGTTGAATCGATATATATTTGTGATTCAACTGATGCATCAATCGAACGAACCTTTAGGGTGTGATTTTGAAAATCTACGTTGCAGGCTACCAGCACGAAACCAATACCTTCGCGCCAACTAAGGCGGATTGGGCTGCGTTTAATCGTGGTGAGTCCTTCCCAGCCTTTATTGAAGGCCAGCCGATGCTCGATAGTTTGCGCGGCGTCAATATCCCCATCGGTGGGTTTATAGAAGCTGCCCGACTTGAAGGCTGGCAATTGATACCTGGATCTTGGTGCGGTGCCATACCGTCGGCACACGTTACCCGCGATGCCTTTGAGCGCATCAGCGACTCAATTCTTGCCGGGATTCGCAAGGGTGGTTTTGATGCGGTCTATCTCGACTTACATGGCGCTGCGGTGGCTGAACACGTGGATGACACTGAGGGTGAGTTGATCGCGCGCATACGTGCGATTGTTGGGCCAAACTTACCAATCGTGGCCAGCTTAGATCTGCACGCTAACGTGACACACCGCATGCTCGCCGAGGCTGATGCCTTAGCCGCATACCGCACCTACCCGCATGTGGATATGGCCACGACGGGGCAGCTCGCAGCAACGCTGTTGAAGCGACGTCTTAAGCGTGGCAGCAAAGAGCCCTTGGCCTATCGTCGCTTGCCCTACCTGATCCCCCTCAACGCTCAAAGCACGTGGCTAGAGCCTGCTAAGTCGCGCTACGAAGAGATCTTTGACTTGGATCGCGAGTTTGACACCTGCTTGAGTTTTTGCATGGCGTTTCCGGCGTCAGACATCGCTGAGTGTGCGCCGATGGTATGGGGGTATGGGGATCGCGCCGAGGCTGCGGTTCAGCGCCTGTACAAACAAGTGAGTGAACCCACACAGTGGAAACTTGAAATGTTCTCGGCGCGCGATGCCGTTGAGCGCGCCTGCTTGTTGGGTGAAACCAATGAAAAACCAGTGGTGATTGCTGATACGCAAGATAATCCAGGCGCTGGGGGCGATAGCAATACTACGGGTCTGCTAAGAGCGCTACTTGAGAAAGGTGCAGGCAAGCGCCTGCCAGGTAAAGTGGCGCTCGGCTTGCTCTTTGACAGCGCCACGGCAACCATGGCGCATGAAGCGGGGTTAGGGGCGTCGATCACCACGGCGATCGGGACTGCGGTGCCGACCTTCACTGGGCTGCTCAGTGATGCTCCGGTACAAGGCACGTTTAAAGTTAAAGCGCTCTCGGATGGCAAGGTCACGCTCAAGGGCCCGATGATGACAGGCTCCCGCATTACGCTAGGCCCCTGCGCGCTGCTTGAAATAGAGGGTGTCTTGGTGGCGGTCGCCAGCGGTAAAAAGCAATTATTGGATCGCGAACTCTTTCGCATGCTGGGCGTGCACCCAGAGACGATGAAAGTATTGGTTGTAAAAAGCTCAAACCATTTTCGGGCTGATTTCACGCCCATCGCCTCGCATATTCTGGTGGCCAAATCGGCTGGGCCGATGGCCGCAGACCCAGCCGATTTGCCGTGGACCAAGCTCGATAAAACGACGCGAACAACACCGTAGTCTTTTGCCTGAGCTGGGCGTATTAAAGAAAACAGGTCACGCTAAGGTGACCTGTTTGGTGTACTGGTGCCGGAGAAAGGCTGAAACTGCGCGCCTAGCCGCCGTCCCCTCGACTTGGTCAGGATGTGGCACATCAAGATAGAGGGCTGGGTACTCGAACAGGCCGGTATTCAGCAACCAAGTGCTGAGGCAGGGCAACTTAAATAGCGGTGTCGAATTGAACCTTTTCAACAAATAACCTTTGCTTTAATAGCAAAAAAGAGATAAATTAACGATGTGGACTGTGCAAGTAAACCCGCTAGCCGAAGCGGAATTGGTGTTGATGCCGGCAGATATTCGCGCGCGGTTTGTGCATATCGCCGAGATGCTCGAACAGTTTGGCCCTCAACAAGTTGGTATGCCTCACGTTCGTTTTTTGCAAGACAAGCTATGGGAAATGCGATTGACTGGGCGAGACGGTATTGCACGAGCTATATCAATTACGCAGACCGACAAGCAGATATTGGTGTTGCACGTTTTTATTAAAAAGACGCAAAAAACGCCACGAGGTGCGATTCAGACCGCAACCAACCGACTAGAGAGAATCAATAATGAAAAGCCTTAAAGATGTTAAAGCGCAACTACTGCAAGACCCAGAGGTCAGCGCTGAATATGAAAAGCAACAACCTGAATTTGCCATTGCGCGCGAGCTTATCGCGGCTAGGGTGCGAGCCGGCATGACGCAAGCAGAATTAGCGCAGCGAATGAGTACGACACAATCCACCATTGCCAGGTTAGAGAGTGGGCGCATGATGCCCTCAATGCGAACGTTTGCGCGTTACGCACAGGCCACGAACAGCCATACCGTCGTGCGCCTGGTGGCAAACACTTGACCTTACGATTTGTGGCAGGCCGCGCAGCAATTCAAGATTAAAACCATGAACGAGACCCCACCGTCCGCAGGTGGCTAGAACCATCTTGCCCCTGCCTAGCTCGACGGAGTGAAAAGCCGGACTCCTTCACCGGCCTGACAGCTATGACGCCAAGACCCGCAAAAACAAAAGGCCTCAGAGCATTTACGCTTTGAGACCTTTGTTGTAACTGGTGCCGGAGAAAGGAATCGAACCCTCGACCTTCTCATTACAAGTGAGCTGCTCTACCAACTGAGCTACTCCGGCGTTTAGTGCTAACGGCTATCAACACGAACTGTTAACAGCGCGCCGAATTATAAATGAATTATGGCAAACGAGTTTTGGTTGATTGCTGTGTTTATTTAACGATGGTGAGTTTAGGGCGCTTTGCATCGATAGGTTCAGGGCTCGGCGCAGCTTGGGATTGCGCCGGCGCTGCTGTGTTTGTGTCAGCGCCAGCGGCAAACCCCGCCGTTGAGGCGTTAGTCGCTGGTGTTTGGTCGGCGCGTGGTTCTTCAACTTCGAAGCCCATTCCGGCGCCAGTTTCGCGCGCATAAAGAGCCGTCACGGCACCAACCGGGATATAGAGGTTTTCGGTCACGCCATTAAAACGTGCCTGAAACTCGATCGTGTCGTTACCCATGACCAGACCCTTGGTTGCCATTACGCCGATATTGAGCGTGATTTGACCATCCTTGATATGGGCAGGTGGCACCATCGTGTTTTGGTCTACGCGCACCACAATCTGTGGCGTATACCCATTATCGGTACACCATTCGTGCAGCGCACGAATCATGTACGGTTTAGTTGAGGTTTCAGCCATAGACTTGTTGCTTAACGACGCATCACTTTTTCTGAGGGTGTCAGCGCTTCGATATACGCTGGGCGCGAAAAAATACGCTCGCCATATTTTTGAATGGGTGCGGCAGTTTTTGGCAATTCAATACCGTAGTGGTCAAGGCGCCAAAGCAAAGGTGCCATTGCAACGTCAAGCATTGAGAATTCTTCGCCGAGCATGTACTTGTTTTTAAGCAACAAAGGAGCTAGTTGCGATAAGCGGTCACGTACGGCTGCACGTGCGACATTCATGCGCTTTTCATCCGCGCGTACGGCACGATCTTCGAGTGCGGCCACGTGGATGAACAACTCTTTTTCAAAGTTATATAAAAACAAGCGTGTGCGCGCCCGCATGACTGGGTCGGCCGGCATCAATTGTGGATGAGGAAAACGCTCGTCAATGTACTCGTTGATAATGTTTGATTCGTACAAAATCAGATCGCGTTCGACCAAAATCGGCACTTGCCCATAGGGGTTCATGACTGCGATATCTTCGGGCTTATTGAATAAGTCTATATCGCGGATTTCAAAATCCATGCCTTTTTCGAACAACACAAAGCGACAGCGATGCGAAAAGGGGCAGGTGGTTCCGGAGTAAAGGACCATCATGATGGATTTCCGTCCTAAAAGAGAATGCGAATAAAAGCGAAAGGCCAGCGTCTGCGCAAGGCAAACGCTGGCCCCAGAATAAAGCCTACTTAACGTGCTTCCAGAACGATGCGTTCAGGCGCCACGCAACGACAAAAAATAAGCCTAAGAACAACAGAACCCAAACGCCGATTTGTTTGCGTTTTTGCTGTACGGGTTCTGACATCCAAGTCATAAATGCAGTTAGATCAGCGACATCATTATCGTAGGCAGAGGTGCGTGTTGCATCGAGCGCTTTGAACTTGTGCTCGGTGCTTGCTTTGCCATGGTAGTTTTCAAGCTTTTCGGTTTTGCTAGAGGCGTAACCAAGCGCGTCATAGGTTGTTGTGACGCGTTCCCAGCCAGCATGACCTTTACCACCAGGTGCTTCGTGCTCGTGCGTCACAATCGTCGTGAGTTCGCGTGGACCTTGACGCTCGTAGAGCACATGGGGCATCGCAGCAGCAGGGTACGCTAAGTTATCCCAGCCAGTCGGCTTGCTGGTGTCGCGATAAAACGTGCGTAGGTAGGTGTAAATGTAGTCTGAGCCGGTTGGACCAGCATTGGCTGATTTTGCCCGTGCGATGACTGACAAATCAGGTGGCATGACGCCAAACCAGCGCTTGCCGTCTTTGACCGATACCGAACCCATCATCAGATCACCGACTTTATCGCCGGTAAATAAAAGGCTGGTACGGATTTGTTCATCGGTCAGACCGATGTCATTCAGTTTGTTGTAGCGCATTGATGCGGCGCTGTGACAGTTTAAGCAATAGTTGACAAACAGCTTGGCACCGTTTTGCAGTGAGGTCAGCTCGTTGATGCGGTTGGGGGCGCGATCGAGGGCAAACTCACCGCCTGAGGCGATAGCCCCAGTGCAAGTGATCAACAGGGCAAGAGCACAAAGCAGCTTCTTGATCATGGTCATTCCGTAAATTAGGTTAGGCTCAATGGGCGTGGAACGTGACGCGGTCAGGGACCGGTTTGAAGGTTCCGAGACGGCTCCATACCGGCATCAAGAAAAAGAAGCCCAGATAGATGAGCGTACCAATTTGCGAGATGAGGTTGAAGAGGTCTGTTGGCGCTTGCGTACCGAGATAGCCCAAGACAACAAAGTTAGCAAAGAAAATGCCGTAAAGCGTTTTGTGCCAACCGGGACGATAGCGAATGGATTTGACAGGGCAGTAATCCAACCAAGGCAGGAAGAATAGCAGCACGACTGCACCACCCATTGCCACAACGCCCCAGAACTTGGCGTCGATCAGACGCAGAAGCACAGCAACGCCGAGCAACACTACAGGTACCAACAGCTTCAACAGCCCCTTGTTGCGCAAGAACATCACAATCGCACCCAACACCGCAGCGCCTGCTAACACCCAGGTGAAGTCGTCGGTTGTGGCCCGCAACATTGAGTAGAAAGGCGTGAAGTACCAGACTGGCGCGATGTGCAGAGGTGTTTTAAGAGGGTCAGCAGGAATAAAGTTGTTGAACTCAAGGAAGTAACCGCCCATCTCAGGAGCAAAGAAAATGATTGCCATGAAGATGATCAGAAACCCAGCCACACCCATAATGTCATGCACGGTGTAAAAGGGGTGGAAGGGGATGCCGTCCAGAGGGCGACCCAGTTTGTCTTTTTTAGCTTTGATATCAACGCCGTCTGGGTTGTTTGAGCCCACCTCATGCAAGGCAATGACGTGCGCGGCAACCAAGCCCAGCAACACCAGAGGAATGGCGATGACATGGAAGGCAAAGAAGCGGTTCAAGGTGGCATCTGAGACGACGTAGTCGCCGCGAATCCAGATTGACAGTTCAGGGCCGATAAACGGAATAGCCGAGAACAGGTTCACAATCACTTGCGCGCCCCAAAATGACATTTGGCCCCAGGGCAGCAAATAACCAAAAAAGGCCTCGCCCATCAGGCACAAGAAGATGCCGACACCAAAAATCCAAACGAGTTCGCGTGGTTTGCGATATGAGCCATAAATGAGCGCGCGTACCATATGCAGGTACACCACGACAAAAAACATCGAGGCGCCGGTTGAGTGCATGTAGCGAATAAACCATCCACCCGGTACTTCGCGCATGATGTATTCGACAGATTGAAACGCAAATTGCGCATCAGGCTTGTAGTGCATGACCAGAAAAATACCAGTCACAATTTGAAGCACCAGCACAAAAAGTGCGAGTGAACCAAAGAAATACCAAAAATTGAAATTTTTAGGTGCGTAATACTCTGACAAATGCGCTTTGTAGCTTGATGTCAGAGGGAAACGCTGGTCTATCCAACCTAGCAGTCCGGTCGTTTCGACGGTTTTATGGCCAGCCATGAAAACGGTTCCTTTACTTGTTCAGTGTCACGTTGTTGGGGGATTGAGCAACAGACCGTCAGGCCTTGTTGTTCTCGTCAACCCCGACAACGATGCGGGTGTCGCTTAAATACTGGTAGGGCGGAACTTCGAGATTATCGGGTGCGGGCTTGTTTTTGAACACGCGACCGGCCATATCGAAGGTTGAGCCGTGGCAAGGGCACAAAAAGCCGCCGTCCCAGTTGGCAGGCAGGCTTGGTTGGGCGCCAGTTGCAAATTTTGGTGAGGGTGAGCAGCCCAAGTGTGTACAAATACCAACGGCAACGAAGAGCTCTTGCTTGCGTGAGCGCCACTCATTTTTAGCGTAGGCCGGTGTGTAACCGGGCCGTGCGGAGTTTGGATCAGCCAGTTCGCCGGCATTTTGTTTGAGCGAATCGAGTTGTTCTTTGGTACGGCGAATCAGCCATACAGGCTTGCCGCGCCATTCAACCGTGCGCATTTCGCCAGGTGCCAAGGTGCTGATGTCGACTTCAACGGGTGCGCCAGCTGCGCGAGCACGGTCGGACGGGGCAAAGGTGCTAACAAAGGGGACTGCAGCGGCTAGACCCGCCGCCCCACCCATTGCACAGGTTGTGCCGATCCAGAGGCGGCGCGAAGGGTCTGACGGGAGCGTGGCCGGAACCGCGCCTTCGTCGTCATGCAAAACTGAATCCTGACTCATCTTCCTATCCTTGTTGTTGCGCGGGCGACCGTACCTCGTTATGAACGCCGCCTAGCAGTCATTACCCAACAAACACTATTTTGTCTTGTTGCAAACGTTTTAACCCCTTATTATAGCCCGACCGAGCCGGCACTTTCTACGGGAGAAATCAGAAATGGCGCAGGGGAAAGGAATTTTCAAAGAATTTGAGCAATTTGCTCTACGCGGGAATGTAGTTGATTTGGCTGTTGGTGTGATCGTTGGGGCTGCTTTTGGCAAAATTGTTGACTCGTTGGTCAAAGATATTGTCATGCCGATCGTGAATTTTCTGGTGGGGGGCTCGGTTGACTTTAGTAATAAGTACATTGTGCTGTCTCGTCCTGCTCAGTATGCGGGCCCAGAAACGTATGCTGATTTAACCAAGGCTGGCGCGAATTTGTTTGCCTGGGGCAACTTTCTAACGATTGTGATCAACTTTGTTTTGCTGGCGTTTGTGATCTTTTTTATGGTTAAAGCGATTAATACGGCTCGTGCCAAAATGGATCTAGCGGCTCCGCCGCCCAAGACACCTGAAGATATCGAGTTGTTGCGTGAGATTCGGGACTCACTCAAAAAGTAGATGCTCAAACGGGGTTATCAATGTCGACAAAGTCGACCTTGATCCCAAACTCTTTAGCGATCGCTTGCCCAAGCGCCTGGACACCATAGCGTTCGGTCGCGTGGTGCCCAGCGCTGATAAACCCGACACCCGCCTCGCGGGCGAGATGTACGGTGGGCTCGGATACCTCTCCGGTGATAAAGACTTGGGCGCCCGCATCAATGGCCTGTCCCAGCATATTTTGTGCCGCCCCGGTGCACCAGGCAATTCTTTGAACCGCCAGCTCGTCTGGGCCAATGACCAACGGAGCGCGATTTAAGCGTTGATGAACTTGGCTGGCAAGCGCGGCGAGTGTGCTAGCACCCGGCATCGAGCCAAACCAAAGCAGTCCATTTGAATCTGTTGCGGGTTCTGCCAACAAGCCGAGCACCCTTGCGAGCTGCGCGTTATTGCCAAGCACGGAGTGAGCGTCCAGGGGCAGGTGAAAAGCCAGTAAATTTAAATCGTGAGCAAGCAGCGCGGCTAGGCGCCGCTTTCTTGTCCCCAGTACCCTTGGATCTTCGCCTTTCCAGAACCAACCATGATGCACAAGCAAGGCACTTGCTTGCCGTTCGATCGCAACGTCAATCAGCGCCTGACTTGCCGTCACGCCCGAGATAATATGCGAGATGACCGTTTTGCCCTCAACTTGCAAACCATTGGGGCAGTAGTCGTTAAAGGCTGCGGTGTTAAGAGTGGTTTGAAGCCACTGCACCAAGGTGTGGATTGAAACAGTTTTCATTATTTTCTGGATAACCTTATGCGTCGTCTTTGGTTGCTGTTTGCCCAAGCGGTTACGGTATGTATTGCAGTTCTATTTGTGGTGACAACGTTGCGCCCAGATTGGTTGCCGCGTAACCCTCAAGCGTATCGCCCGAACGCCGCCTCCGAATTATTACCTAGTACAGACAGCACCGCTACTCAGGCGCCAACTTCCTACGCGGCAGCCGTGTCTGTTGCAGCACCTGCCGTGGTCAACATCCACACGACCAAGAGAGTGTCGGTTTCGCGCATCCCATTACCCCCAGATCCAGTATTACGTAAATTTTTTGAACAGGTCCCGGGTTTTAATCAAACCCAACAAGCCACGAGTTTAGGCTCAGGCGTGGTCGTCTCTGCAAAAGGCCATGTGCTCACGAATTTACACGTGATTGAGGGCGCTGACGAAATCGTGGTGGCCTTTATCGATGGACGGCAAGCGACCGCCAAGGTGTTGGGCGTGGACGCAGACTCGGATCTCGCGGTCTTGCACATAGACCTCGAGCAGTTGCCTGTTTTAGATTTTTTTGCGCTTGACCCCACTAAAGTGGGGGATGTGGTCCTTGCGATTGGTAATCCGTTTGGAGTGGGCCAAACCATCACGATGGGTATTGTGTCGGCTCTTGGTCGAGGTGGGCTTGGGATCAATACCTACGAAAATTTTATCCAGACGGATGCCGCGATTAACCCAGGAAACTCTGGTGGCGCGTTGATTGATACCCAAGGGCGTTTGGTAGGAATCAATACGGCGATTTATTCAAAATCAGGTGGCTCACTAGGAATTGGCTTTGCGATCCCAGCAGTTGCCGCAGAAAAAGTCTTAAATGAAATCGTGACTTTCGGCTTTGTGAAGCGTGGCTGGCTTGGTATTGAGCCGCAAGATATGACACCGGATTTGGCACGCGCCTTTGGGTTAGAGCGCACAGCTGGCGTCATCATTGCGGGGGTGATGCGTGACGGTCCAGGTGCAAAGGGTGGGTTAAAGGTCGGTGATATTGTTCAAAAAATTGCGGGTCAACCGGTAAACGACACTCAACGATTGATGGCTCGGATTGCGTCTTTCGCACCGGGTGAGTCGCTTGAGTTGGGAATCTATCGTAACGGGCGCACGCAAAACCTCACCATGACGCTGGGTCAGCGCCCGGTTAAGCCAAAATAAGTCACTCAAACCTTATTGAGTCGGTTCAGTTGCGATTGGCTTTGGGGCGGGCGGATTTGCTGCAAACAACGACTCAGCCTGCACCAGCAATGGCCGACGTACATTGACATCGAGATGGAAAACGATTTCTTGCAGGCGCGCGAGTTCTTCATCTTCGGTATAAAACCAACTGACCGGCATATTTAGAATTTCTGCAACCCGGCACATCAGTTGATAGTCGGGCGAATGCTTACCGCGTTCGTATTGGTTCATACGAGCGCTTGCTGACATTGGGTCAATGCCGGCGAGTTTGCCGAGCTTTTCTTGTGACAACCCCGCGCGTAGGCGGGCCTGTTTAAGACGATGAGCGAGCACGATGGTCCCTTTAAGTACCGACGACCGCACCACAATAGGCGCGATCTGACTAGGCATTGATCAGTTCAGCCGAGGCTAAACATATTAACCAATGATAAAAAGATATACCTTAAAACATTTAGTCACAAGAGATATTTTTCTTGAAACTGTTTATGCAATTAGGATAAAGGGTTACAGATATATTTAATGTGCAAACCATGTCTAGTCTATGCAAATCTCAGGACACGGCATCAGCATTTTCTTCGCTGCGGGGCTTGACGCCGCGTGCGACTAAGATGCCAATCTCATAGAGTAGGCATAAGGGCACAGCTAATAAAAATTGACTGACGACATCTGGGGGCGTCACAACCGCTGCAATCACAAAGGCACCGACAACTACGTAGCCCCGCGCTTCTTTGAGCTTGGCCACCGTCACAATCCCCATGCGCACCAGCAATACGACAGCAACCGGAACCTCAAAGGTGACCCCGAAGGCCAGAAACATGGTCATGACGAAACTCAGGTAGGCCTCGATATCCGGCGCGGGTGTGATTGACTGCGGTGCAAACGAGGCAATAAAGGTGAAGACAGACTTGAACACAACAAAATAGCAAAATGCCATCCCAGCAATAAATAGCAAAGAGCTAGACACAATCAAAGGCAGAGCCAAGCGTTGCTCGTGCCGGTATAAGCCTGGCGCTACGAACGCCCAGACCTGATAAAGCACCACAGGCAGCGAGACAACAAACGCCGCCATCATGGTGACTTTCATGGGCACCATGAAGGGGGTAATGACGCCAGTGGCGATCATACGCGTGCCCTGCGGCAGCGAGGCCAGCATCGGAGCCGCCAGAATGTCATAGATCACTGAGGCGCCGGGGTAAATAAACAGCACTACAAAGATCGCAACCACTGTGCCAACCGCGCGCAAGAGACGTGTGCGCAACTCGATCAGGTGAGACATAAAACTTTCGTTAGCCTCAGGTGCTTGCTCTGCGTTTTGGCCGGGC
>Ga0214200_1000357_pt1 | contig 12922 bp, 13 predicted proteins | sample TroBogEpilimnion_7_FD_153038 | JGI IMG/M metagenome (GOLD analysis project Ga0214200, IMG submission 153038) | Freshwater microbial communities from Trout Bog Lake, WI - 23OCT2008 epilimnion | ecosystem: Environmental > Aquatic > Freshwater > Lake > Epilimnion/Euphotic zone | place: Trout Bog... | reverse complement strand
GAACTCGCGACAAACGGATTAAGAGTCCGCTGCTCTACCAGCTGAGCTAATCCCCCAGAGCCGTAAAACATTGTTTAACACCCTGAATTCATTGAGGTAATTAATGATTGTTTAAAAATTTCAATATTTCAGTTTGGATAATATTATATCGCTTAATACCGATATTCTTTCGGTGCGCAACGGTGCGTAAGCAAATTTACCGGTAAAAAGTGGTGATGTTCAATAAACCCTGGAGGCTATCAGTTGACCCCCAACCATTCTACTTAGACTTCAATCTCGTTCTTGATATGAAATATCCGGAATCCGGAGATATAAACTAACTAATATTAGTTTAAAAAATTGTAGAATAAGGCTAAGCAAATTTAATTAAAAGGAAACTATATGAGAACTCAATCTATCAAGGCATTTAATATTTTATTAGTTTTTATCACGAGCATGATATTTTCAGTGAGTGTGCTTGCTAAAGGATTTGGTGGATCGTGGGTTTTAGCAGATACAGGTGGTAAGCCTTTTCAAATTCATCTCGAGAAAGATGGTTCAGCATCAGGTACGCATGGGGACTCTATGAAACATGGAACCTGGGAAGAGAAAGATGGAACTGCGATCATTCATTGGGGCACAGGTTGGACGACAGTTATTACTAAAGAAGGTGGTCATTATATTAAAAAGGCTTTTAAACCAGGCGATTCAATAACTGATGCACCTACAAATACATCTGATGCAAAAAGAAAATAAGCGATTTAACTTTAACAAAAGACGCTTATTGTAATAATCTAGGACATGTATATACGATGATAAAAATTAAATGATGCGTATATTATTTTCTTTAGCAAGTCTCTTATTTTTCCTCTTTCTGAGTGGTTGCGCCTCACATAAGGGTTATTCATTAAATCCATTTTCATCATCAGATAAAACTCATAAAGCTAGTGCAATCTTAGAATCAAATTCTGAATCACAAGTAAAAGGTAAAGTAACTTTTACTCAGCACAATAGAAGAGTTATTTTAATTGCAGAAATCTCCGGATTGAAACCAAATTCTGAGCATGGATTTCATATTCACGAAAAAGGAAACTGTGCTTCACCGGGCCCACATTTTAATCCTTATGGCTCTCGTCATGGTTATATGAGCGCAACCGATCACCATTTAGGCGACATTACAAATTTAAATGCTGATCCTGAAGGCAATGCTTATTATCAAATTGCAATTGAAGATATTAATTTGACAGAAGGTAAAACAAGCATTTTGAATAAAACCATTGTCATTACCGACAATCCTGATGATTATCAAACTCAGCCTTTAGGTAATTCAGGTGATGCTATTGCTTGCGGCGTTATTAAGGGAAATTAAATAATTTTTTAATATAAAAGATTCAAAACTTTCCGTATTTTTCAAACAGTCGTTTAAAACGACTTTTCAAAACTGCGCATCGATGTGTAAGCAAAAAACTTCCAGGATTAAATTCGATAAATTCCAAGATCTAGGGTCAGCTGGGGTGGTAACTCTAATAGGCCGGTGATGTTAAGAGTCCGCTGCTTTACCAACTGAGCTAATCTCCCTAAGGGCCGCAATTATCAAGTTAAAGCAGGTGAGTGTCAACCTGAGAAACAATAAACTAAGGTGTATTAAGTAAACTAGGTGCTGACTAAAGTGTGGAGTGATTGCTAGTTATTCAGCTTGGCTAGCACTTGATTATTCTTACTGATATTTGCCAGTGCCTTCTGTCGCTTCTGCCTACCCTGCTCAGCCTTTAAAGCATCCGCTGCCCTTGCCTTTTGCTGTCTAAGGCTTTTGATACGGTTTTGCTCGGGTGTCGGTGGTTTGGGTGTGGTGAATTCGTAAAAGCGCATTGAGTATTTATCTGCTGTTTTGAGAAAGTCGTTTAAAACAACTTTTAATAAAAAAGCCCACTTCTTAGGTGAGCTTTTTATATTTTGGTTTGGCTATTCTATTGCCTTTCGTCTAATGCGTTCATCCTTAGCTTTACCTAAAATTTATATCCAATCCCGACTAATCCGTTATAGGTACTTGATGTTCTATTGCCTGTTGCCCCATAAACAACTGAACTCCAATGTTTATCGCTATAGTCAATATAATTAAATTCAGCGTAACCATAGATATGCTCATTGATTAGTTTTTTTGCGCCTAGCCCATATGAAATCCCGTGAATGGTATAGCTATCTGTAGGGTCACCATTAGTATGAATTAGATCTAAATTATAGCCAGCATATCCCAACTTTGCGTAGGCAAGTGTTGTTGGGTCTATTGCGTAACCAAGCACAACTGCTAAGTTGTACTGATTTCTAAATTTACTGTGTCCATCATTCGGTGCGGTAACAACACCATTCAAACGATAGTCAAAATGTCCAGAGGTGCTGTCTTTTGGATTATATTCAGCAATGCCGCCCAGTAAGAATTTATCTGAAATGGCTTTTTGGTAACCAAGACCAAGACTTGCGGCAAATTCTGTTGATTTAGTATCGTTTGTTGAGTAGCCAGCAACACCATTAACAATCATATCTATGTTTTGATATTCAGAACGCTGAGCACCGATACCAGCTTGTATGTTCAAACCCTCAAAACTTTTGGCATCACCATCCGCAAAGGCTTGCGAACTAACAAAAAGACATACAACTGCTGTTGCTAAGTAATTTCTCATTTTTCTGATTCTCAATTTAGTTATCTAGTTAGTAAGATCATCAACTATATTAATCAATTATCTTCTGAAGCTCAACAGTTTTTTAAATTAGGTGGGCAAGGAATTCTTATCGGTGACGCAGCACATACAGGATATGGCTCTGAAGAAATATTTGAAGCATTCTACTCAGCACAAGTTGAAAAACATACAACAATAACTTTAGATTATCAATTTGCAAATAATCCGGCTTACAATCCAGCTAGAGGACCTATAAATATTTTAGCGTTCAGAGCTCATTTAGAATTCTAATTTTAGGGAATTATTATATTGTCAAAACTTTCTCCTTTTTTTCAAAAAGTCGTTTAGAAATGAATTTTAAAAACTGCATATCGGTGCGAAAGTAAAAAACTTCTGGAATTAAATTTAAGATATTCCAAGATCCAGAGTTAGCTAAGGTTATCTCTCTAATAGGCCGGTAATGATAAGAGTCAGCTGCTTTACCAATACGGCTATTTAGAAGAGGCTAATATTCTAAATCAAGCCTGATGCAATATTAATCATCAACGCCACAAGACTGGTATTAAAGAAAAATGCTAATACCGAATGAATGAGACCAATTTTTCTCATGGATTGTGATGTAAAGCTTACATCAGCTGTTTGTCCAGAGGTACCAATCACACAAGAAAAATAAAGAAAATCCATGTAGTCGGGAAGTTCTTGATTTGGAAAAGACAAACCACCTTCTTTGCCTTTATCAATCGCACTATAAAAATCATGCGCATAATGAAGTGCGAACATAGTTTGAGTAAAAGTCCAAGATGAGAGAATAGTAAGAATAGTTAATGCAATATGAGCCGACCTGATAAAGCCACTTATTTCTTTAACTATACCTAGTTCAAGCACAATGGCTCCTAACGAGACAATCGCCGCTATAACCACCATAGTTAACACTACGTATTTACCTTCGTTTTGCTTTTTAGCCCGAAGTTTCATTTGCGCATGAGAAGTGCTTTTAATCATTAATGAGGCCAATATTAAATAAAGCCAAGCCATTGCATTCCAGGCAACTATCAATCTTGTAATGGTATGCAGCGCAAGAGAATCAGGCAGAAATAAAAAAACTAGAATACCTACAAGTATTGATAGGAATAATCTTGGATGGTGTTTGATGAAGCGAAACATAATAACCTCTCAAATTTTGATTTTATAGTATTTGAGGAAACTATAGATGATTATGACATTAGGATTTTAGGTTAATTGAAATACAGTTGTGCTTAAAAATATCCGGAATCCGGAGATTCTTAAATATATCTAATAAAAAACCCACTCAAAGTAATGTTGAACTTTAAGTGGGTTTATAAAACGCAATTTAAAGGATGTAGCCTTTTAGGATTAGCTACAAGGACTATAGTAAATATAAATTGTTAAGAAATTATTACACTGGCACATCTTTTGCTTTATTTAAACTGAGAGCTTTAATTTTTTCTCCATAGTTAACGTTGAACTCTCATTTACTTACTAACTTTTATTAAGGGAAAGAAATGTCAAAATTAGTTGCTTTATTAGTATCAGGTTTATTTGCAGTTTCATTAAATATATTCGCTGCAGATGCACCCGCTGCGGATGCAAAACCAGCACCTGCTGCAAAGAAAGCAGAAAAAAAAGCGCCTGCTGCGAAGCCAGCTCCAGAAGCTAAACCAGCTGCTGACGCGAAAGCGAAGTAGTGAAGTTGTAATTAAGAGGGTGCCCCTAAGTCGCCCTCTTAATTATTTTTATGCATTGATTTGGTTCAAGTGCATTTATTTAGGGCAAGTTTAGAGTCAGCAATGCATTCGCTAAAAAACATAATTATTAGATTTATTAAAGACTATTTACCTTTAAGACTCTCGTCCCAAGATAAAAGATTTCTTTTTTCTTTTCTTCTTATTTTCTTTCTACTGATTATTCCTGCGATTTACTTTTTCGAAATTTTATTCGGCCATAAATAAAAATCGAGGTATTGATTTAACGATGGCGATTTGGCGCTATCACTTCTTGCGATGCAAGAATCACTTCACGTAAAAAACAAAGCAAACCTAAAATCAGTGCTGACATCGCTGTGATAAACATAATTGTCACGACGTTGGGAAGATTGAGGCCTAAGTTAACTTCAACAAAAAGAGATCCAATTGAAATACATACACTTAAAGCTGAAATTGTAATTAAAGTAATTGCTCTTCTGATCCAAGTGGTTCGACTAATAATAATGTTGAGCTCATTGAAGTAAGCTTTTTTTTCTTTCAAAGGCATGTCATTGATGATGCGTGCCCGATCTACAGCTCTACCTAATCTATTTACAAGGACGGAAAGTATTGAGCCGATACCTGTGATCAAAAAAACAGGTGCTACTGCATCATGAATGGCTTCAGATACTGATTGAATATCAGGCAGTGTATGAAAAATCATTTAAACCTCTTAACATTTCAAAATCGCTTTATGTTGGCACCCACTTTCCAAAGTGTCAAATCACTCAGAAATCGTTTTTTATCTGATTAATTCGGTTAGTCTAGGCTCCATTATTTGGCATGACTTTTGCTCTATTTGTATTGTAGGTGCATTTTTTCACCAATAATGGGCTAAAAGAAGCACTTTTCAGATTCAAATATAGAGAATGCATCCTTTTAGGGCGTTAAATGGCAAAAACAAATACATATTTTGATGAAATGGCCTTAGGTAAGGATCAAATAAGGAGCATCTATTCGGCTTACAGTCAGTGGCTCAAAGACACTTCAAACACACAACTTAAAAGTAAAAATCAGGAAGCAGAATTACTTTTTCGTCGAGTCGGAATTACATTCAACGTTTATGGCGAAACTGATGGTGCTGAGCGATTAATTCCTTTTGATATCATTCCAAGACTTCTTTCTTCTCAAGAATGGGATTTTATTTCTAAAGGCACAGTTCAGCGTGTAAAAGCATTGAATATGTTTTTGCATGATATTTATCATGATCAGCTTATTATTAAAGAGGGATTGCTCCCTCAATCTTTATTGCAAAATTCACAATATCGTCCCGAAATGTTTGGTGTTGATGTACCTAACCAAATTTATGCGCATATTGCTGGAATCGATATTGTAAGAACAGATGAATCACAATTTTATGTTCTCGAAGATAACTTAAGAACGCCATCAGGCGTCTCTTATATGCTTGAGAACAGAAAAATGATGATGCGATTATTTCCAGAGTTATTTCGTCGTTATTCAGTAGCTCCTGTAGAACACTACCCACAAGTCTTATTAAATAATTTACGCTCTGTCGCGCAAGGCGGTTTAGAAGAGCCCACAGTAGTTCTTTTAACACCAGGTGCATATAACAGTGCTTATTTCGAGCATGCATTTATTGCTCAGCAGATGGGTGTTGAGCTTGTAGAAGGAAAAGATCTTTTTGTTAGCAAGAACGCGGTTTATATGAAAACAACTGAAGGCCCAAGAAGAGTAGATGTTATTTATCGACGTATTGACGATGATTTTATTGATCCTTTAGCTTTTAATGAAGGATCAATGTTAGGTGTACCCGGATTACTTTCTGTTTATCGCGAAGGTGGCGTGACTTTAGCTAATGCTATTGGAACAGGGGTTGCGGATGACAAAGCAACTTATATGTATGTTCCTAAGATGATCGAATTTTATTTAAATGAAAAACCTATTTTGGAAAATGTCCCCACTTATGATTTAAGTAAAGAGGACGATTTGAAATATGCTCTCGCGAATTTAAATGAGTTAGTTGTTAAAGAGGTTCAAGGCTCAGGGGGTTACGGTATGCTTGTAGGACCAACCTCAACCAAAAAAGAAATTGAAACATTCCGTGAAGTTATTTTAAAAAATCCAAATAACTATATTGCCCAACCTACTTTATCTCTTTCTCAGTGCCCTACATTAATTGATGAAAGCATTGATTCAAGGCATGTAGATTTAAGACCTTTTGTTTTATCAGGTAAAGAGACAAGTGTAGTTCCGGGTGGGTTATGCCGAGTTGCTTTAAAGAAAGGATCGCTGGTAGTGAATTCTTCTCAAGGTGGTGGCACAAAAGACACATGGATTTTAGAAAAGAACCATCATGCTTAGCCGAACCGCAGATCATCTCTATTGGATGGCAAGATATATTGAGCGTGCAGAAAATATGGCACGTACACTTGATGTGACTTATAACATGTCATTAGTGCCCAATGAAGATATTACGGAGTCTATGTTTTGGTCACCCGCCTTAGAAATATCAGGCACTACAGAAATATATGAAAGAGATATTGGTGAAGTTACTGCAGCTAATGTGATTAATTATTTGGCGATGGACCAAAGAAATCCCTCAAGTATTTATTCTGCACTTAAATATGCTCGAGAGAATGCACACGCTGTAAGAGTCACTATGACTTCAGAAACTTGGGAGAGCATTAATTCTATTTGGTTAGAGTTTAGTCAATTTCATAAGCAGGATTTTTCTAAAAAAGGATTGCGAGAATTTTGTGATTGGGTAAAAACAAGATCGCATTTATTTAGAGGTGTTTGTTTCGGAACTATGTTACGAGATGATGCTTTTAATTTTGTGAGGCTTGGCACATTTATTGAGCGTGCTGATAATACAGCGCGTTTGTTAGATGTGAAATATCATTTACTTTTACCTAGTGGCCAAGAAGTAGGAGGTGCTGTAGATTATTACGAATGGAGCTCTGTATTAAGATCAGTCTCTGCACTTCAAGCTTACCAAAAAATATTTAATGATACGATCGAGCCATGGCGTGTAGCTGAATTACTAATCTTAAGATGTGACATGCCAAGATCTCTTCATGCTTGTTTTGACGAAATTATTCTCATTCTAGAAGCGCTATCTAAATCTAAAAACAATGAAGCATTTAGACTTGCAGGTGAGATTCACGCTAGACTTCATTACGGCAAAATTAAAGATATTTTTCAGTATGGCTTACATGAATTTTTAAGTGATTTTATTAAGTCTAATGATTTAATTGGGCAAGAAATTCATAAACACTTTCTAAGTGCAACTTACTAATTATGCTACTTAAAATAGAACATCATACACACTATAGTTATAGCGATTTTGTAAATTACACCATACAACACCTTCGCCTAACACCTAATAGCGAATTTGGACAATATGTGAGACGGTGGGATATTAAAGTTAAGGGTGATTTACATCAATTTCAAGATGCTTATAAAAATATTAGTCATCGTTTAATTGTAAATGAGCTACACCAAGAGATTGATATAGTTGCAATGGGTGAAGTCGAAACAGGATTAGATAAAAAAAATGATCAAGATCGCTTGCCGTTGCCAATATTTTTGCGAAATACCAAACTTACAGAAGCAAACACAAAATTAAGTCGATTTGCTCATAAGTTTAAAACTTCAACTGATAAGCAAAATGAATTAGTTGAGAAGATGATGCATGAAATACTTAATCAGGTTGAATACATAAAAGGTGCAACGAGAGTAACAACTACAGCTGCAGAAGCATTCCAATTAAAAAAAGGTGTATGCCAAGACCACGCACATATTTTTATTGCTTGTTGCCATGAGCTTAATCTCCCAGCTCGATATGTGAGTGGATACATGTTTACAGAAGATGGTCATTTGATGCAGTCTCACGCATGGGCAGATGTTTGGTTTGAAAATTTAGGATGGCAAAGTTTTGATGTTTCTAATGGATGTCGCGTGAATGATTTATATGTAAGGTTAGCTGTAGGGCTAGATTATAAGTCGGCAAGTCCTGTAGTAGGTGTCAGATTAGGAGGTGGTGTCGAAGGTATGGCTTCTAGTGTTATTATTAATCAATCAAATACACCTATTGATAAAAGAAAAAAAATAGATAAATCTGAGCTTATAATTCAAGCTACTCAGCAGCAGCAACAATAATAATAATAAAGGAAATCATATGACCTATTGCGTAGGCCTATTATTAAATGAAGGCCTAGTCTTCGCATCAGATACCAGAACAAATGCGGGTGTTGATCAGGTTGCTATTGTTCCCAAGATGCACATTTTTGAAGTAAAAAATAAAAGAGTAATTGTTTTACTCACGGCAGGTAATTTAGCGATTACACAGTCTGTCGTGAATGCCCTTAAAGCTAATACTTTAAAAAAAGGCAAATCAAAACACATCAATAATGTAGTGAGTATGTTTGATGCTGCTGAATTGGTAGGGGAGGAAATGCGCCTAGCTTATGAGCGCGATGCTAAGCATCTTAAAAGTCAAAATATTGAATTTAATGCAACAATTTTAGTTGGCGGTCAAATTAAAGGTGAAAAGCCAAGATTATTTAATGTTTATGCTGCAGGGAATTTTATTGAAACATGCCCTGAAACTCCTTACTTTCAAATTGGTGAAACAAAGTACGGAAAGCCTATTATTGATCGAGTTGTAAAACATGATTCTAAAATGATGGATGTAGTGAAATGTTTGCTTGTATCTTTTGATTCAACCATCAGAAGTAATATTTCTGTGGCAGCGCCAATAGATCTACTTCTTTATAAAATAAATAGCTTCACCTCAAAAAACAAAAAACGTATTACTGATAATGATCCTTACTTTATTCAATTAAGGCAAGAATGGTCAGCTGGACTTAAAAAAGTTTTTACAAGCTTAAAAAACCCAAACTGGTTTTAAAACTTTCCGTATTTTTTAATGAGTCGCTTCAAAAGGACTATTTTCAAAAAGTCGTTTAAAGCGACTTTTCAAAACTGCGCATCGGTGTGCAAGCAGAAAACTTTCAGGATTAAATTCGAGATATTCCAAGATCTAGGGTCGGCTAGGGTGGTAACTCTTTCAGGCCGGTGATGTTAAGAGTCCGCTGCTTGACCCTCTGAGCTAATCCCCCAGAATTGGATATTTTACAGTAATTGTGGGGGTTGTAGAGGGTTTGGTTCCTTCAAAATTAGCAGGAGTGGAATAGGGGTGTGCAAGCAAAACATCCGGAATCCGGAGATTTTGGTCATTTTTACAATTTGAAGATTTTTCAAAGTTTTCTTTCTGCTGACTATAGACAAAATATGGATAGTTATTTAATATGAGCAACGGCATTATTTCCATGCACTAAAAGTTTTTTAGTCTAACTCTCATCCCTCCTGTTCATGAGTTTTTCTCTAAAACTTATTTACAGGGAATTCTCTGGATGAGACTTAACACAATTCAAAAACTCGTTTTAATTACACTTATTACTTTGTCTGCATCAGTATGCGCTCAAGACAAAATTGACTGGACTGGATTTTATGGCTCAGCAATGATTGGCCGACTTTGGGGGGATGTCAGTGAAGGAGATGCATATGTCACAGGATACACTGGAAGTTATGCAAATGCTTACAAATTAACAGGTGGCGCTAGTCCGGATATTAAAGGAACCAGTTTAAATTTTAAACTGGGATTTAACAAACAAATTGATATGAATTTAATCGGCGTTGAATTAGGCGGAACATTCCAAACAGCTAAATCTAAAAATGGTATTCAAAATACTTATTGGACTTCGACAATGTACCCACCCCCTGGGAATGATGGGCCACAAGAGTCCCCAAATACTGTGCAAACAAGAATTCAAAATTATGGAACCTTAAGTGGTCGTATAGGACATATTTTTAATGAAACCACACTTGTATTTTTAAAGGGTGGTTTAGCTCATGGCGAAATAAAAAGAACGATAATTGATGCAACTAGTAATTATTTTGATGCTGGCACTTCAATTCAAGATAAAAGAACTGAATTAGGTTACTTATTAGGTGTTGGGGGGGAGCACAAAATTAATGATAAATGGTCATTGCGTGCTGATTACGAATATATTGATTTTGGTAATTCTAACTTTAATTACAATGGAAAAAATTATGGGATGAATATTAATCAAACTCAATCAAATTCTATCCACTTCTCTAATCTATCGGCAGGTGTCAGTTACGCATTTTAATTAATAAGTTTATTAATAAAACTAAAGCCACTCATCGCAGTGGCTTTTTTTATGTCTGGTGTGCTCAGGTGTGCTTGCAGAAATTACTTCCAAAAAAACTTCTACGACTGCCACAGACAGGGTCGGCTAGGGTGAGATCTCTTGATATTTAACTGATACTGCGAGTCCGCTGCTCTACCAGCTGAGCTAATCCCCCAGAAAGTGATATTTTACAGTAATTGTGGGCGTTGTAGAGGGTTCAAGGCAGGGATTTTGGCAGGGGTGGAATAGGGGTGTGTAACGCAAGTGTCAAAAATACTATATTTAAATGCTAACTTAAGAGGCTAAGATTCTGATAAGATTATTCAAATTCTTTTTTTAACTAAACTATGAAAAACACAAAATTATTAATTATTCTGATTGCTTTATTAATTCCATTTAGCCTAGCAATAGCTGAGCCTTATGTTGGATTATCTTTAGGTTATACCTTTGATGCAAAGCTTTCTGGGATTAAAGGTAATGAGAATTTAAATTACCCTGGCGCAATTGATACAACCAGCGACTCATATTACCCAGACTCTAAATATTCAGACATTAAACTAAAAGATGTTTTACAAGCCGGTATTAAAGCTGGTTATTACTTTGATTCGGCACCAAGTTTTGGACTAGAGCTTGAAGCTAATTATTCAGAACCAAAAATGAAACAACAAAATGTCACAATCACTAATGATGGATCTAAAGCACCATCAGGAACGCCTCTTGGCCAGGCAATTAATGGCGATATTATTGTAAATGGCAGCGATCCTACAAGTATATTATTGGGTGATGGTAATTCTGTTACAGAAAATCAATTGCCAGCAAAAGTAAAGTTACTTCAATTTAATTTTAATGCAATGTATCGTTACCAAGGATTTAAAGAGTTTACTCCTTATATAGGAGCGGGACCTTCTATTAATATTATTAGGATTACAGGAACTGGTGAATCAGGTCATTTTGTAAATCCAACTGACATTACGAGCTATGAAGTAACTGCTGGTCCAAATATAAGTAATACATCAGTGAATATAGGGGCTAACTTTAAAGTAGGTGGCGAATATCATTTGGACAAAGACTGGGGATTGGGTGCTGAATATCACTACAACTGGTCTAATGTAGATATATCACATTTCAGAAGTGCGAGTAATTTAAATGCAGATCTTAATATGCAATCTTTTAGTGTTGTTCTAACTAGACATTTCTAAAATACTTTATACAAAAAAGCCACTCTCAGCAGTGGCTTTTTTATTTCTCGGTGCGCATCGGTACGCAAGCAAAAAAACTTCTGGGATTAAATTTGAGCAATTCCAAGATCTAGGGTCGGCTAGGGCGTAACTCTTTCAGGCCGGAGATGTTAAGAGTCCGCTGCTTGACCCTCTGAGCTAATCCCCCCAATATGGTATATTTTACAGTAATTGTGGGCGTTGTAGAGGGTTTGGTTCCTTCAAAATTAGCAGGAGTGGAATAGGGGTGTGTAAGCAAACGTTATTTTTTTGTAATTAAATCTCTTTGATTGCTGACGTGATTACACGATAAGACGATTTGAGTAAAAAGACGGAAAGCACCAGCCCTACTAAAGTATCTGCCCAACCATTATTTGTATACCAAACTAAACCTGAAGCAATAATAACTGCAACATTGTTCGTCATATCATTTTTTGAGCATTCCCATACTGATGACATATTAATATCTTGATTTTTATGTTTTGTCAGTAAAAATAAGCAAGCTGTATTACCAAGAAGCGCTATAAAACCTATACTACCCATAACTTCAAATACAGGAATTGTGTGATTGATTATATGTTGGATGACTTGAAATAAAACAAATAATGCGCCAGTTAATATCAATAGCCCTTTAAACAAAGCCACTTTGGCTTTTGCTTGATTACTTTTATATATAACAAACAAACTTAACGCATAGGTAATTGCATCACCTAAGTCATCTAAGCTTTCTGACATAAGCCCGGTTGATTGAGCAATCCAACCAGAAGTAAAAACAATTAAGAACAAGAACACGTTAATCGCTAAAACGATTTTTAATGTTTTAGATTGATTTACTTTTAACGCATCAACAGCACAGCTTTTATTTTCGCAGCAATCAGACATTTGACCCCTTACGGATTGAATTGAGTTTTAGCTATTTGACCAGCTGAGCTAATCCCCCCAATATGGTATATTTTACAGTAATTGTGGGCGTTGTAGAGGGTTTGGTTCCTTCAAAATTAGCAGGGGTGGAATTGGGGTGTGTAATTAAATGTTAAAACTTTCGAGTTTTCAAGAAATTTAATCTCAAAGTAAATAATAATAAAACTATTGCGGCATAGATAAGAGGT
>Ga0214200_1000356_pt1 | contig 12992 bp, 11 predicted proteins | sample TroBogEpilimnion_7_FD_153038 | JGI IMG/M metagenome (GOLD analysis project Ga0214200, IMG submission 153038) | Freshwater microbial communities from Trout Bog Lake, WI - 23OCT2008 epilimnion | ecosystem: Environmental > Aquatic > Freshwater > Lake > Epilimnion/Euphotic zone | place: Trout Bog... | reverse complement strand
GGCACAGAATTTACGTGGGTGGTTAAAGCAGCTGAATAATGCTAACGCGCAGGGAGAGTACTACCTCACGGACGTGATCCAAATGGCAGTCAAAGACCAAGTGGCGGTACACGCCGTGGAAACCCACAACGCCATAGAGGTGCTTGGGGTCAACGACAAAGCGCAACTGGCGCAAGTGGAAGCAGGCCTGCGCGTGCGACGAACCAGTGAGTTAATGCGACAAGGGGTAACGCTCATAGATCCGACCCGTGTCGATATACGCGGCAGAGTCCAAGTGGGCAAGGACGTGACCTTAGATGTCAACGTGGTGCTCGCGGGTAACGTCATTTTGGGAGATAGGGTGCACATCGGCTTGGGTGTTGTGCTCAAAGATGTCGTCATCGGCGCTGACAGCGCTATTCGGCCATACAGCGTGATGGAACATACACAGGTGGGGCGCGGCGCAATCATTGGTCCCTACGCACGCTTGCGACCAGGTACACAGGTGGGTGATGGCGCGCATGTCGGCAACTTTGTGGAGCTAAAAGCCACCCACCTCGGCGCTGGTAGCAAAGCCAATCACTTGACGTATTTGGGTGACGCCACGGTTGGTAAGAACACCAATATTGGTGCCGGCACGATTACGTGTAATTATGATGGTCAAAACAAATGGCCCACCGAGATTGGTGATAACGTGTTTATTGGTTCTGGCAATATGCTGGTGGCGCCGATTCAAATTGGTGATGACGCGACCACGGGTGCGGGCTCTACTCTCACTCAGTCGATTGAGCCAGAAGCATTGGCGGTAGAGCGTGCCGATGCGCGCGTGGTGCCCAGGTGGAAGCGCCCCGGCAAACTTGCGGCTGCAGACAAGACAAAACGAATTGAAAGATCCAAATTAAAATCAACCTAATCCGAGATCTAGGGTCTCGCTGAGATGGTAGTGCTATTGAGGGCTCAGATACTATGTGCGGAATTGTGGGTGCGGTTGCGACTCGGGACATTGTTCCGGTATTGATTGACGGACTGTTGCGCTTAGAATACCGTGGTTATGATTCCGCTGGCATCGCGGTGTTAGACAGCCACAACGCCATGCGTCGCTTACGCGCCGTGGGCAAAGTGGCCGCACTCACGGATGAATTACAGAAGACGCCATTGAGCGGATTTTCAGGCATCGCCCACACGCGTTGGGCCACACACGGGGTGCCGAGTGAGCGCAACGCTCACCCGCATATCTCCTTAGATGGCATCGCCATTGTGCATAATGGCATCATTGAAAACCACGAACATCTGCGCGAGGAGTTACTGCAATTAGGCTATGCCTTCACGTCTGAGACCGATACCGAAGTGATCGCGCACCGTATTCACCATAATCGACAATCAAGCCCAAACCTATTTGCCGCCGTGCAAAAGACGGTGCGTGAGCTTGAAGGCGCGTATGCGCTGGCGGTACTGAGCGCAATAGATTCGGGCGAGATCATCGTGGCACGCGCTGGCTGTCCGGTGGTTATCGGGCGGGGCGTGGGTGAGAACTTCGTGGCCTCAGATGCCTCGGCGCTCATTGCCACGACCAAAGTATTTCAGTTTTTAGAAGAAGGTGATGTCGCCCGAATCACCTGTGTTGAAGTTAATATTGTTGATCGCGCAGGTCATCCCGTCACTCGCCCAGAGAGCATCAGTGAGTTATCTGCCGATGCGGTTGAGAAGGGCGAATTTGCGCACTTTATGCTCAAAGAAATCTATGAGCAACCGCGTGCCGTCGCCCAAACCTTGGAAGAGCGCGTCGCTGGCGGCAAACTGCTTGAGGCGGCGTTTGGGCCCAAGGCACGCGAGGTGTTGGCACAAACCGCGGCGGTGCAAATTGTTGCCTGTGGTACCAGTTGGCACGCAGGCTCAATTGCCAGGTATTTTATTGAGCAGATTTGTCGTTTACCCTGTTGGGTCGATATCGCGAGTGAATTTAGGTATCGCGACCCTGTTGTGCCCAAAAACACATTGTTTGTCACGATTTCTCAATCTGGTGAAACCGCTGACACCTTGGCGGCGCTGCGCATGGCAAAACAAATCGGTTACCTGTCGACACTGGCTATATGCAATGTGCCTGAGAGCTCGCTGGTTAGAGAGTCTGAATTGGTGATGTTGACGCGAGCGGGTCCTGAGATTGGTGTCGCGTCAACCAAGGCGTTTACCACGCAATTGGCGGCATTAAATATGTTGGTGATTGCGTTGGGGAAATTAAATAACCTAGACAAAGCCACTGAGCACAGATTAGTCGATGAGCTATTGGCCGTGCCGCGCTTGCTCGAGGATGTTTTGGCGCTCGAGCCGCAAATCAAACAATTGGCGCAAAAATTTGTGCATAAACACCATGCGCTATTTTTAGGCCGTGGTGCCTTGGCACCCGTGGCGGCAGAGGGGGCACTTAAACTTAAAGAGATTTCCTATATTCACGCAGAAGCCTATGCGGCGGGTGAGCTTAAGCATGGTCCGCTGGCATTGGTGGATGATGATATGCCCGTGATCGCCATAGCGCCTAATAATGATTTGCTGGAAAAACTCAAATCCAACCTACAAGAGGTACGCGCACGTGGCGGTGAACTGACTGTGTTTGCCGATCCGGTGGCTGGGTTCACCGAATCGGATGGCGTGACTGTGTTGACCATGCCAAGACATGTTACGTACTTTCAGGCGCCCATCATTTATACCGTACCACTACAAATATTGGCCTACCATGTGGCCACCATGCGGGGTACGGATGTGGATAAACCGCGGAATTTGGCAAAAAGCGTGACGGTTGAGTAAATTGGCGCTATGGTCTTCTACGTGGGTAGGGGGTCGTTACAACCATCCAGCACCCAATGTTTAATGAATTGGAATTCCGGTCTGCCAGAAGAGTCAACCGATAAATAGGTAAAATAATATAAAAATCAATAGGTTAAACATAAAACACGCTAGAGAGATCAATGACTACAAAATAAAAATAGCATTATTTTCTTGCAATTTGTGAAAAGCAAGAATAAACTATCTGTATGGAATGCGCGCCATGCTAAAAGACCTCTCGCAAACGCTCATCGGTTGTCGCGTCAAAGCCGCGCGTGAGGCAGGGGAATTGACGCAAGATCAACTGGCCCAACAGTTGGGTTTAAACGACCGCCAGTCAGTGTCAGATTTAGAAAATGGAAAGCGCGCACTCAAACCCACAGAGTTACTAACCCTTGCTGAATTATTCAACCGGGACATTGAGTATTTCCTTGACCCATTGGCAGTCACAGGCGAAGCGCATTTTTCTTGGCGAGCCGCACACGAGGTGTCTCCAGCAAGCTTAAATGGTTTTGAACAGGAGGCTGGGCAGTTAATCGGATTACTGCGTTGGTTACGAGCGCAGCAAAAGTCGCCAACCAGTGCGCTAAAACCCACCTTACGATTATCAGCTCACTCATCCTATGAACTCGCTCAAGACAGTGCCGAGAGCCTTGTGGATGAGCTCGAGCTTGGCGTTATTCCTGCCATAAACTTAATTGATCACATTGAACGCAAGTTAGATATTCCCGTATTGTTTATTGATATTAACGTGAGCGATATGGACGGGGACGTCTCTGGTGCAACTTGCCATCTAGACCAGATGAGCGCAATCTTAATTAACCGTCAGGAAAGCGATGCCAGAAGAGTTTTTGACCTAGCCCATGAATTATTTCATGCCTTGACCTGGGACGCTATGAAGCCTGCGCACCGGGAATCCAATTCAATAGAACCTCGAGGCAAGAGAAAGCGCACGGAACAACTGGCCGACAACTTTGCGGCAGCCCTATTAATGCCAAAAAAATCCTTAGACAAACTGCTAAACCGTGATCGACTAAAAGACAGCGACTATTTGCGTGATGTCGCTGGTCAATTACAGGTGGCTCCGATGACATTGGCGTGGCGATTGTTTAACCTAAAGATGATTGATGAAGCCACCAGAACAACGCTGTCGCAACACAAACAGCCATCAAACCAACTCACTTTACCCAAGCCGTATTCACCAACATTCGTCCATATGCTCCATGAGGCCTTGGTTAACGGTCGAATATCTGCCCGTAAAGCCAGTAAAGTTATGCGGAAGGGGCTGGATCAAATGTTGAAATTATTTGCAGAATACGATTTGCCCGCGCCTTTTGATTTGTGAAGTGATAGCCCATGCCCAAGCTCAGGGTGTTCGTGGATACAAATATCATTCTTGCAGCGTGGGACGCACACTGCTGGCCTGCGATAAGCAATTATTATGAATTGGAAACGGTTGAGAAGTGCGTTGAGGAGACTTTAACACATAATCCTAATGATCCACGTCATATAAAAATGCCGGCGGGCGATTTATACTCCGGAATTCGTCAGCGACATAACGTTACAAAACTAGATATTGCAAATTTGATTCTGAACGGTCACTGCGGCGCCACGCTGGACGACGATGAACAGCAATTGTTGGCGTGGCTATATTGCCACGAGGTATTACCATCGAATGTGATTAGAATTGCTACAGCAGACAAAGCGGCAATAATGGTGGCGAACCAACTGGGTTGGTTAGACGCTGTGACATCGTTAGAAGAATTGGCTACGCAGGCAGGTGTTGCTAAAACCAATCTCAATCAACTGAAGTCTCAATATTCAAAATCTTGGCTAACGAGCGCAAGAACTCAAATTCGGTTGGGTGTATTAAAGTAAACTCTTGAACCAGCTGTGGGTTAGATGGGCTAGAAAAGCACCGACTAAGGAGCACTTGCGCTTAAATTTGGACTAGTGAATGCGCCTCAATACTTTAAGTACTCGGATCCCAAGAGGCTTTAGTACACACAAAAGACCAATGTGAACTGGTAGTGTTCGCAGTCTGATTGACGCTGGTCAGTTCTAAATGTTTGGTGAGACGATTGAATTTCCCAATCCAACGGTCCTTGCTGCGATATTTAGCCTCGCCACAACTTTGGGTGTCAAAATACATCTGGTCGTGACTGGCTTCATAGCGGGAACCCAATGGGCAGACGCCAATGCCGCCGAAATAAATCCGCTCATCGCCAGATAAATAGACCTGACCAAATTCAAACCGCAGTCCAATGGTAGCCGCTGCCTGCTGCTCAGTGGCCTCTGCCGTACACGCATACATCTGTGCGGGATAACCGTTGCGTACACAGGCCGCTAGCGTCAGCGTGAGCAGACTCGCTGAGATCGCTTTGAGCGCATTAGCCCGAGAGGGTGTCAGTCGGCTAATTAAACGTTGTGTGTTCATATGGGTACTGTATCCCACGCGCCATTAATTGTGATTAGGGATATCCGCAATGGCTGGAATCTGAATCCTACCCTCGATGACTGGCGTGACTTGCCCACCGACCCAAATGGTGTCGGCGTCCGAGCTAATCAAGACACGGCCTTGACGCTGTAGACACGTTCCTTGTGATACGACATAAGAACCGACAACGTGTTTGTCTCGCAACAGCCAGCAAGCGATGCCTGCATTCAGACTACCCGTGACTGGATCTTCTGGGACGCCTAACCCCCCAACAAACGCGCGCACCTCAAAATCCGCGCCCACTGTCGCTTCTTTGGGATAGGCGCCGATGAGACCTAATTTAAATTGCTTGAGATCAGGATGGTCGGCTTGGCGGCTTAGTACCCGCGTGGCAGAGTCCAACCACAGCACGCACCAGCCAGGGCCGTTGTCTACCCATTGGTGAGCGATGACTTCGTGCGGCTGCAAGTCTAATGCCGCCAGTAGGGTGGCAAGATGCGCCTCATCCAACGCACCGGTACGGATGAGAGGAGGCGCTGCGAAGGACCAATACGCCTCATCGCGGCGGATCCGAATGAGCCCGACCTCACATTGCTGGATGATCTCGTGTGGCTGTTTGGCGCTGCCGCCCGCATGTACCCAAGCATAGGCGCTGCCCAGCGTCGGATGGCCCGCAAACGGCAGTTCACCACCGGGGGTGAATATTCGGACGCGATAGTCTGCGCGCGCGTCTTGGGGTTTAAGCAAGAAGGTGGTTTCCGACAAATTGGTCCAGCGCGCAATGGCCGCCATTTGTGCAGTGTCGAGGCCGTCCGCGGCGTGAATCACGGCCAACGGATTGCCGCTAAACGCCTGTGCGGTAAATACATCAACTTGGCTGAAAGGCTTAAGCATCTAAAGATCACCTCGTATTAGCCAGTGGGGCCGTGACCGCATGGAGCGCGCACCAGGCCCTTGAATTGTAAATCCCTAGCCGGGCTAAGGTGGGCCTTTGCGTTAAGTTTAGGGTCGAAATCTAGCTAAGCGCCGCATTTGCGGCTATAATCTCTACGATTCGAAAGATTCGCATAGATAACTGGGGGATATTTCACATGACATTGGTAACTCGCTTAGCGTTGACTGCGTTTTCTGCCGTCATGATCGCAACCGTAGCTGGTTGCGGCGATGATGATTCGGCTCATATGATCTACGGTAATGTGACGGTGAACTCCATCACCCAACAGGGTGGCTGTGAGGATGTCCTGGTCAAGGCAATGCCAGTCGAGATTAAGCCCAATGCGCCACGCTTGGCTAATGTGAAAGAATTCGTGACTGCCGTCAAACTCACGAAGGGTGCTGATGGCGTCAGCTGCACGGGAAGTTCCCAAACAGTGCCCATGGCCGCTGGTTCATGGAAGTTTATAGCCAACCTTCCCTCGGATACCAGCGAGTGCCAAAAAGACATCTCGGAGACCGGTCCTAAGGACATCGTGTTTAAGGATGGCGACAAAGCCTGTAAGTAATTTGAGATACAGAAATAGGCGCTCTAGGGCGCCTTTTTCTGGCCCTATACTTATTACGACCGATCGTGTTATTATTTGTTAATGAGTAAAGGTGATACCACCCGAGCCACGATCTGCCGGGCAGCCGTTGAGACTGCCTGTTTAGCCGGGTTTAACGGGTTAAATCTCCAACCCTTAGCTGACAAAGTCGGCATGACCAAAAGTGGCCTTTACGCACACTTTGGCAGCAAGGAAGCCCTGCAACTAGCCACCCTCGAGGCCGGGATCGAGTTGTTTCAACAACACGTGGCGGGACCTGCCAAAAACGATCCGGTTGGCTTACCGCGACTGCGCGGCTTATATCGGCGTTGGCTCAGTTGGCCGCAGAACGCGGGTATTCAAGGGCAGTGTCTGTTTATTTCAGCCAGTTTTGAAGTAGACGATGCCCCTGGGCAGCTCAGAGATCGCTTACAAAAGACCTTTAAAGACTTTGTGGAAATCCTCACGCAACTGACCTTATCGGCGCAGCGTCATGGACATCTACCCGTCGGCACCGATATTGACCGCTTTATACAAATACTCATTGCCTTACGTTTTGGTCACCAATGGCAAAATGGCCTGATGCAAAATGCGTTGGCCAAAGAACAGACCCTGGCCTTGTTTGAGCAGTGGTTACGCCAGCCACCTCTCAAATAATGAGCGTCAGCGGCAAATTATTCAGAATCGTGTCACGTGCAATGCAACAAACCAAGAAAAATATTAAATTGACATATAATGCCGGCAGACTACAACAATGCAAAAGGGACGATACCAAGTGATCATTGAGAGTGTTCGTCCTGACATGATTGCAACCCCACTGAAGATACGATGAAACATCTCGTTCACCCCAGACGCTGGCTTCCCATACTGTTGCCAATTGTGTTTGTGCTATTTGTGGTCAAAGTACTCACAGATCGTCTCGCCGGTATTCATTGGGTTGATATCCAAAGTGCGGTGCAAGCATTACCGCTTGGGATGCTCACCACCAGCGTCCTTATGGTTATCTGTATATACACAGGATTAAGTTACTGCGAGGCGCGTATTGCCAAATATCTGGCTGGGGAAGTCAGTGCCAGACGTGCCGCATTGACGGCGTTGATTGCCTTCCCCATAGGACACGTGGTGGGTTGGGGGGCAGTATCGGGCGGCGCACTACGCTACCGGATCTACTCGCAGGCTGGCATGCGTCCATTAGATATCGGCAAAATGATATTGCTAAGCTCAGTCGCGTACCCTGCGGGTTTGGGGCTGTTGTTGGGGCTCTCATTCCTAACTCAGCCAGAAGGTGCGGCTACCATTCTGAATACTTCTGCCGATCTGGCTCGCGGTACCGGCATAGCACTAATAGGCCTACATATACTGTATTTAACGCTCGTGCTAACACGTCGTGCTTCGATCCCGTTAGGGCGTTTGGTCATGCAGCTGCCCACACCCGAATTAACATCCGTGCAATACCTGACGGGTATTCTAGATGTGTGTCTGGGTGCAGCGATACTGTATGTATTGTTACCAACAAATATTGGCCTATCATTTGTGGTGTTTGTCGGAATTTATGGCCTGTGTATTGTCGCTGGCTTGGCCAGCAGCATTCCCGCGGGACTCGGCGTGTTTGAAAGTGTGTTATTACTATTACTGCCAAAACTGCCAAAAGCGCAACTATTGGCGAGCGTGATTGGCTATCGATTTATACTCGAAGTCATACCACTGCTGATTGCGTTATTACTCTGGATCAGCTATGAAATGTGGTGGCGTTTACCGAAACAACGAAAACGTGCTTTGCTCATCAATAGAAACTATCGTCTCTTTGTAGATGACACCGAGTAAAATAATTGACGCCATATGAGCCGCGGCGTCAATAGTTAATTGGTAATGGCTTGTACACGCACCTGGATATCGCCAGTATTGCTCGCACCCAGGCCAACGGTTGCGTCCATAAAGTTCATCGCCTCATCAGCTCGACCCTGACGCTTAAACAGACCCAGCGGAGAATAAATGACCAAATAACTTTCGTCATTATCTGGATCAATTCGCACACTAACACGATAAGCTGGTCGCTGAGTGCGTTCTAAAAACGGCGAATCGAAATGCAAATCTTGTAGCGATGTGGTACGGCGAACAAATAAATCTTTATCCAATATGGCCACCACGGGGTAGAACACCTGCGCGTCTAAGGCACCGTTGCCTGACTTTAGAAAACTCACGACATCAATGAGCAACGGCTGCTCGCTTTTAGGAATCTGATAGGCCAAAAAATGGCTCGTCCCCGTATGGAACTCAAACTGCTGACCACGCTGATCAATGCTCGCTGTGGTAACTTTGTTGGCGGCTAACTCTAAAAATCGAATCTCATTAACGTCGCGATAAACACCTTGGGTCGTCGCGGCAAAACAACCCGAAGCTATCAGCAAAACACCCCATAAGTAACCCGCTGACTTGCGCGCAAGTCCTTGCCCAAATCTCGGCGCGTGTCGGTCTTGGAATATCATGACATAAGGCTAACATAAAATGCCTCCCTCATCGACCCTAAGCCCGCAGCGCTTATTTGCTATGATGGCATGCTTCAACACAGTTGCTAGCTTAAGACGGTCATGAGTTGGTCAGACAAATGAAGATCCCCATACCAACCCCACCATTCACCCCGCAACCTCCGCTCATTGAGCGTAGGCCTGCCAGTGTGTTATCGCCGCATGGAGCGCGGCAGGATGACTATTATTGGTTGCGCGATGACTCCCGCCAAGATCCAGATGTACTGGCGGTATTGCGCGCAGAAAACACCTATACCGATGGCTACTTTGAGCCGCTGCGATCGCTGGTGGCAAGCTTAAGCCAAGAGTTAAAGGGGCGTATTCCAGCGCAGGAAGCATCCGTTCCGTTGTGGCGACACGGGCGCTGGTGGCAAAATCAGTATCAGGCAGGACTTGAGTATCCACTAATCATCAGCGGCGCCGATGCCACCGAGTCGGTCGGTGAGCTGATATTCGATCCCAATACGGCACGTGGCAATAGCACATACTACAACTTGGGCGCGCTTGAACTGAGTCCAGATGAGCATTGGCTAGCGGTTGTAGAGGACCGTACCGGCCGGCGCGAATATGTCTTGAGGTTTTTAAATCGTCGCACCGGCGACTATGCAGCTGAGTCTGTCATGGGGATTGAACCAGAAATCGTCTGGTTGCCCAATCAGGCTATTTTATATATCCGTAAGGACCCGGTGACATTGCTCGGTTTACAGGTGTATCGACATCGCTTAGGCACGGATCCTGAGCTAGACGAGTGTGTATACGTTGAGACGGATAGTCAGTTCTATCTCTCGTTGAGCCGATCCAGAAGTGGGCGGTTTGTCACCATTGAGCTTAACCAGACATTAACCAGTGAAGTGCGCTGGGCGCGCTGGGATGACCCAGAACTTCGCTGGGAAGTCGTGCTCCCGCGTGTCCATGGAGTTGAGTATCAGGCTGAGGATCACGGTGATGATGTGGTCCTATTGACCAATGAAGTTGCGCCAGAATTTAAATTGATTCATGTTCCATTTAAACAACGGCACACACGCGCAGAATGGCGTACGCTACTCGATCATAACGCGGATGTGTTGATCGATAATTTTTATAATTTTAGCAATGGCGTGGTGGTGCGGGAGAGGGCTTATGGAACCACACGCTTACGCTGGGTTGATTGGCAGGTGTCCGCGGTAAAGCTCATCACCCATTTGCCCATGCCAGCCGTGGTTGATTTTGGTGCCAATGCCGACGCGCAATTAGACTACGTCCGCTGGGAGAGCAGTTCGCTGGTACAGCCACGCTGTATATGGGATACCTCGCTGGCTACGCTGGAAACGGTACAACGCTTTGCAGCTGCTGTTCCCAATTGCGATTTAACCCAATATATAACCCAAGCGATCAGCGTGATTTCACGCGATGGACAAACGATTCCCGTGAGTGTGTTGCGGCTTAAAAATAAACCAGCTAAGGCGCGCACGCAACGCCAGCCGGTCTTGGTCGTGGGGTATGGTGCATACGGTTTAAGTTATGATCCGCAGTTTAGGAGCAATTGGCTGAGTCTGGTGGATCGCGGCATGATGGTCGTGATTGCCCACATTCGTGGTGGTCAAGAATTGGGTCGTCACTGGACTGAAGCGGGTCGGCGGGAACACAAGACCAACAGCTTTAATGATTTTGAGGACGTGACTCGAGCCATTGGTCAGCTGGTTGAGGTTGATGCCAACCGAGTGGTCGCCATGGGCGGGTCAGCTGGCGGCCTATTAATGGGGGCGGTCGCAAATCAGGCGCCACAATGCTACCGGGCGATGGTCGTGCAGGTCCCCTTCGTCGATGTGCTTACCACGATGTTAGATGATGAACTCCCGCTCACCACCAACGAGTATGACGAGTGGGGCAATCCCACCAGGTCATTGGCGGAATATAATCGCCTGCTGAGTTATTCGCCGCTCGACCAGGTTAGGCGTCAGTCTTATCCGGCCATGCTGGTCACCACGGGGTTGTATGATAGCCAGGTGCAATATTGGGAACCGGTAAAATGGGTGGCCCGGTTAAGGTCGCACAAGCTGGATACCAACCCATTGTTGCTGCGCACGGATATGCAGGCAGGACATGGCGGTAAAGCAGGTCGATTTGAACGCTTGGACGAGATCGCCTATGAGTACGCATTTATTCTCAATGAAACTGGATTAGCATAGGGGTCAGGTGCGCATCTTTTTAAGCGCAAGCGATTGAAAATCGTGGGCTTGGCCCCATCAGTGATAGGATTCGGAGTCGAGTAGATTCGCATTCTCACTAACGGAGGATTCAATGAAACTGTATTACAAAACAGGCGCTTGCTCACTGGCCTCACACATCGTACTGGGTGAGTTGGGGCTGGAACACACCAGCGAAGCGGTTAACTTGGTCACCAAAAAGACCGCCACTGGTCGGGATTTCACTGCTATTTCAGCCAAAGGCTACGTGCCGTGTTTAGAGCTTAACGATGGCAGCATCCTGACTGAGGGTACGGTCATTTTGCAGTATTTGGCCGATCAAAAACCCCATTCAGGCCTGTTGGGGGCGGTGGGTTCCATGGAGCGCTATCGCGTCATGGAATGGCTTGGATTTATTAATTCAGAAGTGCATAAGAACTTCTCACCCTTGTTTAACCCCATAATGCCCGCCGAGGCTAAAGAACTGGCGAAGGCCTTGCTGATGCGGCGTCTGGCCATTGCGGCTGATGCGCTCAAGAATCAGGATTATTTGACGGGTAGCCACCTCTCGGTGGCGGATGCCTATCTGTATACCGTGCTGACATGGGCCCATCCCCTGGGTGTTGATCTATCCGCCTGGCCGCAGTTTGATGCCTATATGAAGCGGATGGCACAGCGGCCAGCGGTGAAGCGCGCCCATGAGATCGAAAAGGGCTAATGCCTTTAGCAGGCGGCCGCGATCCGACAGAGTAGCCCGCTCCTGACGAGTCACCCAGCCACCTAGGCTGGGTGATCCTGGGCTTGAGCAACGCGGATTGCTTGCGCATCTGACTGGGTTTGCAGGCATAAACCGCAGTATTTAACCCTCAAATTGACCAGTCATAAAATATTTTTGGTTGTTTTTATGCAACTGGTTATACGCTAACTAGCGCTTTTGGATACAAGTAAATTCAATAAGATAGCCGTTCTAACTTTAATGGCGAATTTTTTGTTGGTTTCAGTAATCACGTAACTAATTGATTTTAATAAAATTTAACAAGCAAAAACGCGCGGAAAATCTTTACAAGTGCGCTCTGCGGTAGCAGGATTACCCCCAAGGTGGCAATGCGCCACGCGACGACAGTAAACGCTATGCCCTTTGATACTTATGAACTGACCTTTGCCAACAGTTTGCCAGTGACCATGCAGTTTCAGCTCGAGGCGTTATTGTTCTTTAATGCTGGCCAGCACCATTTGCGGCGGGAAATAGCGGCGACCATTGAGCGTTATGGGGTACCTGAGATTGTCAGCACCGAAGAAGGGCTCACGGTTGAATTGAAAGGCTCCCCCGACGCGCAAGTGCTATTTGCGATCCAAAGAAGTGATGGCAAGCAACGGCCCGTTGGGTTTATTTTGTACCTGCGCGATCAGTTGGAGCGCTTAACGGTACTTCATGTGGGGGTGGCGCCAGATCATGTCAGTGGTGCTATGTACGGCGCGCAGCGCGTGTTATCGCGCTTATTGAACCAAATTCGATTTAGGGCACGTAACACCGCCGGCGTTCGCG
>Ga0214200_1000348_pt1 | contig 13142 bp, 9 predicted proteins | sample TroBogEpilimnion_7_FD_153038 | JGI IMG/M metagenome (GOLD analysis project Ga0214200, IMG submission 153038) | Freshwater microbial communities from Trout Bog Lake, WI - 23OCT2008 epilimnion | ecosystem: Environmental > Aquatic > Freshwater > Lake > Epilimnion/Euphotic zone | place: Trout Bog... | reverse complement strand
TATGGCGCGACCCGCGCGGGTGGTGGTGATGAGCGCATGTTGGCCTTAAGTGACAGCTGGTCTTACAATAAATTAAACATACTCGGTGGTGTTCAGTTCGAGGACCGCACGCCCATTTGGGGATTTCAGCGCGGCTTGACATCCAAGGTATTTAGCAATGGCACCTCAGCCGCGACCGCGGGTCGTGATTATTTGATTTATGGCAAATACGGGTCAGATGGATACGCATCCAATAACTATTACTTCTTTGATCCGAACTCATGTAAAGGCTTGGCTGCTGAGTTTGGCGGTACACTCCAAAAATATCACCGCAATAACAGGGGTGATTATTGTGGCTCGTTGAACAGTGGCTACTACACTTTGGCCGAATCTGATCAAGAGTCCAATATCTATCTACGCGGCACCTATGAGCTTAATCCTAAAGTTGAGGTCTACAGCGACTTCTTAGGTAGCCATGAAAAATCTGGTTACGTCAGTTCACTCAATGCGTATGTGTCATCATTTGACACGAATAGCACATATGCTTACTTCTATGATCCAAATATAGATGACTTGGTAAACCTGCAGCACGTTATCTCACCAGAAGAAGTCGGTAACCTAAAAAACGCCTTTAGCTATACCAATTCCGATAACCTTCGATTCACGCTCGGTGTGCGCGGTAACCTCAATGATCGCTGGGACTATGATCTAGGCGGCACCTAGAATCAGCAACAGCTAACAGAGCATACACATATATTCTTAACCAGTGCCATCGAAGCTCTTTATGCGCCGGTATTTGGTCCAAGTCTCGGCATAGAGCCGACCACGGGCGCGACGATTTACACGCCAAACTATGCCTTGTTTTATAAGCCGCTGACCCCCGACCAATACAACGCCGCTTCAGGGCTTACCACCAGTAAATCCTATACGGAAAATACTTTCTACCGACTGCAATTAACCAACGCTAAACTATTTCATCTGCCTGGTGGTAACGCGGGTATTGCTTTCGTTGCCGAAGGTGCTCATCAGCTCTGGGATTACATTCCAGACCCTGGCTTTCAGACCAATAAGTTTTTCGGTCTAACCTCATCTGGCGCCTCAGAGGGTAACCGTACGCGTTATGCGTTAACCTCAGAACTGCGTTTGCCGGTTTATGACAAGCTCACGGTAGATGTTTCCAGCCGATATGACGTTTATAAATTGCAAGATAACAGTGTCTCAAAGTTCACCTATATGGCGGGTCTTGAGTACCGACCTGTCCCCACGGTGTTGCTGCGCGGCAGGTTAGGAACCGCGTTTAAAGCACCCACGTTGTCGGATCAGTATCAAAGCCTCAGTGGCGCGTATGTATCGGGTCAGACCGACTACTATCGGTGTTACAAAGGCGGGTATACACCAGACACGATTAGTGACTGTCCAGTGGCAGGCAACCAACAGTTATTCCAACAAACATCTGGCAACACGAAACTTGCCCCCATCAATGCGGATGTGTGGAACGCGGGTATGGTTTGGGACGTCAGCAAGGCAGTCTCTTTAGATCTAGACTACCTACATTGGACCATTCGTGACGAGGTCAGCCTCGCCAGTGATGATAGCCTGCTGCAGCAAGAAGCGCGCTGCCGGCTGGGAGACCTCGATATCAAGTCACCAACCTGCGTTGCGGCCTTGAATCAAGTCACCCGTAATGGTGATGGCACCATCACCGCCGTATATGTGCCAAAAGTCAACGTCGCCAACGAAACGGTCAATGCGTTCACGGCTAAAGTGCACTATAAGATGCCAACACAGTCGTTAGGACAATTTGAATACTCGCTCACCTGGACCGATATGATCGCCCACCAATATCAGCAGTATCCAGGTGATCCACTCATTGACTTACTGCGTGACCCAACCTATAGCACTGACTTTAAGTCCAGAATGCAAGGCGAGATCAACTGGAGTTATGACAAGCTTAGCAGCACGTTGTTTGTACTGCGTGAAGGTCAGACACCAAACTATGTCGCGACATTGAGAGGCTATGATTCAACAGGTGCTGGCAACCTAAACCCGTTTTATATGGTGAACCTGAGTGCAAGTTACACTTGGAACGATAACCTCAACGTATCTGCACGCGTGACCAACTTGTTTAATCGCATGCCGCCTGAGGACAGATCGTATAATGGTCTGACGTCATCGCCGTATAACATCTTTAATTACGATGTGTATGGCCGTGCCGCGCAGATTGAGGTGACTTACAAGACAAAGTAATAAACCGGGTAAGTTGATCGGTTAAATTGAATCAAGGACACGGTATCAGTGTATCGTATGAGGGCTAGGCTAAGGTTATTGATGGGTGTATCACTCACCCGCAATAGCCTTGTTTTAGCCCTTTACTATTAGCCCATAGGGATGGATCAGTATTCATTGCGACTAGTTTCACTTAAAAGCGAGATAAACCGATGAAAATCACCTTACGCTCTGTCATCACTACCACGTTAAGTGTGGCGTTAAATGCGTTTACCATGTCCGCGCTTGAGGCCAATGCGCAAAACGCGCCCAATAAGGCTCCAGATAATACTGGCCAACTCGCCGAAGTGGTTGTCACGGGCTCCCTCATTAAACACGTCGCCACCGAAACCGCCGAACCCATTACGGTGATCACTGCGGCGGATATGGCCGCCAGAGGTTTTACGAGTATCGCCGATGCATTACAACAATCGGCGTTCTCAACTGGTTCAGTACAAGGACCACAAGCGTCGTATGGGTTTACCCAGGGTGCGCGAACGATCAGCATGTTTGGTCTATCGCCAAGCTATGTCAAATACCTCATCGACGGCCTGCCCATGTCGGACTATCCAGCGCTGTATAACGGCACCGACACCTTTGTGTCGATCGGCGGTATACCCATGTCTTTGGTTGATCGCATTGAAGTGCTGCCGGGTGGACAATCCTCTCTGTATGGCTCAGACGCCATCGCTGGTGTCGTGAACATCATCATGAAGAAGAATATCGATGGTCCAACCGCCGATGTGCGCTATGGGTTTACCCGCGCGGGTGGTGGTACGGATAGAACGAAATCGTTATCCAATGGTTGGACGCATGATAAATTAACGCTCATGGGGGGAATTCAATATGATAAGACCGACCCCATTTGGGGATTTGAGCGCGGACTGACCTCAAAATATAATACGCGAGGAACCTCACCGGCCACCGCATCGCGCGACTACGCGGTGTTTGGACTCAATGGTCGAACGATGGATGGTTTCAATGATTATTACTTGGAAGACCCCAATAACTGCCGTGGCGTAGCCAATTTGTATCACGGCACGGAAGCACTACATACCCGCGACAACCACGGTAGTTATTGCGGTACCACCGAGGCGGGTTTTTATACGATTAACAGCTCGAATGAGGAAAGCGACATTTATCTCAGAGCCACTTATCAAGTTAATCCCACCACGCAAGTGTATGCCGACATACTGGCCAGCCACAATAAGACTGGGTTTTCCAATGGTTTGGGCACCTATTATTCCAACTCAGATACCAACAGTTCCGTCTATAATTATTGGGACCCAAATGTCAATGACAACCTGAGTTTGCAGCACAACTACTCACCTGAAGAGATCGGTAATATCTCCGACTCAATGAGTTACAGCATTACGGAAAACACCCGTTACACGCTCGGCATGCGCGGTGCACTGACGGATAGGTGGGAAGTCGAGATTGCTGGCTCGTTTAACCAACAAAAACTCATCGAACAAGCTTGGAATTTGCTTACCGATCCCACCGAAAGTTTCTATGCACCCATATACGGTCCAAATCTAGGTCAAGATCCAACGAGCGGTTACCAAACATACGCGCCAAATTACTCATTGTTTTATGTCACCATCTCACCCGATCAGTTGGCCAGTCTCAACGGTTATGCGGTCAATCACTCCAGAACCCAAAGCACGTTATTCCGCTCACAGCTGACCAACAGTCAATTGTTTAAGCTCCCAGGCGGTGATGCGGGCTTGGCGTTTGTTTCTGAGCTCGGGCATCAGATTTGGGATTACACGGCCGATCCTGGTTTTGCAACCAATAAGTTCTTCGGGTTGACCTCCTCGGGCAGTTCAGAAGGCAATCGACGCCGTTCCTCGTTCACTACCGAACTGCGTCTGCCTGTATTAGATACCACGGTGGTCGATCTGTCGGGGCGCTATGACGATTACATTTTGCCGGATACACATGTGTCTAAGACCACCTATATGGTAGGAGTGGAATACCGTCCGATCCCCACCGTCTTGGCCCGCGCCCGCGTGGGCACCGCGTTTAAAGCCCCAACTCTCTCGGATCAATACCAAACCTTAAGTGGCGCCTATTCGGGCGCCACCGATTACTACCAATGCACGCTGCACGGACAAACTGGACCTAAGCTGGCCGATTGCCCGTATCCATTCGGGGGGTATGTGTTTGTGCAAACGTCTGGTAATACCCAACTAAAACCCATTAACGCCAACGTGTGGAATGCGGGTATTGTTTGGGATGCCACACGCAACTTGTCGTTTGATTTGGATTATCTGCACTGGGCCATCAATAACGAGGTGTCGGAGCAGAGTTTAACCAAGCTGCTAGAAACCGAATCCGACTGCCGTCTCGGAAATTTGCCTATAACCTCACCGACTTGTATAGCCGCCATTAGTCAGGTGACGCGAGACTCAAGCTTACAGTTGGTGTCGGCTTATACGCCTAAAGTGAACGTCGCTTTGGAAACGGTTAATGCCTTAACCGTTAAGGCGCACTATCATTGGGACACCGAGCATTGGGGTAAATTTGATAGCGCGATCGCGTGGAATGACATGTTAAAACATGACTTCCAACAGTATGCCGGCGATACCATGATTAATCTCCTGAGCAACCCGTTTTACAGCACCGAGTTCAAATCACGCATGAACGGCTCCCTGTCGTGGGAGATCAATGACTTTTCAACCACGGCCTATATTAATCGCGATGGCCGCACGCCCAACTATCTAGCGACTGTCTCATCCAACGGATATGCCAATGATGGTGCGGGTACCCTGGCGCCGTTTTACTCGATGAACCTAAGCGCGGGTTACGCCATCTCACCAACCCTGTCGGTGACCGGACGCATTGTCAATGTGTTCAATGCGATGCCGCCGTTCGATCGTTCCTACTCGGGCGCTACTTCACAGCCATATAACATCTATAACTACGATCCCTATGGCCGCTCGTTTCAGTTAGAGTTTGCTTACCGCGCGCATTAAGCGGACTGCACCACTCTTAAGGCATAGAGAGCCTGTCTGCAGACGCAGACAGGCTCTTTGCTTGATCCCGCCATAGCTTAGGCCTAGCTGGTTGCTCTCAGCCAAAAACATCACCACTGCAGTGTATACTTCAGCGCATATTGGGTGCATGTGCAGCTAATCCCTCCCAGATGATTTACGCGTGAGAGACGCTATATGTACGAGCAAAAACATTTACCCTTGGCCAGTATGCGGCATTTTATTAAACGCTTACTCGGCCATGGCGCGTTGGCATCATTATTAATGAGCGGTTCTTTGCTGTTAGGGATCATGGGCTACCACCAGTTGGAGGGTCTGTCCTATGTCGATGCGTTCGTGAACGCCGCGATGCTCATGGGCGGGATGGGACCGGTCGATGCGATGCACTCGGATGCGGCTAAGATTTTTGCTGGCTGCTATGCCCTGTACTGTGGCTTAGTATTGCTAGTGGCGACCGGTATATTGGCCGCACCAGTATTACATCGGTTATTGCATCAGTTTCACATCAGCGATGAGGACTGAGCATTTAACTTAAGCGCCAGCAGCACTCACGCCGGGTTCGGCTCGCGCGTTTACAAATTTGAGCATTACGTCAGCATGCCCCAGCGCCTCACGGTTTTAGCTTCGATCCATTTAAAGCAGCCTTCAAACAATAAGCCAATGACCATGATGGCGATGATTCCGGCATAGACTTCTGGGATATCGAGGTTTTGTTTGGAGGCCACCACATACCAACCTAAGCCACCGCGTCCAGTTGCGGCGCCGATGACCATCTCAACCGCCACGAGTGCCCTAAAGCTATTAGAAAAGCCATTGCGCAGCCCGGCCAATATGGCGGGTAGCGCGCAGGGTATGAGAACCTTTAAGGTGAGTTCTAAGCCGCTCATCCCGAGGTTTAACCCCACCTGGCGCAGCGTGGGGTTTACCGTTCTAAAGCCTTGGTTCATCGCCAATGCCACGGGAAATACCGTCGCGAAAGCCGCGATAAACAAGAGCGATTTGTAGGAGATGCCAAAAAACATCAGTGCCAATGGAAATATCGCCACGGCCGGTAAGGGCGCAAATCCCCCCGTGATGAGGCTCAAGGCGTCCTCGCCCACTTTGGTGTTGATGGCCAAAATCGTTAAGACCGCCGCCACCAGGCTGCCGAGCAAAAACCCGCTGAACAAGGTTTTGGCGGTCTCCCCTACGTAACGCAAAATGGACGCATCGCCACTCGCGCCCAGGGCCTGCCAGAGGGCTTTGGCAGTATCGCTAAAGGTGGGCAGCAATAAGGGTGTATTGACATAACGCGCACCCAGTTCCCACAGCAGCAGAAACCCAAGCGCGACTAAGCTTTTACGCCATACCGGACTCATGCGTGATTATCCTTGGCACTGTGATGAGTATCTGCTGAGGTTGGGGCCGACTCATCAAAGATCAGCGCGCGCATACGCTCCAGTAAACCCGGTTGCTGGCCGAGCAACGTGGCTTTAACCTGTCCCGGATGGGGCGAGAGCACCAACACGCGCGAGCCCATTTTGGCGGCCTCCTCAATATCATGACTCACAAACACCACCGTGGTACCAAAACGCTGCTGGATGTTGAGCAGCTCGTCTTGGAGTTTCAAGCGAGTCAGTGCGTCTAAGGCAGAGAACGGCTCGTCCATTAACAATACTTGCGGATTAGCCGCAAAACCGCGAGCAATGGCGACGCGCTGTTTCATGCCACCGGACAACTCATGTGGATAGCGACCCATGGCGGTAGTCAGTCCCACAACCGCTAACCATTGGGCGGCCCGTTCCAGCGCGTCAGCGCGCTTAACGCCTTGTTTTAATAAAGCGTAAGCGACGTTGTCCTCAATGGTCTTCCAGGGAAAGAGCTGATCAAAATCCTGCCACACGACCATGCGATCGGGGCCGGGGCGGCGGATTGGTTCGCCATTGAGTAATATCCGTCCCTCGCTGGGTTTGATATAGCCGCCGATGGCTTTGAGTAGCGTCGATTTGCCACAGCCTGAGCGACCGATGAGCGCTAAACACTCCCCCTTGATGACATCAAAACTCACCCGCTCAATTGCCCGCACACGGCGGTACCCGCTGAGATAGTCAATACTGGCTTGTTGCACTTCAAGTAAGGCCATGAACACTCTGCGGTTAATGCGCGCGGGAACAAAATAACAGGGTCAATTATGAGCCATTTAGACTGTAAAGGTTTGGGCTTGAGAGGCTTTTCCAGTCCCAGTCTTTTTTGGTCGTGCCAACTTCCCTCATAAAGTGGGCATACTGGCTGATCTGTCGCGGCGTGATATCAAAAATCACCGCCGGCGAGGACAGTTGTGCCACGACGGTCTCCACGGGCTCCTTGGAATGCTCCGTTTGGATGTATAACTGCGCCGCAGCCAGTTTATGCGTCTTGATCCAAGTCATGGCCTCGTCTAAAGCCGCCAGCATGGCCGCATAAACCTTCGGGTTTTGCGTGCGAAAACTGTCTTTGCCCACCAACACAATCAGTGCCGCTGGTCCGCCCATGGTGTCGTAACTGTTGAGCAGCGGTTTGATTTTGCCATTACCGAGCGCGATCTCTTGCTCCACAAACGGGTAAGCCGAAAAATGCGCAGCTACTTGCGCGTTCAAAAGTGCCGCCATGCCATCGGGATTGGTCATAGACACGGTATTGGGATCTAGTAGAAATGGGTCATGGCACTGCTGTTTGCTGGCCATCTGTAAGGCAATGGCATAGACGCTGGATTTGACGGCAGATAGCGCAATTTTGCCCTTGAGCTCGCAGATGGATTTAACCTTCTCGGTGGTGTTTAAAATCATCGGGAACGCGGCGATATTGGCCGCCATCTTATACGCGCCATCGGTTCTATCCGCCAAAAAGATCAGGGCTGGCGGACCGATCGCGCCATAGTCTACTTGGCCGGATAGCAAGGCATCGCGCAACACCCCAGATGAGCCCAGATTGAGATACTGCATCTCAAGCGATAGGCCTAAGGCCTTGGCGTGTTTTTCAACTAATCCTTGTCGTGCCATCACGTGAATGGGTAGGTAGCTGAGCCCGTACTGATAACCGATCTTAAGCTGAGTAGTCTCTGCCTGGCTGATACTGACACAGCCGGCGAGCAGACAGCCTAAGAGCGCCAGTAAGCGAGCAGGGCGACTCCGTGTATAGGTAGCTCTATGGCCAGACCTATAGGCAGTACCAGTGATGCGCAAGTTACGAACCCTGCCGCTTGGCTAAGTGACTCATCGATAAGTCTTGCCAACTCATGGTGTGTTTGACGGTGCCGATATCCCGCATGAACTTGGCATAGACACCGATTCGATTGGGCGTGGTATCAAAAATCATTTTTGGATCCGACATCTGCGTCAACACGTCTGCCACACTGTCTTTGGATTTCTCTGCCGCTACATATAATTCGGCTGCCTCTTTTTTGTGGGTGCGTGTCCAGCTAACCGCTTCTTCAAAGGCATTCACCAACACCGCATGCGCCTTGGGGTTGTCGTTGGCGAACTTTTGGCTACCCACTAAGAGTATGAATGACGTGGGACCACCCAATACACTGTAGCTGTCAAACAAGGTTTTAACTTTGCCCTTGCCCAAACTCACCTCTAACTCATTAAATGGTGGCGCAGTCAGATGCGCATCGACCTGGTTGTTTAATAAGGCCGCCATGCCGTCTGGATGGGTCATCGACACGGTGTTGGGATCCAACTTAAACGCATCGTGACACTGCTGCTGCGCGGCCATTTGTAAGGTTACTGCCTGTACACTGGATTTAATGGTGGGGAGGGCAATTTTGCCTTTGATATCACACCAGTTTTGACCGACGACCGCCGTGTTCACATTAAAGTTCATCGGTAGTGAGACGATATTGCTCACGGCCTTAAAATCAAGTGCGGTCTTATCCGCCAATATAATGAGTGTGGGGACGCCCACGGCACCATATTGCACCTCATGGGCCAGCATGGCATCGCGTACCACTCCCGGAGTGCCGAGGTTGCGGTAATTGGCTTTGAGGTTGATGCCCGCTTGTTTAGCCGCTTTCTCAATCAGCCCAAATTGCTCCATCACATGAAATGGGGTATAGCCAATGCCATATTGATAGCCAATGTTGATCTCCGTGACTTCAGCTGCCGCGGGTGTGCCAATGACACCAGCGGTGGCTATCAGGAGTATCGCCAGCCCGCTGTTAAGCCAAGAACGCCTGTACATATTTCGCTACCCTCGTCGCCAAGCCACCATGAACTCACTGAGTTAGTGTAATTAAAATTATGCTGGCTGCGCTGATCGCATCAGACTCGGCAAGTAACCCGAGCTATTGCAGTGCAGCAATGCGGGTTTACTCGATGCTATCGCCCAAATACCCACCCGTCTGATGCGCCCACAGCCGTGCATATAAGCCACCTTGGGCCAATAACGCCGAGTGTGACCCCGCCTCCACAATCCGTCCCTCATCCAAGACGATTAATCGATCCATCTGTGCGATGGTGGAGAGTCGGTGGGCGATGGCCAGCACGGTTTTACCCTCCATTAAGCGATACAGGCTCTGCTGGATCACGGCCTCAACCTCTGAGTCGAGCGCACTCGTCGCCTCGTCGAGTAACAGGATGGGGGCGTCTTTGAGCATCACGCGCGCAATTGCAATACGTTGCCGTTGACCGCCGCTTAATTTGACCCCACGTTCTCCCACATGGGCCGCTAAGCCCACGCGGCCGGCGGGGTCACGTAAGGAGTTAATAAAACCGGCTGACTCGCTGCGTTGCGCTACCGCCCACACTGTCTCGTCCGTGGCGTTTGGATTACCGTAGACAATGTTGTCGCGTACCGAGCGATGTAATAACGAGGTGTCCTGTGTCACCATGCCAATATGCGAGCGCAGACTGTCTTGTGAGACCAAGGCAATGTCTTGACCATCAATTAAGATGCGGCCGGATTGCACATCATAAAACCGCAGCAATAGGTTAACGAGGGTAGATTTACCCGCACCACTGCGTCCCACCAAGCCGATTTTTTCACCTGGTCGCACGCGCAAATTAAACCGTTCAATCACGATTTTAGCTCGATCCGCTTTGGGATTAAGCAGTGGTGGCACTTGCCCGTCGGAGTCTTGCTTAAAATCATCAGCGCGCCGTGGCTGTCCATAGGCAAACGTGACATCCTCAAATACGATCTCACCCTTAGGCACAACCAGCTCAGTCGCTACCGGACTATCAACCACGCACCGCTGCACACTTAAGGTGGTCAGGCCATCTTGCACCGTGCCGATCTGTTCAAACAAAGAGGCCACCTCCCACATGACCCAATGACTGATGCCATTGAGTCGCAAGGCAACCGCGGTGGCCGCCGCGACACTGCCAATCGCTAAGGTATGCTGCACCCATAAATATAGGCTTAATACCACCGTTGACACAATCAATAACATACTCAGCGCGTGATTGACCATCTCAAAGCTCGTGACCCAGCGCATCTGCTTGTAGACGGTGTTTAAAAACTCCTGCATGGCGGAGCGGGCGTAGTCACTCTCGCGGTGGGTATGCGAAAACAGCTTAACCGTCACAATATTGGTATACGCATCCGTGACGCGGCCGGTCATCATGGAGCGCGCATCGGCTTGGGCCTTGCCGGCACGCGCGAGTCTAGGCACGTAATACCAAACGGCGATTCCATACAAAAATAACCAACTCAAAAACGGCAGCAATAGCCAGTTGTTAAACGCCCCTACCACGACCAAAATGGTCGCAAAATAAATCACCACATAGACCAAGATGTCGGCCAAAATAAACCAGCTGTCACGGATCGCCAATGCCGTTTGCATGACTTTGGTCGCAACGCGACCGGCAAACTCGTCCTGATAAAAACTCATGCTCTGGCTTAACATGCGCCGATGAAATACCCAGCGCAAACGCATCGCGTAGTTGCCGGCCAAGACTTGGCGCCGCAAGGCGCTTTGCAAACCCACCACCAACACGCTGATGACCACCGCAACCACGACCCACCATAAAAGCTCGTAGCGCCGCGTCCATAGTTCCGTGACGGAGACCTGCGCGAGCCAATCCACTAAGTGTCCCAGCACGCTGAATAACCAGGCTTCAAAAATGCCGATGGCACCGGTTGCCAGCGTCATGACCAATAAAAAGCCGCGAATACCGCGGGTACAGGCCCATAAAAACGCCATCAGCGTACGCGGCAGTGGCCGTTCATCCATGGGATCGGTTATAAAAGGGTCCAATAACGACTCAAAAAAACGCAACACCACAGACCCCATATAAAAGTGATCGATTCACGCGCTATTGTACTAAAGCCCGCAGCCATTGCCGCTCTGCCAGCGATAAAATTTGGGCACTATGCGCATATGCCCGTATGACACTTAAGCCTATGGCCGTGAGAGGTACGCATTGAATTTAAGTGCTTAAGGGCATACAATGCATAAGACGAGGGAAGTCGTGACAGCCGCGATGGTCCCGCCCAGTTTGCATCAAGAGCTAAGCAAAGAGATGCACCATGTCTTATAGCGCACCCGTTGATGAGTTTCGTTTTTTGCTGCAAGGGGTTTTGCCTGAGACCGGCTTGGGCGCGCATTGGTCGTTTGAGACCATGGATGAGGTTTTAAGCCAAGCAGCTGAGTTTGCCGAAACCGTCTTAGCGCCGCTCAATGCCAGCGGTGATCGGCATGGGGTTGTTTTTGACAACGGTCAAGTGCGCGTGTTGCCGGAGTTTCATGCGGCGTATCAGCGTTTCTGCGCACAAGGCTGGCCAGGTCTTAGAACCCAATCCCAATATGGCGGCATGGACGCGCCGCAATGTTTAGCGGCAGTCATTGAAGAGATCTGGTGTGGCGCCAATTTGGCATTTCGGTTAGCGCCCATGCTCTCACGCAGTGCCATTGAGGCCATGAGCTTGCATGGCGATGCCTTGCAACAGCAGATTATCCTACCCAAACTGGTGAGTGGTCAGTGGCTCGGCACCATGAACTTAACTGAACCACAGGCGGGCAGTGATGTGGGCGCGGTGCGCACCAAAGCCATCGCGGCGGGTGATCATTATCGGCTCATCGGTCAGAAATGTTTTATCACTTATGGTGAGCACTCGCTGACCGAGAACATTGTGCACCTGATATTGGCACGTGAGGCGGGGGCGCCGTCTGGCACCAAAGGCCTCAGCCTGTTTGCCGTACCTAAATTTTTAATCGATTCAGCGGGGAGATTGGGCGAGCGCAACGATGTGCGTTGCTTGCGCGTCGAAAACAAAATGGGTATTCACGCGAGCCCCACCTGCGTCATGAGTTATGGCGAGTCTCCAGGCTCAGCCGGTGCCATGGCCTATCGCGTCGGCCAAGCGGGGCAAGGTATGGAAATCATGTTCATCATGATGAACCACGCGCGGCTGGCGGTCGGTATTGAGGGTCAAGGCTTGGCTGAGCGCGCCTTGACCATGGCGATGGCTTATGCGGCCACGCGCGTGCAAGGCCGCGTACCCGCCAATGCAGACTCACCTGCCATTGAGTCGCATCCCGATGTCCGTCGCATGCTCTGGGAGATGCGCGCCCGCGTGCAGGCGGCGCGTGCCCTCAGTGTTTATACGGCCGCGCAATGGGATGCGGGCATGCGCTCAGATGCTGCCGCGGCGCGCACCGCATTGCTGATTCCGCTGGTTAAAAGCCTCGGTACTGAGACCGCTCAGCACGTCACTTCCTTAAGTCTGCAAGTGCACGGTGGTATGGGCTATATCGAAGACACGGGGGTCGCACAGTTATACCGAGATGCCCGCATTGGCGCGATTTATGAGGGCACCAATGGGATTCAGGCGCTGGATTTTTTACAACGCAAAGTGGCCAAAGATGCTGCCGTTACGCTCAATCTGCTGTGTGACCAGATGCAGCAGGAAATCACCCAATTAGGCCATATTGACTGGCTC
>Ga0214200_1000347_pt1 | contig 13145 bp, 11 predicted proteins | sample TroBogEpilimnion_7_FD_153038 | JGI IMG/M metagenome (GOLD analysis project Ga0214200, IMG submission 153038) | Freshwater microbial communities from Trout Bog Lake, WI - 23OCT2008 epilimnion | ecosystem: Environmental > Aquatic > Freshwater > Lake > Epilimnion/Euphotic zone | place: Trout Bog... | reverse complement strand
CGCAAATAACATTGGAAATCTTTATCAGAGAATAACCTCTATTATTCATTCAAGATTAGAATCTAAAATTCCAAATTGTTCGCCAAAAGATTCGACTGATGTTAAAATACTTAATTTAATAGACAATAATTTAAATAATTTAATTGCAACATTTAATAAATTAGAAATTCATAATTATACAAAATCTTTAATACAGCTATTTTCAGAAGTTAATAAATATGTAAATGATACTGCCCCGTGGTCTTTAAAAGAAGATTCTTTAGATAAAAGAAACATAATTTTATACTGCGTTTTAGAATTTTTGAGAAAAGCATTTATATTATTGCAACCAATTATTCCTGATAAATCAAAAATTATTTTAGATTCCTTGAATGTGCCTAATGACGAAAGATCCATTATAAATATTACTAATTCTTTTAAAATTTTACCCGGTACAAAAATAAACAAAATAGAAATTTTATTTAAAAAACATGATAATTGATTCACATTGTCATCTTGATTATGAGCCTTTGCTTAATAACATTGACAAAGTAATTCTCAACGCAAAAAATAATAATATTTCAAAATTATTAACGATAGGCACTAGTATAGAAAGTTCTAAAAAAGTTTTAGAGATTGTAAATAAATTTGAAAATGTTTATGGAGCTATTGGAATTCACCCAAATTCTTGTTCTAATTCAAAATTTTATATAGATGAATTGCTTCTTATAAAGAAAAGCAGTAAAAAAATTATAGCATTTGGAGAAACTGGCTTAGATTTTTTTTACAATAAATCTAAAAAAGAAGATCAAATTTATTCGTTTGAAAAACATATAGACTTTTCACTAAACGAAAGAAGTCCGGTCATAGTTCATACCAGAGACGCTGATGACGCTACGCTAGATATTATAAAAAAAAATTCAGCTAAGGTTAATTTTTTAATTCACTGCTTTACCGGTTCTATTGAATTTGCAAAAAATCTTTTAGATCTAAACTGTACACTTTCTTTTAGTGGTATAATTACATTTAAAAAAGCTGAATATCTTAACGAGGTCATAAAGTTAATTCCTAATGATAAAATATTAGTTGAAACAGACTCTCCTTATCTATCTCCAGTACCATACAGGGGAAAACCGAATGAGCCAGCAAATGTAAAAATAGTATTACAACATGTTGCGAAAATAAAAAATACTTCGCTGGAAGAAATGGCAAAAATTACATCAACAAATTTTAGTAATTTATTTTTTAATGAAAAAAAATGAAATTATTATTCTTGGATGCGGAAGCTCTTTAGGTGTTCCGCGTATTGATGGTTACTGGGGCAGAGTAGATAAAAAAAATTCAAAAAATATAAGAACAAGATGTTCTTTGTTTATTAAATATAAAAGTTTAAATGTTTTAATAGACACGTCTCCAGACATTAAAAATCAATTATTGTATAATAAAATAAATAAAATTGATTATATACTTTATACGCATGATCATGGAGATCAGACGCACGGCATTAATGAGCTAAGGCCATTAGCTTGGAAAAACAAAAGTAGAATTAATATTTATGGCGATAAAAATACATTAAAATCTTTAACAAAAAGTTTTGAATATTTATTTAAAAAAAAAGATAAATTTTATAAAGCAATACTAAAAAAAAATTTAATAAATAAAAAAATAATTTTAAAAAAAAATAAAGATAAAATTATTTTTAAGCCAATAAAAGTTCAACATGGCAATATAAAAGCCTTGGGTTTTTTATTTAATAAAATTGCCTATATCAGTGATTGCAGTCACATCGATACAAAAGAATTGCTTAAATTAAAGAACTTAGATTTGCTAATATTAGACTGTTTAAAATACAAAAAACATAAAACTCATCTAAATTTTAAAGAATCAATTTATTATATTGATAAATTAAAACCAAAAAAAACAATTTTGACGAATTTGCATTCAGACATGGATTACAAATCTTTAAAAAATAAACTTAAGAATAAAAAAAATATCTTTCCTGCATACGACGGTATGAAAATAAGTTATGAATAACTCAGAAATAGCAATACTTTTACCTTATAAAGAAAACTTTAATTTTAATGAAGCCGGCTCAGCATCATTATGGGTAAAAGATTTTTTTTTAAATTCAAAACTTAAATCGAAAACTACAATTTATGGAATTAATCATAAAAAGAAATCTTTAACAAAGAATTTTTGTAATCTTAAATTTAAAATGCCTAAATTTTATTTGAGTAGAAACAAAACTTATGCAGAAACATTTTATAAAGTTATAATTGACACTAGAGTAAAAGTAATCGAAATTCATAATAGACCTGAGATCTTTAATTATCTAGTTCGTAAAAACCTTAATTGCAAATATATACTTGTATTTCATAACAATCCTAATGAACTTAGAGGTTCAAAAACAGTTCATGAAAAAAATAAAATACTTCAATACTGTGATGCTTTAATTTTTGTTAGTCATTTCACAAAAAAGCAATTTTTTTATAATCTAAAAATTAAAGATAACTCTAAAGCAAAAGTTATTTATCCATCAATTAGATCTCCAAAAAAAATTTCTTACAAAGAAAAATTAATAACTTTTTTTGGCAAACTTAATCATTTAAAAGGTTATGATATTTTTGGAGAGGCAATAATTAATATTCTCAATAAACATAATGATTGGAAAGCTGTGGTTGCTGGTGATGAAAAAAAAGAAAAATATAACTTTAAACATAAGAATCTTAAAATTTATAACTGGCTAAATCATAAGCGTATTCTTAAAATTTTATCAAAGAGTTCAATTTGCATTGTACCTTCAACATGGGATGAACCTTTTGGTAGGATTGCTATGGAAGCATCTAATTTTGGTAACGCTACAATAATAAGTCGTAGGGGAGGGCTGACTGAAACTTCAAATCATTGTATTAAATTAAAAGAAGTTAATTCTAAAGAAATTATTAATAAAATCGAAACTTTAATTTTAAATAAAAACAGATTATTAAAAATTCAGAAACTTTCTTTTAATAATCCTAAAATTATTTTTTCTGATAATATTTATAAATTAGATAATATTAAATATAAACTTTTAAACTAAAAATAACTTATATTTTAACTTTATTTAACGCATTATTACTAAATAAATTTGACTCTTTAATGTATCGTCTAACCATTTGCGTCGTTTTATGTCCGGTCATGTTCATGATACTTTTTTCATCAGCTCCATATTCTGAAGCAACAGTTGCAAATCCAGATCTAAGACTGTGACCAGAATATTTACTAGGATCTATATTTGCAGCTAATAAATATTTCTTAATTAAAATAGAAACCATTTTATCAGATAAATCGAATACCAAACTATTTTTATTTTCTAAATTTTCCAAATATTTTTTTAATGAAGTAACTGCACAAAAATTCGGATCTTTAAAATAAGGAATAGCTTTAATCATTCCTTCTCCGGATTGATCCGTTTTCGATCGTTTAATAAAAATTTTAACTCCTTCTTTTACAAACTCTAAATCATCTATCCATATATTGACTAGCTCTGATCTTCTAAATCCACCACTAAAACCAATTAATATTAACGCTTTGTCTCTTAATTTTTTTTTTTGGTTTATAGTTGAAGATTCTATTGAGCCTACAATCTTTTTTAATTCATCCAATAAAATAGGCTTTTTAGATTTTTGAAATACTCCCTTTTTTCTTTGAATTCCTAATAAGTTTTCTATTATCAGAGGATGTTTAATGTCTATATAATGACCCTTTAATCTGTGTATAACGCTTATAGAGGCTAATCTACGCTTTAAAGTACTTACCTTAGATCTAAAAGATAATTCAGTTATATACAATGCAACTGATTTAGGATCTGTTGGCAAAGATTTAAAGTTATTTGAGCTGCAGAAATTGACAAAATCTTGAAAATCAGACTTATAAGCTCTTATCGTATTTTCTGATTTTGATGACTTTATGTTCTTTAATGTTTCAATTTCAATTGAGTTTATATCTTTAATTATATTTGCCATATAAATTCCGATAACCATTAATTATCGGAAATTTTAACAACTGTCAATTGTAGCACATTGTAATCAATTTTGGCTTTGTTTGACATAACAAATTGCTTAAGCAATGAGTAATATATTAATTTAAAGTTTATTAGAAAATACAGTTATTAATTCTGATTTATAATATTAAATAGATTAATTAAATTAGTTATATAAAACAATAACTTAAATAAATAACTTAATGTAATTAATTAAGTAATAGTAAACAATAAATTAACTAATATTTCCAACAGATCCAGCGGAAATTACAAATTTAGAAGCCTCTTCAAAATTCATATTTAAATAAATTAAAGAAGTTTTCTCAACAATTAATAGATATCCGCCAGTTGGATTTGGTGTCGTAGGAACAAAAACAGAGGCAAAATTTCCTTGCAATCTGCCTAAATTATAGTTTTTAGGTTCAGAAGTAGTAAACCCTACTGCCCAGCTTCCTTTTGAAGGAAATTCAACTAAAACAACCTTTTTATTCAAAGAATTATTATCTTTTCCACCAAAACTTTGTGTTAGTTGATTGACGCTAGAATAGATAGTTCTTAAAACAGGTATTTTTTCGAGAATTGTTTCACTAAACCTCAGCAATCTACGTCCAAATAAAGTTGCTGAAATCATACCTAATATGGTTAGAAGGATGCACGCTATTAGTATTTCTATACCTGGAATTTTAAATGGTAGGTATTTATTTGGATTTATCAGATCAGGTAATAATCTAGAAAAAACGTCTATAATCCATAAAACTACGTATATTGTAATGAAAATTGGAATAGTAGTTATTACGCCAGTTGCAAAGTAATTTCTTAATCTTAAAAAAATAGAGTTTTTCATTGAATATTCAAATATTGGTTTTTTATTGTGATATAATTCATATATTCGATAAAAAATACATGAATCTTAAAAATAATTAAAAAAAATGAATAGGAGAGATTTTTTATCGTTCGCAGGTTGTAGTTGTTGTTGTTTTTTTTTAGATTCTTGCTCAACAGCCCCAATAACTGGAAGAAGTCAATTTACCATCCTGCCTGAATCTTTCATAAATAAGCAATCTTTAGCAGCTTATAAAGAAGTTAAAAAAAAATCTAAATTAATTACAGAACCAGAAAAATTAGATCCGATTGTAAGAGTAGGAACAAGAATTGAAAAAGCAATTGCTTATTATTTTCAGAGTAAACAAATAAAGGACCCTACCCAAAATTATGAGTGGGAATTTATATTAATTGATGAACCAAAAATCCTTAATGCCTGGTGTATGCCAGGCGGAAAAATAGCTGTTTACTCTGGTATTCTTGAAATTACGAAAGATGACAATGGTTTAGCTGCTGTATTAGGGCATGAAATATCACATGCTGTAGCCAAACATTCTTTAGAACGCGCTAGTCAAGCAATGACACTTGGTATCGGATCAATGGCAGCCGATATAGCAACAGGCGGAGCCATTTCAAGAGTTAATAACACTGTTGGTCAAGTAACTGGTATGGATATTCTTCAACTTGGAATATTAAATCCATTTAGTAGAGTTCAAGAGTCTGAAGCTGATCATTTAGGTATAATTTTTTCTTCATTAAGTGGATATGATCCTAATGGTGCTATTGAAGTTTGGCAAAGAATGCAGGAAAAAATGAAAGGAAAAGAAATACCTCAGTATATGAGCACTCACCCTTCTTCGGAAACTAGAATTCACGATTTAAGAGCTTGGTTACCTTACGTAAAATTACAATATCCTAAAATTTCCGATTTATAGGAAATGGTGAGCCCGACAGGATTTGAACCTGTGACCCATTCCTTAAAAGGGAATTGCTCTACCAACTGAGCTACGGGCCCAACAAAAAGAGGTTTATATAGTTTAAGAGTTATTTGAAAGCAATATTTTAATTTTCATTTACTAGCATTGCTAAAGATTTTTTATAAAATTCATCGAATCTGTTTTCTTCGATAGATTTACGAATTTTTTTCATTAAATCTTGGTAAAAAGCAATATTGTGCCAAGTCAGCAACATTGAACCTAAAATCTCATTAGAGTTAACTAGATGATTTAAATAATTCTTTGAATATAATCTGGAAGCTGGACAATCTATACTATCATCAAGCGGAGTTTGGTCTTTTGAATATTTAGAATTTCTAATATTGACTCTGCCTTTCCAAGTAAAAGCTAAGCCTGTTCTGCCAGATCTTGTTGGTAAAACACAGTCAAACATATCAATTCCTCTTTTAACAGCCCCTAGAATATCCTCAGGAGTACCAACGCCCATTAAATAATGAGGTTTATCTTTTGGCATTAAATCTTTTACACAATCTAAAACATCAAACATTTCTCTTTGCTTTTCTCCAACGGCAAGACCTCCAATTGCATATCCATCAAAGCCAATATCTATCAATTTATTAAGACATTCACGTCTCAAGTCTGAAAAAACACCACCCTGCACTATTCCAAAAAGCCATTTAGAATTTTGATTTGCAAATTTATCTTTAGAACGTTTTGCCCATCTTAAAGATAAATTCATAGATTCTATTATCTTATTTTTATCAAATGAATATTTTGGACAATCGTCAAAAACCATCACGATATCTGAATTTAATTTTAACTGAACATCAATACTTTCCTCTGGGGTTAGGAAAAACTTTTTACCATCAAGGTGAGAATTAAATATAACCCCATCCTCTGTTATTTTTGTTAATTTAGATAAAGACATTACCTGAAATCCACCTGAGTCAGTCAATATTGGTAAATTACAATTCATAAATTGATGTAACCCCCCAGCTTCTATTATTCTCTGGGTTCCTGGTCTGATCATTAAATGGTAGGTATTACCAAGTAAAATTTGTGAACCACAATCTTTAACTTGATCGACGTACATTGCTTTTACAGTTGCAGCCGTACCAACAGGCATAAAAGCAGGAGTGTCAATCACACCTCTTGGAGTAATTATTTTCCCTAAACGAGCGCCATTATTTTCATTTAACAAATTAAATGAAATCGATCGCATTTAAGTATGCAATTTTTAGTTTTTTATAGATTTGAAACTTATTATGATATCCGGATTACTTACAGCACCTGAGCCTGGTACGCCTTTTTTAATTTTATCAACAAATTCCATGCCGCTTATAACTCTACCAAAAACAGTATACTGTCTATCTAAACTTGGTTGAGAGTCAAAACAGATAAAAAATTGACTATTAGCACTATCAGGATCTTGTGCTCTTGCCATCGAAAGAGTTCCTCTTACATGTGGCAAATTATTAAATTCAGCTTTAAGGTTTGGAAATTTAGATCCACCTGTTCCTGCTCTTTGTTCATTGTAATTTGCTTTAACTTCACCTTGATCTTTAGTATTTCCGAATTGAACATCGCCTGTTTGAGCCATAAAACCATCTATCACTCTATGAAAAGCAACGCCGTCATATTTACCTTGATCAGCCAAAGATTTAATTCTTTTTACATGATTAGGGGCAACATCATCAAATAATTCAATTTTTACATCACCGTATTTAAGTTTCATTAGCATAATTGTTCTTTTCTCCTGTGCGTTAATAGTTGATAAAAAAAAAATAGTAAGGATGCTGATAAATAAAAATATTTTTTTAATAAACATTGTTTAAAATTTCTTTTTCAGAGCTTTAATAACAACATTTGGAACAAATTGCACTAAATCTCCTTTTAAACTTGCAATTTCTTTTACAAAATTTGAAGAAATAATCTGGTTTTGTATTTCGGCCATCAAAAAAACAGTCTCTAGATTACTATTTAATTTATAGTTCATACCAGCTAATTGAAATTCATATTCAAAGTCTGAAGCAACTCTTAGACCTCTAAAAATAACTGTTGCTGATATTTTTTTGCAGTAATTTGTGGTTAATCCTCCAAAAGATACTACTTCAATTCTTTTTCTTAAATCTGGATTAAAATCATTAACTACTGCTTTAATTAAATTCACTCTTTCAGTTATAGTAAAAATAGTTTTTTTTTTGTTTATTAAAGGAACGCCAATAAATAATTTATCTACAATTTTGGATGCCCTTTTTATAATATCAATGTGTCCAAAAGTTATAGGATCGAAGGAACCTGGGTATAAACCAATTTTTTTCATATTAAAAAATTATGATTTTATTCTAACATTTTTTTCAAGAAATAATAACTGAAGAGCTGGCACAACAATAAGCAACATAACGGGTCCTATTAACATGGCTGAGACAATAACAACCGCTAAAGGTTGTTGAACTTGACTTCCTATACCAGTTGAAATTGCAGCAGGCAATAAGCCAATACACGCAGCTAAAGTTGTCATCAGTAAAGGACGCATTCTTTGCTCACAGGCTTGATACATTGCATCATGAGCTGTCATGTTTTTTTGTAAGTTTTCACGGAAAGATGTGATTAATAAAATTCCACTTTTAACTGAAACCCCAAAAATAGATATAAAGCCAACTGCAGCTGAAATACTAAAATTAACTCCGGTTAACGTCAAACCTATAATACCGCCAGAAACCGCAAACGGTATTCCAGATAAAACAAACAAACAATCTTTAAAGGAATTTAAATTAGAATATAAAATAACTAAAATTATCACTAAACTTATTGGGACAATTATAAAAAGTCGATTTTTAGCATTTTGTAAATCTTCAAATTCACCTGCCCAAACTAACCTATAGCCTGCGGGTAAAATTACATTTTTTTGAATTCGCTGTTGAGCCTCTTTAACTGCACTACCAAGATCTCTATCTCTTACGCTAAATTTAACTGGAATATATCTTTCATTTTTTTCATGATAAATAAAAGATGCCCCAGGGGATAAACTAATATCGGCTAACTGACTTAAAGGCACATAACCGATAGTACCTGCATTAGATGTATATTTAATATTAATTTTTTTTATTTTATCAATTTTATCTCTGTAATCAGTTTGATATCTAACCACTAAATTAAATTGACGATCCCCTTCTAAAACTGATGTTGCGTTAACACCACCTAATGCTGCCTGAATAATTGTATTTATGTCGCCAGAATTTAGTCCATATCTTGCAGCTTTAGCTCTATCTATTTTAATATTTAAATTAGGTTGGCCCAAGACTGGAAGTGTTGCAAGATCTTTAATCCCTTTAACTTCGTTTAACTGTTTTTGGACCTGATCTGCAATTCTTTCAAGTTCTTTAAGATTTGATCCTATAATTTTTACTGCGTTACTCCCTTTAACACCTGAGATTGCCTCTGCCACGTTATCTTGAATGTATTGTGCAAAATTGAATTGTACACCAGGTATTTGATCATTTAGCTCTGAAGTTAATTGTTTAGTTAATTTCTCTTTAGTACTGCCTTTAGGCCATTGACTCGGTTCTTTTAAAAAAACAAAACATTCTATATTTGAAAGAGGTGCAGCATCGCTACCGTTATCAGGTCTTCCATGTTGAGTAGTAACGGTTTTAACCTCTGGATGAGCTTTAATAATATCTCTCATTTTTTTTGAAATCGCTTGCCCATCTTCAAGGGACAATGTCAAAGGCATACTAGCTCGGATTACATAATTATTTTCCTCTAAAGAGGGAAGAAATTCAGTTCCAAGTCTTAATGAAATTAACAAGGCAAAAAATAAGAATAAACAACCCCCAATGACAATTTTTTTTGGATTTTTTAATGCTTTTTCTAAAATCGGAAGATAAAAAGATCTTAATTTTGTAACTATCAAAGTTTCTTTTTCTTCAATTACTTTTGGAAATAAATAATTCACCATGATCGGTGTTATTGTAAACGTAGATATTAAAGCGCCTATAAGGGCGTAAATATAAGTTCTTGCCATCGGTCCAAATATTTGACCCTCAACTCCTGACATAGTGAAAAGCGGGATAAAGCCAGCTATTGTGATAATTGATGAAATAAATAATGCACTATCAACTTGAAATGAACTTATTAAAATTAATTTTAGTCTATCTGACCACGTGCTAATACGTGATTGAGTAATTTGATCTGTCTTAAATAGTTCATGTTTAAGATTGTTTATAAGAACTAATTTTTCATGATCTCTTTTTTGAAAATTTCTAAAAATATTTTCAATTAAAATCACCGAGGTATCGACAATAATTCCAAAATCAATAGCGCCAATAGATAAAAGATTTCCACTATCACCCGTATAAACAAGACAAATTGTTGCAAATAGCAAAGCAAACGGAATATTTGCACTCACTATTAAAGCACTTCTTAGATCCCCAAGAAATATCCATTGAATTAAGAAAACTAACAAACATCCCATCAAAAGGTTATTTAAAACAGTATTTTGGCTTAGCTTTATTAAATCGGTTCGATCGTAAAATGGCACAACCTTAACGCCTTTAGGAAGAGTTCCATCGTTATTTATCCTTTCAATCTCATTTTTAACAAGCGGTAATACTTCAGAGGTTTTTTGAAGGCGGTTTAAAACAACTATGCCGCCAACGACATCAGCTTCACTATCTTTACTTAAAATACCAAGACGTGGAACAAACCCTACTTTTACTTTTGCAACATCTTTTACTAGGATTGGAATTCCGTTAACTTGGGTTAGAACAACATTTTCAATATCTTTTGTTTTATAACCTTTAGTAAGATCATCTGAGCCTCCACTATCAATTAACCCTATTCCTCTAATATTGACTGATTGTTGGCCTATTCTTACTTCTCTTCCTCCAACGTTAATATTTGAGTTTCCTAAAGCAGTTATTATTTGTGGAATAGTGATATTGTACGCTTGAAGTTTGAGCGGATTTACTTCTACATCAAATTGTTTAGTTTTGCCTCCCCAACCATTGACTTGAACAATTCCTGAAATTTTTAATAAACGTTTAGCAACCACCCAATCTTGAATCGTTCTAAGATTTGTAATGCCAAAATTTTCAGGTCCAGAAATTGTATATCTGTAAATTTCACCAACCGTACTACTTTCTTGCACATTTGGAATTTGATTATTTGGCAATATTACATTTTGCTGAATGGCTGTATTAAGATTTATTGCAGCAGCTCTAAAATCCACGCCATATTTAAAAACAACTCTAACGAAAGATAATCCATAAAAAGATGTTGATCGTACAATAGAAAGACCAGGAACACTATAAAGCCCAGTTTCTATAGGTATCGTATAATATTTTTCCATCTCTTCAGCTGATAGACCTGGAGACTGAGCAGTTATTTCAAAAATGACAGGTGCAGGATTTGGATAAGCTTCAATATTAAATTTTTTAAAAGCGATAAGACCTGCGCCCAAAAAGAAAAGAGTTAAAAACAGTATGACTGCTCTTCTGGCTAGACAAAAAATTATTATGGATTTTAACATAGTTAAAAACTGCTAGTCGTCCTGAGGCGCATAATAAGAATTACTTACAAAAACAGCTCCATCGGTCACAACTAAATCACCTAACTTTAAACCCTCTAATATTTGAATATAACCTTCTTGTTGAATTCCAATTTTAACCACTCGTTCTTCAAATTTTTTGCGATCGGTTGTCACCCAAGTAGAATAGTTTCCATCAGCCTTCCAAACTAAGGCATTTTCAGGAATTGCTATAAGATCTTGAGGTTTTTTAACCTCAAAGTAAATCGTTGCAAACATACCAGGATAAAATTCATTTTTTAAATCAGCGATCTCGCATCTAACCGCAATGGTTCTTGTGACAGGATCTAATGCCGGATTTCCATTAACATCCCAAACCGTACCTCCTAATTGAACAACTTTACCTTGAAAAATTTTATTTGGATAAGCCTCTAGAGATACTCTGACGTTTTGTTGAATTTTTATATAAGGACTATCTTGTTCAGTCACATTTGCAATTATGAATTTATTTTTTTGAATAGGACTATCGCTTAAGCTTGCATTATTTTGAGGACTATTTTTATTTGCTATATCTTTTTGCGAGTATGCAACAATTCCAAGAGCACTTTTTTCAAAAGTAAAATGAAACTTATTGACCGGTTCTATTTTAAGAGACTGAAATTGAGTATCATTTAAAGTTACCGATACTTTATTTAAATTTTTATCTAAGATTAAGTTTTTATTGTCACTTGTAGAATTTTTATCTGCTTTTGCTTTAACATTCGTATCATCTTTTTTTGGATTAACTTCTTTTATGATGTTATTTAGATTTATTTTATCACTATCAATATTACCTTTTTCTGAATTTTGAACTTTTAAAACAGTTCCATCATTTCTTTTTTCAACTTTTGAGTAAAAAAAATGCATATAACCCAAAAACAAAATAATTATTACAGCTAAAAAGGAAACAGGTTTTAAAAAAAGTTTATTTTTAGGTTCCATAAAAGGATAATCTACTTTTAAAAAATAATATCCTTCTATACACTAATTGCTATAAATAGTCATATTTTATTGTATTACTGTGCCTATGTTTAACTATTACCTAATTAAAAATTCTAAAAGATTTTTAGTTTTAACTATTAATTTTTTGTTACTCATTTTTTTCACCTCATGCGTAGTAGGTCCAGATTTTAAAAAACCAGAAACACCAGAAATAAAAAAATATAGTCCTAATTCTAATGAGGTTGATTCAAATTCAAAAATATATTTAGAAAAAAATTCACAAGTTCTAGTTGGTGGACAAGATATATCTAGAGAATGGTGGAAATTATTTGAATCAGAACCACTCTCACAGTTAGTCGATAGAGCTCTTCAAACTAATCCAAATATTAAAGCTGCTAAAGCTGCGCTAACGGTTGCGCAAGAAAATGTACTTGCTCAATATGGAAATTTTTATCCAAATTTATCTGCAAACATTAATCCACAAAAACAAAGAGCATCAAAAAATTTAGCAGCGGTAACGCCTGACAATAATAAATATCTTTTTAATCTTTATACAAGGCAACTTAATGTATCTTATATGCCAGATATTTTTGGTCTAAATGCAAGAACAGTTGAATATTTAAAGGCTCAGGAGTCTGAGGCTAAATTTTCATATATTGCAGCTAATCTCACATTAACAGCGAACGTTATTGCAGCCGCTATTCAAGAGGCATCTTTAAGAGAACAAATTGATGCGACTATGCAAATTATTAAAATTGATGAGGAGATTGTAAAATTACAAAATAATAACTTTAGTAGAGGTTTGATAAATAGAGTGGATTTGTTAAGCGCTGAAACTCAGTTATTGCAAGCTAAG
>Ga0214200_1000322_pt1 | contig 13709 bp, 10 predicted proteins | sample TroBogEpilimnion_7_FD_153038 | JGI IMG/M metagenome (GOLD analysis project Ga0214200, IMG submission 153038) | Freshwater microbial communities from Trout Bog Lake, WI - 23OCT2008 epilimnion | ecosystem: Environmental > Aquatic > Freshwater > Lake > Epilimnion/Euphotic zone | place: Trout Bog... | reverse complement strand
CCTGATGGCTACACGATTTTTTATACCTCGATCGGGCACGTCACCAACCCACTGATTTATCAAGACGCCAAATACGATCCAGTGAATGATTTCACGCCGATCGGTCAAATTTTATCTGGGCCAAACGTGTTGGTGGTGCCCGCGAACTCTAAATTCAAAACGGTCAAAGAGCTGATCGACTACGGTCGTGCAAATCCCGGGAAAATCAATTTCGCGTCTTCGGGTATTGGTTCGTCCGTTCACCTATCTGGCGAACTCTTTAAACAACTTTCAGGTGTGGACATGGTTCACATCCCTTATAAAGGCGCTGGCAGCTTGATGCCTCATCTTTTGGCGGGTACCGTCGACTTAGCTTTTCCAAATCTACCAACTGGCGCCGCACTTGCAGAACAAGGCCAACTGCGCGCACTTGGTGTCACAACGAAGTTGCGGTCAGTTGCCGCGCCCAACATGCCAACCATCTCCGAGGCGGGTGTGCCTGGCTACGATATGTCAACCTGGTACGGACTAGTCGGTCCGGCAAACATCCCTCCAGCTGTCCTCAAGACCTTAAGCAAGGCCGTCGCGCAAACCGTGAATGAACCCGAATTCAAAGAGCGACTGATCGCCCAAGGCCAAGATCCTAAAGGATCCTCACCCGAAGAATTCGGCGCATTTATACAAGCCGAATCCGTCAGATGGGCCGCGATCTTAAAAGAGATGAAAGTCAAAGTCGAGTAAGACGCGGCGGTCATGTCGGGCCTTTTTAACCTAGGGTGCTGTAGGCCGTTTTTTCGAAGTTAGTGAACAGGCCGAGCGCCTTCTGATCGACGAAGGGCAACACCTGCATCAAAATCAAACCAGCCACATCTTTTTTAGGATCAATCCAAAAAAAGGTGTTGGCCAAACCAGCCCAAGCCAAACTGCCCGCCGAGCGACCCGTAGGTGCTAAGGCCTCGTTAATCATAAAACTCAAGCCCCAGGTCTTTGGCACACCAGGAAAAAACTCTGCATCTAACGAAGCGCCTTTATTTTGGGTAGGTAACATTTTTACTCGCAGAAGGCCCATGGCATTTTGAGACATCAAGGCGACGGTTTCGGGCTTAAGAATTTGTTGATTATTACCCTTGCCCTTATTAAGCACCATCCGCATAAACTTGACGTAATCATTCGCCGTTGAGTAGAGACCACCTCCGCCGGCTTCAAATTCTGGATTTTGATTTGTCTCGTTTTGTGTGACTGTCAGCTTACCGTCTTCGCCTCGCTGATGAACTTTTGCCATCCGCTCGCGCATTTCAGGTGAAATCTTGAACGACGTGCTAGTCATCCCCAACGGATCAGTAATATTTTTTTGAATATACTCGCCCAGCTTCATCCCACTGCCAGCCTCAATCACCTGACCCGCCCAATCAATGTTGATTCCGTACTCCCACTGTGTACCCGGATCAAACGACAGCGGAACATCAAGACCCGCCTTTTTACCCGAACCGGCACGAGGGATATTTAAACCCTTCATGTACTTGGCCATATCTGGATTCCAGATGTCATACGTGAAGCCAGCGGTATGCGTGAGCAAATGGCGAAGCGTGATGGGGCTTTTAGGTGCCCGCAAAATCGCCTGACCTTGCGCATCCCAACCCGCAAGCACCTTAACGTTGCCCAGTTGCGGCAACCATTTCGACGCAGGCTCATCCAAACTTAACTTGCCCTGCTCGACGAGCTTCATCGCCGCAGCACCAACAATCGGCTTGGTCATCGAGGCGAGCCAAACGACGGTGTCCATGGTCATCGGCACACCCTGCCCTAACACGCGCTCGCCAAAGGCACCTTCATAAAGCGTTTTATCAGAACTCGTCACGGCTGCAATTGCACCGGGCACGTCACCCGCTGCAATAGAGGCCTTTATCAAGGCGTCTTCAGCTTGTTTCATTGTGGTTTGTGCAATGGCGTTACCAGTTAGCCCCAGACCCGCAGCAGATGCCGCAGCTAGCGTTGCTGTTGTTTTAATAAACTGACGACGATCGATAGTCATGGTGTCTCCGGATTGTTGTTGTAGGGTAATGGTATGCCATGAATAAGGATTCGTATAGGTCTACCTGGCATCCATCGCCAATCGCGATCGGGTTATCGACTTGTATGCCGAACCGATTTTGATCCCTGACATCAACAACAACGCAATGTAGCTACCGCAATGCAACAAATAGTTAAAACCTTAAGGATTAGCAACTTAGTTTCCGCAGCTCAACACCACTGTCACGAGCATGAGTTTCAACTGACCCGCCAACTCTGACGGAGGACTTGGGTACTTGGCACCCCGCACCGCAGCAAGTGCAGCCGTATCCAACATAGGCTTGCCGCTACCGGTTACAACAATCTGCTCTGAAGCAACAGCATCTTGCAATTTGAACTGAACCCTAGTTCGGCCTGACATATTCATATTTTGGGCTGCGAGCGGGCACACCACCGCAGCTTGAATCGCTGCGTTCACCCGAGCACTGTAAGCGTCCATGATGCTCGCTGCCGCGGCGCGTGCTGCAGCGGTAGCTGCAATAGCAGCCGCCTCATTGGCCTGAGTGCTAGCTGTTGGGGCGGCGGTTTGCGGCGGTCGAACCACGGGCGCCTGCACTACAGGCTTGGGCGCTGCGACCGGCGGGGGCTTGACCACCGGCTTGGGCGGAGGTGGCTCAACCGCTTTGGGCGCCTCTACCGGCACGGGAACAGGCGGAGGCTCGACTTTCGGAGGTTCTACAGGCGGCGGCTCAATCGGAGGCGGCTCGATAGGCGGTGGCTCAACGGGAGGGGGTTCGATCGGTGGGGGTTCGATCGGTGGGGGTTCAACCACGGGCGGTGCGACCGGAGGAGGCTCAACCACAGGAGGACTGGGCTCTGGCGAGGCAGCTGCCAATACCTTAGGAGGTTCGGGCTCTGGTTCAGGTGCCGGCGGCGCCGGCTCTTCCGCCTGAGTTTGCTCCATCGTCAGATCAATCGCCACCGACGATGCCTTAGCCGCGAGCTTTGGACTTGAAAAAAGAACCAACACCAACAGCAGGATCACTACTGACTCAACAGCCAGGGCCATGACAAATGTCGAGGCAACACGTTTTCTATCGGTCCCGATAACCTCAGACGTAAACTTCATGAGATCGTTACCTTTACTTAACTGCTTTATTGTTAGCTGCCAACGAGATTTGCGTAGCACCGCCATTTTTTATGGCATCCACAACAACCATCACGTTTTGTAGAGACACCGAATCAGCCCCAACAATCGTGACGGCACTGGCGGCTGCGTTGCGCCCCCTGAGCAACTCGGTGAGTTGGTTGGCCGTCACATTTTTACCTTCAACAAAGATGGCCCCTGTTGCCGCAAGCTCGACCGTCAGCTTAGGCGGCGGTGTTTGCACCGTGGTTGAACTGGTGGGCAGATTCGTCACGTGGCCGCTTGAGGGAACCATCTTCAGCGCGATCATGACAAAAAAAACTAATAAAAAAAGCATGATGTCGATCATCGGAATGATCTCGATACGCGCCTTTCTCTGTTCGAGATATTTCACGCTACTTTATCCAATAACTTGAACAAATGCTGGCGATTCAACACCATCAACTTCATCGTTTCCATTTGATGCACAAGCAAGCGTACTTTGGTATTGATGCTGTTAAAAAAGAACAAGCCAATCATCGCAACAACCAAACCCATTGCCGTAGATACCAAGGCCTCGGCAATACCGCCCGAGATCTGTGTGGCTGCATTCTGAAAATCTGCCATCACACTCATCGCATTGAACATGCCAATAATGGTGCCGAGCAGACCCAATAAAGGCGCGAGCGTAATAATGGTGTCAAGCATCCAGACGCCCTTGTCCAGCCTAGGCACTTGATGCATGATCGCTTCTTCTAGGTTACCGTCTAAATCTTGCCGCGATAAATGCGCGCGTTCTGCATCAATGGCTACTTCAAGTAGCTTAACCACCGGACTGCTTGAGTAGGTCGCTTGAAAATCACGCAGGCTTTTGGGATTTAAGCCATTGGGCTGTTTGCACATTGCAATGGCTGCCTCACCGATTTTGCGTGTATTGGCCAAATACTTATAACGATCGATGATAATAAAGATTGCTACAAACAGCATCAGCAACATGAAATAAATAATTCCGCCAGATCCGTTGGCGACTTCGAGTATTGCTGTTAAGTTCATACGATGCTCTTGCTGCCTTATATCTTTAAAAACAAAATGAACGATACTTATCGCATTCTTTTATGACACGAGAACCCCTTGCCGGCTCACTGAGCGCGGCAAGCGGATCGCCATGATACGAGGTTGCCCAAGTCACTTAATCAAAATTACCCACAAACGATAGATAGAACGCACGACCCGACGTGTAAGTCACCTGATCGGCCGTATTCATACCGGGTGAAGTTGACGTCGCCGAGCCTGGTTTGAAGGCCGTGAGGTAGTTTGTGTTGAAGAGGTTATCCACACCAAAGCGAATTTTGGCGCTCGACAAACCAGCAGGGATGTTATTGATGTTGTAGTTCACATACAAGTTGGTCAAATAAATTGGATCCAATTTATACGCCTCATTCACCTGATCTGCTTTGGGGTTGTCTTGCCACTGTGAGCCGATACGTTTGACCGTGGCGCCCACTGCCCAAGTTTGATTTTGCCAATACAACCCCAGTGACTCCAGATCGCTAGGGATATTTGCAACCGACAAACCCGTGTCGTTATACGTTGCGCGATACAAGGCGGCATTCGCATACAAGTTGAAACCGCCACCTAGCACGATATTACCGGCGGCCTCAATACCCCGATAGGTAACTGGCGTGCCCTGTGTGTAGTAGGTATAGCCTGGATTGTTTGGATCGGACACAGGCGAATAACTCGTGTCAGCATTGGTCTGATAAATATCTGCGTCAAACGTCCAGCCCTTACCTTGATATACCGTGCCTAACTGATATGTTTGAGTACGCATTGGTTTAGGCAATACAGAAACTAATGCGCCCTTTACGTCTGACACTGAAGTCGGAGGGATCACGTCACCGGTTGCGTATTGCCCATACACCGACCAGTTACGTTGAATCATGTAACGGATATCTAAAAAAGGGAGAACATCGGTATAACTGCGCTGGTTTTGCACAGAGGCCTGACCACCTAAACGACCAATCGTGTTGTCGTCAGCGTACTGTGTCAAGTCATGACTGAAGTAGTTGTATTTCACACCAGGTGTGATGGTCAGTTTGTCCGTCGCTTTAAACGCAAATTCAGCATAGGGCTGAACAATCGTCGTAATGAAAGTCTCATTAAAAATAATGCCGCCAGAGGCTGCCTGCCCCGTCACAGGGTTCACGTAGTTTTGATGGCGAGGAGTGTTCGAGCGCTCTAACTGAAAGCCGGTACGCAAGGTTCCGTAGTCGGTGTCTTTTTCGAGACGTAAAATATTACCGAGCGTTTCATAAGAATTAAGCTTGTCGACGCCACCTTTTCCGCCGGCAATAATCGAAGCCAGCGTAGCATCAGGTGTTGAAAAGTTTGCGTAATTCTGTTGATTCGAGTAGTAGTTGTAATACGTTTTGTTATCAAGTCTCCAACCATTGCCAAGATTTGATTTGAAACCAATATAATTAAAACTTGCGGTGACGTCGTACTTCGAGTACGCATAGTTATCAGCTCGTAACGGGTCGTTACTGTTCATGTACATCAAGTTACCTTTGAAGTAACTTTGACTCACGCTTGGGGCGGGCGTGTTGTACACGGCAAAAGTTGCTGGGTTTGGTCCACCACCAGCGTTCGACGTGTAGTGTGTATACGAAGCAAAGGCTGTCATCGTTGTATCAGCCGTGATTGCCGATTCAAGCTTGAAACTGATACCAGTACGATCTTGCGGGTTATAAGTTTGTGCGCCGTCGGTATGATACTGATGCACGTTAATCAAAAACTTGGTATTCGGGGCTTCTTTCAAATAGCCCGAGGCTAATTCTGCACCGTACTCGTAAGTGTTATAGCTACCGTATGTACCGAAAACGCTCGAGCGATAGGTATCATCAACGGGCTTAGACAAAATTCCGATCGTTCCGCCAAAGTTCGCGGGGCCAATGGATGACGCCGTACCAGGACTGCGATCTGACGTCATGCCACCAATATAGGGTGCAGGAAAAAAGACCTGTGAGTGATGCGTCGGATCATTCGTGTCGTTAAACGGGATCCCGTCAAACGTCATTGTGAACAGACCGTCTTTAAAGCCACGGAACCAAATCTTTTCGTCACCGCCGCCCGAGCCGTTATTGCTATAGCCATAGGCGCCAGGCAAAATACTGTTTGCCATACTGGCAAAAGTCGAAGTCGGTGCTACAAAGTTTTCGATATAGTTTTGACTGATTTCTGCGATGGGGCGTGCAAATTCTACCGACGACCTTACTGGCGAGGTCAGAACAGCCTCGTAGTTTTTAGGATTCTCTGCGTCACCTTTTCCACCCGTCGCGCTGACGATACCGACGTCAGTCACCTGTTGGCCAAACGCAAGTAACGGCGTGGATCCTAGCAGCAACGCTACCACTGAGGGTTTTAATTTAAATCTAGACAAGGTCGACATTAAAAAGCGCTCCGGTGATTTGGGGAAGTGTCATGCAACAACTAAGAATGTCAGGACTGTAGAGAGCAAATGTTTCAGCCAAAAGAAAGTTGCATGACATTTTTAAGTAAGGTTTTAAATTTCGCAGCGTCGTGATTTGTGCGTCATACTTACAATGACACGCCACTGAAATGAAATATATTTTTTAGTTATTTGAAATCTATTTTTTTCATTAACGAGTGATAATCTCATTCGTCTTCGATTGACAACAATATGGATTTGAAATGAAAAAGATGTCTTGGTGTTTGTGGTTATTGATATTATTTTGCGCGGCCACTAGCGTTCGTGCAGAGACCTTCAGCTTTGTCGCGCTAGGGGATCTGCCCTATGGTTCAGACGACACCGCAGGTGCAAAATACCGCAGCCTCATTACGCAGATCAACGCGTTGAATCCTGAGTTTTCGATTCATGTTGGCGATTTTAAAGAAGGCAGCGCGCGGTGCTCTGACGACGAGTTCACTCGCCAACGCAAACACTTTGATTTGTTCAAGGGCGCAGTGATCTACTCGCCTGGCGATAACGATTGGACAGACTGCGGGCGCAAAAACAACGGTAGTTATGACCCACTTGAGCGGCTTGCTAAGCTTAGGGTACAGTTTTTTAACCCTACAACCTCTTTAGGTCAGACGCCTTTGTCGTTGTTGACTCAAGCCAAGGCAATGCCTGACTATGCAGACTATATTGAGAATCAACGCTGGCGCTTTGCGAATACGCTCTTTACGACCCTACACATTGTCGGAAGCGACAATCGCTTCGCGCCAAACAACGCAGAGGCTGAAAAAGAATTTCGTGCGCGCGATCAAGCCAATATTGCCTGGATCAAAGAATCGTTTCGTGTCGCAAGTGAGCAAAACATTGAGACGCTCGTGTTTGCTTTTCAGGCGGATGTGATTCGAACGATGTCGCGCACCGGCGCATTAGCCGACAAAACAGGCTATCACGCCTCAATCGAACAAACACTGTTGCCCTTGGCCAAGGGATTTAGGGGTTCGATACTGATTGTGCATGGTGACAGCCATACCTTCGAGTTCGATCAAGAATTTGTGCTTGAGTCGCAAGTCTTAAAAAATGTCTATCGCCTTGAAGTACCAGGTGCAAAAACGACGGGGGCAGTGAACGTCACAATTGATGAAGGCCGTGCAAGACCTTTTTCTGTGAAAAAGATCATCGTCCCCTGATGCATCTTCGCATGGCCAGCTTGGCTGATTGGCGGCTCACGGCGGGCTATGATAAACACTGCGGTTTTTGATCTTTTTTCACCTTCAGGACACCATGCCTGAAGGCACTGAAGCCTGTAACCGCATGTCAAACACGATCTGTCTAAGCGTAAATATGGACCACCCGATGAAACCAGCGACCTCAAAAAAAATACTTGCACTGTTCGCGCAGTCCATGATGGCCTTGTGCCTCACTCCCTTAACGTCAAGCGCCCAAGAGTTTCCGGCTAAGCCAATTCGTATCATCGCCTCACAGAACCCTGGTGGCACCACAGATGCTACAGCACGCGCCTTCGCCGAATATCTCACGCAAAAACTAGGTATTACCGTAACAGTTGAAAATCGTCCTGGTGCAGGCGGTATGATCGCCGCCGAGGCAGTTGCCCATGCCACACCAGATGGCTACACCTTATTCGTTGGACTACATAGTCAACTGGCTCAAGCCTCAGTGCTTTTTAAAATGCCCTTGATCAACCCTGACGCTGATTTGATTCCGGTAGCAGCGGTCACGGCTGGGGGACTGCCTGCTGCCGTGCATACCGGGTTGTCAGTGAAAAATGCACAAGAACTGGTTGAACTGTCACGTCAGCGTAGCGTCAACGCTGGCAACTACAGTTTAGGGTCAGGCTGGCACTTATTATTATCCCAATTGACCAAAGAAACAGGCGGGCAATTTGTGGTGGTGAGTTACAAAGGCACGCCAGCAATGTTCACCGATTTAGTCGGCAAACAAACTGATGTCGCCACGGGCTCAGTCATCAGCATTGCCCCTTTCATGCAACGCGAAGGCCTGCGCATCATTGCAATCATGTCTGACCGGCGCAGCACTAAATATCCTGATATCCCGACCTGGGCTGAGCAGGGCTTTACCAGCCCCGCTTTTACTAAGCTACTCGAATACAACATGCTGTTGGCACCTGCTGGCACTCCGAAAGATATCGTTACGAAACTCTCTGACACGGTTGCGGATGCCGCACAACATTCGCAAAAAATGAAAGTACTGCTCGAGATGATTGGCTCAGATGATAAGGTGTTGGTCGGTGAGCCCTTAACAAAAATGATCAGCGAAGTGTGGCCAGTCTATCGTCAACTGACCACCGAACTTAAGCTCACACCCGAATAAGAGTGTGCTTCGTTCACCGAGCCGTCGTGGCACCTCGTGCACGCGGTTTCGTGGGTGTAAATGCTGGATTTTCGGCTGCAGCATTTTCAATCACACTAGCGTCTTCGGGAAGAAGCAATCTGTCTGCAACAAGTGCGCGGGTCGCGAGACGTATCTTTGTCAAATATTCATTGATTCCGCCGGGGTACCGAGCATCAAGCGCGAGACGCGCATCGTCAGATTTTCGTTCTGCAGTCGTTTTTGCAAAAGGTCTGTAGGTACCGCTTTGACGACACGCCATCACAGTAAGCGGTGCATTCATGTAGCCATGACTTGCAATCGGCACAGCAATATCGGGCAACACAACGCCGCTCATCGCATTACCGTCAAGATCTCGCTTAGGTACCATCACCATCGCGCCCGGAAGAAAGTTAGGCGCCTGAAAGACCTCAGCGTCGCTTAAGCGAGCTTCAAGTTCAAAGAGACGACTGTCTGGAGGTGTCTGACCTCGAACCCATTCATCCAGAACAACCAATTGCGCACGCACTGCTGGTGCCCAGTCAATCTGCCCCGGAGGTTCAAGGCATTCTGCGTTTTTATCGCGGCCATTAATATGTGGCGAACCCGAGATATCAAACATGCGAACATTTTCGGGCTGCGGCAAGTCAACGATCCCATGAGCCCCCGTGCGCGTGAGCGCCGCACGTCCACCAAGATAATCGTTGTAAGCGTGACTCACCACTACACGTGGAAGCTTTCGATACTTTATTTGTACAATCTTCATGGTGTCGGCGTAAGTAAACGGCTCCTCATGCACGCCACGTAATTCGGGCTCTGTGTGACTGGGCGTTTGCCATGCGACTGAGCCAGGCCCTGGCCCGGCGGCAAGTAGCGGCAATTGGCCAGCGCCAGCTTGGGTGATGTGCAATCCGTCAAACACAATCTTGTCATCAAGCTGATTGAAACCATTGAGCAAGAAGCTTTTTAAGAATCGCCCCGTTTGTGAGTAACCTACCGCATAGGTGCGCTCAATTGCGCCGGCGAGCGGGTTGCCTGCGCGCGCGTCACGTAAAAACAGGGTGATGTCGCGTACTGCAGCGAACCCCACGCCTTCGGCGTAGAGCTTGCCACCCTTGCCATCAGTAAATATCGGAAATACGGGGCCTTCCCCCTGCTCCCATTGCACGACTGCGACTGACCAGCCTCGGTTTTGCAAAAATCCATTTCCTTGATCAAGCGACCCGATCGCAAGTGGTCGGGTGCGAGGACTGTTGTAAAGCCCGTGGGTAATGGGGCGACCGCGGTTCGGCACATCTACCAACAAGTTGCCATTGCCGGTACGCGGTGACTCGGGAATGATTAACGTCACAGGCGTTCGATACTCAACGAGCCCGCGCGCGTTGCGCGGTGCCCGATCAAGCCCGGGGATCGGCTCGGCGGGCGATAACTCACCTAAGGCCTCTGCTTCGATACGCACAAACTTACCCGTTGCAAAATCACCGTAAGGTTGAGTCGACTTAATCGCAAACTCTGTGATTGCAGCCGCCGCAACAAGCGGCAATGAGGCCGCAAGGGTAAGCGAGGCACCAAGCACTCGTTTAGTGTTATTCATTTTTAAACTCCTCTGATCTAACTACAACACCGCGCACGCGAGCCAAGATATACATCTTAAGCACCAAGTGCTTTGCACTCCGGATTTACAAAACGTTCAACATACAACGAACGAGTGCAGTTTCGCACACTGCGTCGCGCGCGGTTCAGCGTTGAGCTCAACCGACTCTACATGGCGTCTCGTTGTTTTGACTCTAGGCGATCGCGGTTATGCTATACCAAAAACAGTATGATGTCGCCTCGGAGACACTAACTTGAAACATCCAATTAAGCAACGCTGGCGTTCTAAATTGCTGCAGTGCGTCGCACCACTCATGCTGCTGTTCGCGCCAGAGCTCTTCGCTCAAACAGCGATCACAAAATCCATACGAATCATCGTACCCTACGGGCCGGGCGGTGCTACAGACGCACTAGCGCGCTTGATTGCACCATACGTGGGCGACGAATTCGGTCAACAGGCTGTGGTTGAAAATCGTGCCGGTGCGGGCAGCACGATTGGCACGCTTGCTGTAGCTAAGGCAGAGCCAGACGGGTTAACGATTGGCATGATTGATGCCGCTTTTATTACCAACCCAAGTTTGCTCGCGAAGTTACCTTACAACACGCTCAAAGACTTTACCCCCATTGTCTTTATTGCAACCTCGCCTTTGGTCTTGTTGGTGAACCCTTCGCTGCCAGCAAAGACGGTGCAAGAATTTGTAGCCTATGCGAAGGCGAATGCAGGCAACATCACTTTTGGTTCTGCGGGTCAAGGCACGGGCGCGCATTTGGCAGCAGAGCAGTTTAAAGTTCAGGCTGATATTCAAATGCTGAACATCCCTTTCAAGGGGGCGAGCGAGGCCATTACTCAGCTTGTCGGTGGGCAAACCACAGCAATGTTTTCAACCCAGACGGGCTCAAAAGCCATGCTAGATGCAGGTCGCGTTCGTGCTTTGGCGATCACCAGCAAAGAGCGCAGCGACCTATTTCCCGATATTGCAACGTTTGCACAGAGCGGGTTGCCCAATGTCGATGCGAGTACGATCAACGGCTTGATTGCCCCCTTGGGGACGCCCGAAGATTATGTTACGCGTGTGAATACAGCTATCAATCGAGCGTTAAAGACCTCAGAGCTTCAAGCAAAGTTAAAGCAACAGGGTTTTGTCACGGTAGGCGGCTCGCCGACCGACTTTGCAACCTGGATCCCTGCTGAAATTACCAAATGGGCGAAAGTGATCAAAGACGCCAATATCAAAGTTGAATAGACAAGAAAAAACAATATGACAATCCGCACGATCGACACTTTTGCCCTAAGCCTCCCATTTGAAATCTACGGGCCTCGTCCTAAATTTGCCGGATTAGACCGTTCGATGGAGATCCTGCTGATCCGCGTCGAAACTGATTCTGGCATCGTTGGGTGGGGTGAGGCCTTTGGCTTTGGCATCTGGCCCGCTACACGTGCGGCAATCCATTCGATGGTGGCACCATTGGCGCTCGGGCGTGACGAGACGAATATCCCTGCCTTGATGGAAGACCTCAACAGGAAGCTTCACATCGTTGGGCGCACTGGTCCGATGGTTTTTGCACTATCAGGGTTGGATATCGCTCTTTGGGATATTGCAGGTAAAGCCGCAGGCGAGCCCGTATCGGCCTTACTCGGTGGCGCTAAAGCCACCCACCTGCCCTGCTACGCAAGTTTGATGCGCTACACCGATCCTGGTCTAGTCGGTGAAAACAGCGCGCGTGTCGTTGAGCGTGGCTATCAGGCAGTCAAGCTTCATGAGCTTGGCGCAGCACAAGTCAAGGCAGCGCGCGACGCGATTGGCCCAAACATTGACCTGATGATGGATGTCAATTGCCCTTGGTCTGTGAAAGAAGCCTTAGCCATTGCTGATTCGGTGCGCCCCTACAATCTGAGCTGGTTCGAAGAGCCCATCTGGCCACCAGAAGATTTTGAGAGCCTTGCCCAAGTCAGAGCACAAAGCGGTTTAAAAATCGCTGCGGGCGAAAACGCCATGAGCGTGAAAAACTTTGAGCAAATGTTTAAAGCCAGAGCCGTGGATATCGCTCAGCCGAGCGTGACAAAAATTGGTGGAATCTCGCCGATGATTGAAATCGCGGCACTTGCGCAACAACACAAGGTTGTCATGACACCGCATTGCCCTTACTTTGGCCCGGGATTACTGGCCAGCGTTCATATTGCTGCATCGCTCGCGCATACGCCCATGATTGAATACTCGTTTGCCGACTTGGGTGCCAATCCGCTTGGAGACGCCATTGAGGTAAAGGATGGCTACATCGCCGTACCAACAGGGCCTGGCCTCGGGCGCGACCCTGATCCAGAAATTATCAAACGCTATAGCGTTTAGGCAACTCTACTTCTTCTTAAAGGCGGTCGGCTTACCGCGCGGTGGTAAGCCTGTGTGTTGCGTCAAGACTCGACCTTGGATCACCGGCCGACGCACGGTAGATTCAGTACTATTTTTACGGCGCGCGCTGGTATAGCTGCCATCCGTTCTAGGCTGATGAAACGGGATCAGATGTTTTTTGCCATTGCCGATCAGATCAGCCCGACCCATTGCCATCAGCGCCTCGCGGAGCAAAGGCCAGTTATTGGGGTCGTGATACCGCAAGAAAGCCTTGTGCAAGCGCCGACGGCGATCACCACGCACGATATCAACCGTTTCGCTTGTGCGAGTGATTCGCCCTAAGGGATTACGCCCTGAGTGATACATCGCGGTTGCGGTCGCCATTGGGCTAGGATAAAAGGTTTGCACTTGATCGGCACGAAAGCCATGGCTCTTGAGCCACATCGCAAGATGCATCATATCTTGATCGCTGGTGCCGGGATGTGCGGCAATAAAGTACGGCACCAAAAATTGCTTTTTACCCGCTTCTGCGCTAAATCGATCAAACATTTGTTTGAACTTGTCGTAGCTGCCGATACCGGGCTTCATCATCTTAGACAAAGGCCCCATCTCAGTATGCTCGGGTGCAATCTTTAAATAGCCCCCCACATGATGCGTGACGAGTTCACGGATGTATTCGGGCGATTTCACCGCCAGGTCATACCGCAGGCCTGAACCGATCAAGATTTTTTTTACGCCCTTTAAGGCACGCGCACGTCGATACATATGAATCAACGAACTGTGATCAGTATTTAAATTTTGACAAACGTCGGGGTACACGCAGCTTGGT
>Ga0214200_1000319_pt1 | contig 13809 bp, 16 predicted proteins | sample TroBogEpilimnion_7_FD_153038 | JGI IMG/M metagenome (GOLD analysis project Ga0214200, IMG submission 153038) | Freshwater microbial communities from Trout Bog Lake, WI - 23OCT2008 epilimnion | ecosystem: Environmental > Aquatic > Freshwater > Lake > Epilimnion/Euphotic zone | place: Trout Bog... | reverse complement strand
GTGAACGAAATCATCCCGTGACGGGGCACTTAGATTACCACCCAGGTGTTGATTTAGTGCCGCTAGTCGATGAACGGGCAAATGCAGTTATGGCAGGCGTCGTAGAGTTTGCTGGGAAAGATGGCGCATATGGAAACTCAGTGATACTAACCCACTCCTTGCGGGTAAGGACTCGTTATGCGCATCTCAAGGAAATCCACGTGATTGCCGGCCAGCAAGTGAAGGCTGGTGACTTCTTGGGAATTATAGGTTCAACAGGCATGTCAACCGGGCGACATCTACATTATGAAGTGTTGCTGGATAACTACCCAGTAAACCCAGCTCTTGCTGCAATTTTTAATCATAATAACCCTTAGGATTAGTGCTATGTTTAATGATCTGCTCAAAAAGCGTGACGAAAATGAAGAGATGGATGAGGGGCAAACCAATCTCCCGTCATCGTCTATGCAACCTGTGGCACGTGACAATATAGGCACCAAATCGACGGTTATCTGCGAAGGCTTTGAATTTAAAGGTAAAATTAAATTCGCGGGCGTCCTTAATCTAGACGGTAACTTTGACGGCGAAATGGACGTACATGAACTCGTGGTTGGCCCGAACGGCAAAATTATGGGAGAGGTTCGCTGTACGACCTTAACGGTTCGAGGCAGTTTCGACGGTAAAGCGCATTGCAAGCAATTTACCGTGGGATCTACCGGACGAGTTAACGCAGAGATTACCTACCGCAGTATGCAGGTTGCCCCAGGCGCCATATTGGCGGGTAAGCTGACCATCGGCTGATACTCAAGTTGGCATAACTTATGCCGACCATAAAGACTGGGACACTGGCAAAAGCTGGTGCTCTCGCATGGATGCGCAGTAAGTAAGGGTACAGGCTATGATTTCAATTGTCGGACTCGTGTTTTTGTTTGTCGCGGTATTTGGCGGATACGTCATGGCCGAGGGCAAAATGGAGCCCATTATTGAAGCGGCTCCCCATGAAATGTTCACAATCGGCGGTGCGGCCGTGGCGGCTATGTTAGTCGGCAACAGTATGGACGTAGTCAAAGGAGTGGGTAGCGGTATCGGAATGGCTTTTGCAGGCCCTCGATATCATAAGCAGGAACACATGGAAGTGATGTTTCTCGTTGTAAAGCTATTCAAAGTACTCAAATCTGAGGGTGCCGTTGCCTTAGAAGCACACATTGAAAATCCCGAAGCCAGTGCAATCTTCTCCGAGTATCCAAAATTATTAAAAGACCATGACCTCATCAGCATGATCTGTGACACGGTGCGCCTCTTGGTAACTTCAAACGTGGCACCAAAAATCGAAGCGGTGGAAGACGCACTCAACTTGGCAATTAAAACGCACCATCACAACGCGGTGAAACCAGCCGAAGCCCTTGCCGGTATGGCTGGCGCATTACCAGCGCTGGGAATCGTAGCGTGCGTGCTGGGTGTGGTTAAAACCATGGGCGCCATTGATCAACCCCCGGCTGTCTTGGGCGCCCTCATTGGCGGTGCGTTGGTAGGTACATTTTTGGGCGTGTTTTTGGCTTACGGAATCGCAGAGCCGCTCTCAACACGAATCAAACAAGTAATCGATGAAGAGGGCGAAATCTATAACAACGCCAAATTCATGCTGCTTGGACATTTACAAGGCTTTCAGGTGCCTCTGATTATTGAGATGGCACGCGCTGCAATCAATCATCACTCCAAACCAACCTTCGCAGAAGTATTCGATGGCCTCCGAGGAAAGTAAGCCAGAGTCGGCCGAAACCGAGGCCGCGGCTAACCCAGCGCCAGAGGGCGACGCGCAAACCGCCGCAGCTGCAGAGGGCGCGGAGGCGCCACCGGCAGAGAGCGCAGAAGCGCCACCAGAGGCTGCGGCGTTACCGCCGATCATCATTAAGAAAGTCCAACCCGATGGACACGGCGGTGCTCACGGCGGCGCGTGGAAAATCGCCTTGGCAGACATGATGACCGCCATGATGGCGTTCTTTCTGCTCATGTGGTTGCTGGGCGCCACGAACTCGGATCAGCGTAAGGCAATTGCCGATTACTTTAGACCGACAACAGTAGTGACAATGACCAGTGCCTCTGGCGGCGCCAAAGGTTTTTTTGGCGGTCAGTCGATCATTGAGCCACAAGCGCTACCACAGCAATCCTCCCAAACAGGGTTAGTGCAAATCAGCGCGCCGGGGACCGAGGAAAAAGAATCCACCCATGAAGACATGGCAAAACCAGAGGGATTTGATAATAAGCCGGCTGATGTCAAAAAGAAGCAAGAGGCGACCCAGAACGATGATAAGTCGCAGGCGAAAGGAAATCCCAAAAATCTATCGGAGCAAGAGAAGCAAAAAATAGCCGCCGACCAGGACGAGAAAGCTTTTAAGACTTTGGAATCTGAGGTTACCGACAAGCTTTCAAAAGACAAGGGAACCCAACGGTTGCTTTCAGTGGTAAAGTTCGTCAAAGAAAAAGAAGGATTGCGAATAGAGATATTAGACAACGCGCAATTCTCTATGTTTGCCAGTGGCACTGCCAATATTGCGCCACAGGCGCGAGATCTAATTGCCAAGGTGGCAGCCAGCCTGCGCTCGGTTCCAAATGAACTCGCTATCCGAGGTCATACAGACTCCTATCGCTTTGCCAATGGAAATAACAACAACTGGGCATTATCAGCTTCACGTGCAGATGCCACGCGGCAGTACCTAAACTCACTCGGTATTGACGATAGTCGGTTTTCACGCATCGAAGGCGTGGCCGATTCGCAGCCGGTTAACGCCAGCGATCCACTTGATCCGAAAAACCGTCGCATCAGTATTACCGTTTTGTATCGCAATACTGCCCCGGCAAAATCTGAATGAAAGGCATTGTTCAGCTAACCGTCCCTGTCATTACAGCATTGCTGGTGCTGATAAGCCAGGATGCAGCAGCAGTATCCCAAAAATTTTTCGATGGATTGACCGCTTTTGATAACGGTAAATATTGCGACGCTAAAGATATCTGGAAACGTGAGGTTGACCGGCAAGATGGTGCGTCAGCTTTCGGCCTAGGCGAGTTGTATTCGCGTGGGCTATGTGTGGATGAGTCGCAACACAAGGCGGCGCGTTGGTATTTGCAATCAGCGCTGTGGGGCTACGCCCGCGGCCGAGCCGAAATGGGGATTCGCTATGCCTATGGGAAGGGTGTAGAGGCAGACTTCGTTAAGTCATACGTTTGGCTCACATTGGCAAAGCGCACTTTGTCAAACTGGGATGCTCAAACATTGGATGCTGTCAGTAAAAACCTCGGCATTATGACTGAAAGACTCACTCCCGCAGGCCGAGCTGCTGGTGACAGAGTCGTGGAAAAATTTGAGAAAACGTATCAAATGCCAGACGACTACTGTATCGCCCAATAATGACTGGCTGCCACTTCCATAATGCAGAGCAGCGCCTTAATTAAAAACCACGATTACCTTAGCGAAGTTGCTCTAAATCTACTTATTCAGTGATGCAATTAAGGGCGCTTCTTTTGCGGTAGTTGTTGGTAAGTTTGTCAACTCACTCGTGGTGGGATTCTTCCTTATGGCCCGCGGGAGCCGAGTGCTTACTGTTTTGATTTTCATGCGAATCGGCGCTGTGTTCCCCAGATGAGGCGCTTTCTTTCGCATTAGGCTTCTCGCCCTCTTTTGCCTCAGCAGGTGCCGGCTTGGCGGCTGGGAAACGAGCGATAACGTGCGAGCACACAACAGGATCGTGTGCGCCGGCGACGCTCCAATGGCTGGCTTGTGCCCATGCTATGGCAGCCTCGTTTAGACCGGGTAGGCTAGAGGGGTCTGCAACCACTGCAGTGGTTTGGCCGTTTGCGAGGCATACCTTCAGTCCAACAGTATCGGGGCTGGTCGCCGGGGGAGTCTTTAAAAACGCTGTGGGTTGAAGATTTTCACCAGTCCTTAGCAAATATGCTGGGACAACCTTTGCAATTACATCTGGATTGGAATGTTCACTGTGGGACTCATTCTCTTCCTTAGATTTGCCAGACCCATTTTCGCCCGTCTCGGAGGGCGCTTGGTTATGATTTTTTTCAGAGCCACTTGATTTGTGTGACTTTTCTTCATTCGGCTCCATTGACTCATGTTTGTTAGCGCCGTGAGCTGGACTTATGTTCGACTCGTGTTTAGCCGATTTCGAGGTATCGGATTCAGAGGATGATTCATGAGAATTTTCATGTTTAGACGAGTGTCCAGTCTCTTGTGAATTATGGAGAAGTGTTTTATTTTCCGCTGTCTTATTTGTATGATGATCTGAGTGTAAATCAGTTTCAACTACCTCGTGCTCGCTTCCATGCGTACCAGAATGTGATTCTGTCTGACCGTGCGAGTCATGAGAATTATTCTCTCCGCTATTTTGATGCGCGTCGTGTGCATGGATTTCTGAATCAATTGGGCTAAAATTCTGATGCAGTACCTTCCACTGACCATGACGCTCTAGGTACACAAAACTAAATATTCCAGCATGATCTTCTGTCATGCCGTCGTTATTCATAGTCGATACCGTGTAATGACCCACGTCAATTGAAAAGCCACAGCCATTGTAAATATGCCGCGAGTCAACTCGCGCTCTCGGGTGGGCGCCCATCAGATCGCTAAAATATAAGGTCAGCGCTTGAGACCCTGCCACTTCGCCATGGTGTGGATCTGATACCAGAACCGCGTCAGGCCAATACAAGTCGGTCATTGCATGCGGGTCCATCGAGGCAAGCGCCAGATTCCATCGGTTAAAATTAGCGATGATGGTGTTGTCGCTGGCGCGCACACAAGATTGTTGCGCTAACGCGGGAGCGCCAAATAAGGCAGCCAGAGTGATCAAAACGGCTCGATATCGCATAGCCACGTCCTTGTGATTGGTTAGAGTTGTCCCTAAGCCAGTAAAAGCTTTGTATATTAAGGCAATCTGAAATAGCATCTGGCATTGTCCCGTTATGTCGTTAATTCGTCCGTCCGGCGGCCTGTATTGGCATTGGCGCGCGTTCCGCAGTCGGACGCAGTGGCTCCCATTTAGTCGGGAGATCGGCCATTGGCTTGAGAGTTTTCGGCCGTCTTGTGCGGGTTTGTTGTTGGTCGGCCCGAGTGGCGGCTGGTCGATGGCGGGGGAGTGGCTCGCCTCGTTCAGGCACATTGCCATGATTGACCCAGATCCCGCAGCTGAATTGATGTTTAAACTCAGGCATTATAAAAAGTTACGTTATGTTACGCATCAATGGGAGCGGGGACGATTTGAAGACTGGCTTCCCGGGAAATTGCTTCAGTATCCCGATCATGCCATATTGTTTTGTAATGTTTTAGGACAGCTACGCTACGAGAGACCGGACTACGAACAGGTGCTGGCAAGGTTACCGTCACAGTTAAAGGGGCGCTACTGGGCCAGTTACCACGACTGCTTGTCCAGCGAGGGGCAAACGTTTGATCCCAGCCTTAAAGCATATAACAGCCATGCTCGCATGGATGAGACAGACCTTAAGCGTTTGAAGCTGGGCGGGGTGTGGACTGACCATGGGACGCAGGGATTATTTAATTCCCAGCACGTAGTACGCTACATCCCTTGGTGGTTTTCTAAAACTCGGCTTCATTGGGTGCAGGCCGGCTCGGTCACTCCAGCGGATCAAGGGGGCTGACCAAACGCACAAAATGAGTTAATTCAGCGGGATTGCGCCCGAATGAATAGCCATTTTGGAAGCTCACGCTCCAATAAAGGGAAGAATTGAAGTTATTGACGGACTGGGTCCAATACGCGCCTGGAGCTGTATTCGGATAAAGCAATCCATTGATCTTGAGAGGCTGACACTCGCGGCAAACTAAACTCTCCAACTCCGCTTTACTGGGTAAGCGCCAGTTCCCCGCCAGTTCGGACCGAGCAACCGCACCGCTGTGCTCGGCCTCCAGTAGATTGAGCTCCTTAGGCTCACCCAAACACGTATGCCCATTCCAAGTTTGGCCGATACTGCAGCGTAACCACACCAGATGCCGCGCAGGATCCCTTATGGTCATGGCGTCGTACTCAGGTGGTGAAGCTGAAAAACAGGTCAAAAAATGTCCCATCAGGTCGACTGTGGATAGTGTAGCCACGCAAAACGCAGCTAAAAGACGAGGACAGGTCATGGTCACGGCAATCTCCCGTGTGATTAAATGGATACCAAGTTGCTAATATTAGCGACTTAGTCGACTACACGGGTAATCATCATATGGACATGGCAACCATCGCAGGATTTTTTGGCGCTTTGGCACTGATCGGTTGGGCCATGCACAACGGTGGCTCGCTCCTAGCTTACATCGACCCAAGCAGTTTGTTGATCGTCTTTGGGGGCACCGCCGCCACGGTGCTGGCGCGCTATCGCTGGCGGGACTTCGTTAGCCACTTAAAAGCAGCGATGTTGGTATTTAAACCCGCACATCGCGATCCAGCACCTTTAGCGGAGGTAATGGCCGAGTGGGCAAAGCAAGTTCGTGATAATGGCCGTCTGTCACTCGAGGGCATTGCTGAAACTACCGAAGACGTATTTATACGACACGGATTGCAGTTACTGGCGGACGGCGCAGATGAGGACAAGCTAGTGGCACAACTAAAAATAGCCTCTGATCACCAAATCGCCCACCACTCTCAAATGATAACCATGTGGCAAAGTTGGGCGGATGTGGCGCCCGCCATGGGAATGATTGGGACGCTGGTAGGTCTGGTACAGATGCTTGGTAATATGTCGGATCCGAGAGCCATAGGCCCAGCGATGGCGTTGGCACTTCTGACGACACTGTATGGCGCGATATTGGCGTTTGTCATTGCAGGACCAATCGTGCAAAAACTGATTCAACTAGCAAAAGAGGATGAGATATATCGCGGAACGGTCGTGAGCGGGTTGTGCATGATCGCAAAAGGAGAGGGACCCGTAAAAGTGATGACCGCCATGACAGCGTTGTTACCTGCGACTCCAGCCAACGCCATCCCCAACTCAGGAGATAAAACAGTCATCTTGGAGCGGAAAGCTCCATGAATGATCCCTACACACCTTTACGAAAGTATAAGAGTCTGCCATGGGCAATCACATTTTCAGACTTGTGCATCGTGTTGCTTTGCTTTTTTATATTGATAGCATCAACTGCCCGAACGGATCCCCGACGTTACGCAGAAATCTCTGAGAGCCTACAAGATCACTTCGGCCGTGCCAGCGCTGTGGCAGACCGTGATCCCATGAACACTCAGCCACAGACAGCGCCACCCGCGGCACCAGCAGAAACTGTATCGGTATTGCCTGCTCCGACTACTGGCCTAATTATTAAGCCAGGTCACGAGGACCCATTGCCTTTATTGCACGATGTTAACTTTGTTCGAAGAATACTAACCGGCGCAAGAGCCAGACAAGTCGCAGAGGTATCAGCTTTTGGTGATCGAGTTAAAGTCCAATTTGTCACGGCCCCAAGTGGTACTGACGCTACTCGATTAAGCTATTTTCAAGACGTCATGGAAAGTGTAAGGTTACTTGATCAGTCGAAAGACGAGCTCTCACATCAAATACTGATATTTGGCGCTACAGATGCGCTATTAGATGCGGCGGAGGCAAGAGTTAAAAATAGCATACGTACCAGAGAGGAATCTAATCAAATTCAGTTAGGTGAACTCATGCACAGCGTGGAGAGTAACTTAAAGCAGGAGCGCCAGTCCGGAATGATCACTGTAGAAAAGCTCTCTCACTCGGTCAGGATTCGCTTGGGGGAAGCTGGAGCGTTTGCCCCAGGGGACGCGGCGTTAACTCCGCTAGCATTAAGGGTGGTTGATCGACTGGCAGAAGTTGCACGAAAATCAGATGCGCGAATACTGATTGGGGGTCATACTGATACCGTACCAATTAAGACGGTGCATTATCGTGACAATTGGGAGTTATCTGCGGCAAGGGCAATTTCGGTAGTGCGAGAGTTGGTCAACCAACGAGATATTGATCCAGCTAGAATTGAGGCGCAGGGATTTGGCGACACCCAACCGATTGTGTCAAACGACAGTTCTGAGCATCGAGCCATCAATCGACGTATCGAGATTACGTTAGAATTAACAGGCAGTTAAGTTACGGCGAGATCAGAACACACTCTACGTTGTGTTTTCGAATTGCATCGCAAGCCGCATTGGCTGTGTCGCGCTCAACTGGCATGCTTACGACACGCCACAACTTGTGATCACCGCGATCAATTTCAATTAGGCTAAAATTTACGCTACCGCTGTGTGGGATACTCTGCGCTTGATTCCGCGCGGCTTCGGCTCCCTCGTGTTTGGAAAACACACCAATTTGGGCTCGAACCAGATGACCTTTAATCGAATTCGTAATGATCTGTTTGCCACTTGCGTTGGGCACTGTGGGGTTGCCGCTAGCGCTGCCATGTTGATTAACCGCGTCTGATCCCGAAGGGATTGCCGCTTGTGGTGGATTGCTTGCTGATGTCGCACCTACAGTGGTCGCGTCCACGGGAGTTGAAGGTTGATTTGTTGCCGGCAGTTTACTAGCCGACTCAGTAGATGCTGACGTAGGTTTGGCTGCTTCGTGGGACGGAATAAGTGCTGCTGGCATGTCGCTGCTGTTATCGTCGCCCTTGTTGAGCACTTCCATGCGCTTAGCCGCTATTGGGACATATAGCCCATTTGGGAAGGCAGCCAAATACGCCTGATAAGAGGCTACAGAATCTAGGCGTTGCGCAGTAGTCCATGACTGCAGCTCTTTTAAGGCGCTCATTCGTTGTTCGGCTAAGATGTTATACGCCGAATCGCGATGTTGCTCTAGAAAATTCTTATACCCGTCAATAGTGTCGCGTTTTAATGCGGCTTGCCAGTCCCGATCGGGGCTACAGGCGCTTAGTAGCAATATAACCGCCAGACTCATCCATGTAAGGGGGTTTCGTAAGGTCATGGGCATATCATAGCGCAGCGGAGCAGAGTTGTGCATTATGGGGTGAGTGGATTGGTCAAACTAATGAGCCAAAACAGGGTCTGCCGATCGGGGAACTTGTTGGCAACTGGGCTCCATTGGGCGGGCGTAGACAAATTGGCACGCGGCGAGATTACGCCGTGGCTATCCACCTGATACTGAGTAGGGTCACTGCCATTAGACCCGCCCGTAACGGCGCTTGTCACGCCACCATCACTGTTGGTCATTAGGGCGATTGTATAGTTATCAATCAAAGCCATAGATTGAAGACTACTACGGGTCCAGCCAATCGCATTCAGAGACAAGACAGTGGTAGGGACCACGAGCGTTACATTGCTGGCGGTTATTTCGGCTAAAGTACCATACTCTAAATCTCGGTTAGCATTCGGACCATTGGTGAGTAACAGATTTTGGACATCTGTTGCATTGGCAATGCTAATTTTTCGGATTTCCCATTGATCTGCGTTTTGCGCATCAATATAGTGAACCAGCAATAAAAAGCTGGAATCACCCAGTGCCGCCATATCCAAGACCTGTAAGTTATGATCGCCCGCTTGCAGCGCCACCGCGTACTGATGAATGGCTTGGTTGGTGGGATTGTAACTCACGAGACGAGTAAATATCGCGTTAAGCGCACTATTGCCACCAGGATTTAATGCCGCGCCAACCGCCATGATGATATCGTTACTGGCCGGGCGTCTGGTGATACCACCGCACCCGAGATCGCGCTGACGTGATTCCAAAATAGTCGGCAACAGACGGGTTACATACGGCAGGTTGCCCAAACTTCCTTGTGGCCCAAGCCGCAGCCGAGTATGACCTGCCGCATCGACTTGAATGAGAAATGGCCCACGCCGATCACAGATCCAAAAGGAGCCGTCATTAGCGGAGGTTATTCCCGCCGGATCTAAGCCATCTACATCAAACTCCTGCGGTGTTACAGGAGAAAGTGCCTCGTTTAAGTTTCGTTCACCAAAGGAGCCGCTGCTTCCGGGTGGTAGGGGTAGTCCGCTATAAGCGCTTCCCTGCTGAGTCAAGAGAGGTGTCACACCCGTCACCGCTAAGCCGCTTGTAGATAGTGATAGAGTGGCCATGGCTGGGGCTGCCGCGGAACTCAGCAACACGGTGGCTGGAGCAATAGATGATCCATCATAGTAATTCGGGGCATTAACCGCTATACCCCGACTGGTTACCGCTTGTAGTGTCACTGTTCCTTGAGTGGAACCAGACACAAATGTTAAGCCTGCCCCTAGCGATGGGTGGAGAACACCATTGGCTAGCTGAGTCACGCTGTTTGATGAGCCACTATAATTGACGGTAAAATTACTTGGAAAATTAACAATATATTGATGAACCGTACTGACGTTAACGCCTGGCAAAGTGGGAGACTCAACGAATACTCCATTAAGCGCAATATTGGCTTGCTCTACCAGTGCGCGAGCGTCAGCAACGCTGGGGATAATTAAATTATTGCGATAATTAAGATCTAAAGCGGAATCTTGTTGAGCTTGAGTGATTAAGTGTTGTAATGCAGCGGCAAAATTGTTGCTCGTGAAGTCCAAACCGGAATACTTGAGTGTATCTGCCAGCCTTATTGGCAGCGTAATGCCGTTGGTAGGGTTGGCATCACTATCAAACGCATATAGAAATTGCGCCCGGCTTATGGTGGTTGGTGACAACAACCCATTGCTCATGCCGCCATTCAGACTCGCCAAGTTCAACCCGCTTTGACCAATTGACGAGCCAATAATTATTCCTCCTAAGCTAAAGGTGACACCTTCACAGCCTTGAATCGGGCATTTGTAGTTGAACTTGCCATTGCTATCAGTAACACCACTGACTGAATTGGTTGTATAAGTCAAATTTTCTGGATGCAAGTCCTGCCAAAAGCCGGTATTCAGAGAGCCTACGTTGCTGGTGGGCTGATTATTGCTAGAACTGCCACTGCTGCCACCGCCGCACCCGCTAAGCACGGTAATCATCAGCAGACTAACTATCAGTGCTCGAAAGCTCATCGCAGGCTTGTGTCAATCGGTTTGCAGGTTATGGGGCGAATTTTAGTTTCATTATTTTCCATGGTCAAAAATGTCCCTTTCTCCAAAACCTCATCTAAGATAATGAAATGATGATCAGATTGCCAGCGGCGCCGTTCGATCCGAGTGATAATTCCGATCATGCGTTCGTCTTCCGCATCCGATCCTTTTAAATATAAAAATTGATCTCTTAGTCTGAGTCGCATATTGACCTCGGCGGTGCGATAAGTCAGTTTGTCGTTATTTACGACACCCAACTGGGTCCACTGGCATGACAACTCAGGGATGGTGCGGTGCTTCGGATCTGGATTAACCAAGATGGCAGGGCCTTTGTTTTCGCCCGCCCAGCCAGTATGGATCAACAGTAAACTGGAGAAACATAAGATTACATTTAGTTTCAATAACTTTAAAAAAACCGATGAATTCGTCTGGCACATAAACCCTCCCGCTTCCTGTTACAGTCGGCCATTCAAGCTTAGTTTACAGAGGTCGACTAAACCTTTTTATGTTGACACCCATTGGCACCGCACCAAACTTGCCCTCGATGCAGGACAAAGAGCTCGTTCCCGCTGTTGATCTTGCGGTAAGCGTTCCTGCGTCAGTGGCTGGACAATGGTCCGCGACGGGTAGGTTGATGGGCACGGTGGTTCGTGTACAGTCCGATGAGATGGTGTTTAAGGTTCAAGATCATTTTTTTACGACCCGCCCAATTCCAGGGGTCGTCGAGAATTATCAGTTGTCCTTGCAGGTGTCGCAATCTGGTGGTCAAACCATGCTAGTTCCTCTGCTGCCGCTGGCTGGACAGGTAGTGGCTCGTGCGACTGGCGCGCCGAGTTCGGTGCTTTTAGAGGATATGCCGAACATAGGGCCTGTGCTGCTACAAAATGCAGTCTCAAAGCCCGAACAAGTGATGCGGCATTTGTCTAATCGCCTGGATGCCCCAGGAGCGATTGCCGATTGGTTACACAATACCGCGTTAAACACCCAACAAGCAGTAGAAGCTCAGCAACGCACGGGAATGCCCACTACAATTGATCAGTGGGTAAGCCTTCTTACCCAAGGTTTGAGTCAATCTGGGTTGTTTTATGAGGCCCAACTGGCAGCAAAAAATCCTATACCTGTCAATGACTTAAAGCGTCAGTTGCTCAGCATAATTAATCAGCCTTTTAATAAACCTACAGGCCGCGAAGGCGCAGAGCAGGAACTTCAAGAGGCCATGCGTCAGGACGCCCTTAGCGCATTGGATGATTTAATTAGCCTGCAAGGGGCTGCCGTAGTGGCGCATCGCTTAGGCGGAGCCTGTTACTCATTTGTCATGCCCGCTCCCGACCAGCAAGGCTCGTGGTGGATGACTTTAACTTTGGATCCGCCTAAGCAACCACTGGTTCGAGCCAAACAGCACAAAGAGGATTCTGAGGATCATGCATCTCAGGAAGAGAGGTCGTCGCGTTGGCAAGTGAAGCTAGGGGGTATTGACTTACCGTTTGGCGACTTAGATATTCGCATTGATCAGTACCAGAACCAATCATTGTCAGTAACCTTGGTTACCCCAGATGAGGGTCAAGCAAAAAGACTCGCTAGTCATCGAGGCGAATTAGCTGATTCTCTAGATCAAGCCGGTTTATCATTATCGCAATTTGAAGTATTAGACCGACGAGAGGACCGTCGCGCAAACACTGATAGCACAGCCCCAACACCCGGCCAGGTAACGTGGATCAGCGTATGACAGCTACAGTTCCTAGTAAGGCCATTGCTTTAGAGTATGGTGACAATCCGGTGCCAGTGGTGATCGCAAAGGGAGACGGAGACATTGCGGAGGCCATTGTGCTGGAAGCTCAGCGGCAAGGCGTGGCAGTTATGCGTGATGCCGAGCTGGCAGCGCGTTTATCTAGCTTGCCACTGGGTGATTCAGTTCCACGAGATTTATACATCGCGGTTGCCGTGATACTCAGTTGGGTTTACTGGTCAGAAGGCAGAAGTCCAGATCAAGCCAAACCAGCGCGGCGAGATCCACCATAATCCTGTTGTCGACCACGGGGATTATATAAGCTAACGTGATCTTCTGGTTCGGTACCAATTAACGCCTCAATAATGCGTTTCTGGGCAGCAACGATGCGAGTAAACACTTGATGATTGCGTGCTTGTAACTTTTTGCAATGATCGATGACTTGGCGGACTTCGGCAGCTTTAACGGGATTTAATTGAGACTCACTGGCGTACAGACTAGATTTTGCCATGTGATTTAAGATTTCAATTTGATCATCTTTGGTGAGTTGAATCTCTTCTAACTCATCAACGCCATCCGCCAACAGGCTATTTCTACCGCGTAACAGTGCATGCTCCAGTTCCAGGGTTTGTGCGATTTCGCTGCATACCGACACAAAGTTATCTAATGTGGCCGCAGGAACTGGTTTGCTGCTCATGTAGCTCCCTGTTTACCCAGTAGCTTCTCAAGCTCCAAAAACTTAGACGCTAACTGTTTGTTGTTGATCGCGTATGTACCTTCAGAAATGCTTTTGCGTAAACGGTCAACTTTTTTCTGATCAAATTCATTATTGGCGTCGGCAGTCTTAGCAGCCTGCATCAGCTGTTGGGTGGTTGCCGATAACTGTACGGCTTGGTTAGGTTGCGACTGAGCAGGTGCTGGCTGGCTGTTGGCGATGAATGCCTGAGCTTCGGTTTGCTGACTTTGATTAACCTGTGCCTGCGCCTGAGCGCTGACTTGCGCCTTGGCTTGCACATGGGTTTGTGCGGGGGCTTCCGTCGACTGCAGCACCGGTGGAGCGGGGTTAAGAGTATTTACTGGATTAATGGTCATGGCGGGTCACCTATTTCTATGCTGTATTAG
>Ga0214200_1000317_pt1 | contig 13832 bp, 13 predicted proteins | sample TroBogEpilimnion_7_FD_153038 | JGI IMG/M metagenome (GOLD analysis project Ga0214200, IMG submission 153038) | Freshwater microbial communities from Trout Bog Lake, WI - 23OCT2008 epilimnion | ecosystem: Environmental > Aquatic > Freshwater > Lake > Epilimnion/Euphotic zone | place: Trout Bog... | reverse complement strand
GGCTATACCGGCAACGACAGCTTTGCGGTGCAGGTGACAGATTGCGGCTATGTGGCCGGGTACACGGTTGTATACGTTACTGTTGAGGACTGTTCTCTTTCTGCTCCTCTGACCTCGGTAGCAACGGGATTGCAGGTATGGCCAAACCCGGCAAGCGGAACGGTAGAGGTAAACTTAGCATTGAATACGGCAGAGGCGATACATATGAGCCTCACCAACTTATTGGGCGTACAGGTAAAGGAAGCGACTACCACAGCTAACACACCTACCGTTCTGCAGCTTGATGTGCCTGATGGCATTTACTTTGTTACCGCAACAGGTGCCAGCGGCCAGTGGGTAGCAAAAGTTGTTGTGAGCCATTAACACCCGTAGTACTCGATGCCCGCTTTGCGGGTATCGAGTACTCATTCCCCGTTGTGCGTGATGTTTCGCAAAGCGGGCATCGCGTACTACAGATAACAGGCGATTTGCGATCGCAAGGTTGAGGGCAATGTCCCATGCTGTTTTACTTTTTTTTTGTCCCGATAGCTATCGGGATAACTCCATATTATACGATCGTATGTGTGTGTTGCCTGTAATGCGTTTGGTGGTTTTTATGGGTTAAGGAATGTCCCATTGGATGTCCCATTTGGGACACAGTATATTAGGGTAATCCTGGAATAGCGTTACACTGAGGGAGGTGGTTTGTGGCGTAGATACGCAGGGTAATAAATTGCTTCGACGACACAAAGGTCGCTAACAAAGTAATACGCCCCAACACGTTTTAGTTATGGGTGGTTTTATAAAATAGATATAGGGATAGTTGCGGTAAGTGGTGATAGATATCGTTTTATTTGTAGTTTGAAAACGAAGCAGTGTAGTATACGAGGATACTCATTACCTGCCCTGCGCGAACTGGAGAGTCCGCCGCTGAAGGAGCGGGAGACGCTCGATGGACAAAAACTTGAATGCTAGCAGTTAGCTATTTACTTGATAACAATATGTCACTAATAAGACCTAGGCTTAACGATTACTACAACCTTCCTTTCAGACAAGAGGAAGTAGATTTCGCTATACCATTTTTAGACGAAGATATACCGTTATATGTAGACCCTTTCTTACTTTGGAAAATTAATTCTCAACAAGATAATGCTCTACATACCTATTTGGTTAATTCATTTAATCAGCTGGGGCACCTATTTTTGAAGGGCAAGGAATCCGAAACAAAAGCAATTTTAGTTGCTTTAACTGAGTGCAATGAAGTTGGACTGGGGAATTCAAAAACAAGGCAAGGCAAACGAGTGGGAGAAAAAACTGCAGGAGAAATTCTAAATCTTTTTAAAACGATTCCTCAAGTCACCAAACAAGGTTTCCAACACTTTGAAGAAATGCAGTTATTTATTGATAGCATCTCAAAAAATAGAATAATTGATATTACGTGTTCTCTAGTAAAATCTTTTCTTGTAGCCTATGGAATCGAAATGTCGAACAAATTCCTCATGGATTTCGACTATTTTTACACAGAAATGATATTAGTCATGGAAGAAAAAAGACTATTTGGATAAGTTGCCTAACTATTTTAGCCTATGAAATCAGTTTTTTCACCTTCTGCACAGTACCCAGAGACACGTCACACCGACTGGCTACATCACGCAGGGACTTACCCAGCCTGATGAACCGTACCACTTCTTTGTACTTATCCAGCACTTCTTGCTTTGATTCGGTGGTACCTTTCTCCCGACCTTTATAGGTGCCCCGTTTCTTCGCTTCTGCGATTCCTTCGAGCTGTCTTTCACGAAGTGTTGTGCGCTCCATTTCACTTATGTTGGCTAACACGCTAACAATGAGTTTAAATGTAGGATTCTCTTTGCCTGCTACCAGCGATTCCAGCCCCAGGTTATCAACCTTAAGGGTAACACCTGTTTGGGTTAAGTTTTCTATGGTGGTTAACACGTCAATGGTGGAACGCCCCAACCGATCAATACTACTTACACTCAGGTAATTGATCGTACCGTTTGTTATCTCGGTCATCAGCTGCTTTGCCTGGGGACGATCAGAGAATGGTATTGCACCACTTATTTTATCTATGAACACCTTCTCATCTGGGTGTTGTTTGGCAATCTGGCGGGCTTCGTTCTGGTGTAGGGTGCTGGTGCGTATGTATCTACCTTTCATGTTCGTATCGCTTTAACGACACAAAGGTAAAATAAAACATTGAGTGTACCAAATTAAGGGTTGTTATATTTAGTACATCAATTTGGGCTTATTATGCCGTTTATCGGTGTGTCACCTGTAGCACAGTATAACTATAGGCTAAATGTGTACACTTGTGGATATTCTATAGACTGTTCTTTCAAGCAGTTAGAATTTTTGACCACTATCTCGGTATGCGGCTTTTTCCGAATTTTCAGCCTCAGAAATAGCCCAGAAATTTTTTTCATTTTTGGTTTCAATTCGAATTTTTACTTTTTTTTCGGAGCCGAATTTTATATTATAAAAATATGAAAAATATTATTTTGAAAAACGAAAAATATTAAACGGATATCTGATATGTGGTATAGCCCTCCCTCCCTGCCATAATGGTATCGGGTACGGCTGTGGGGAGGACCTCAACCTAATAAATCACAAAATGTCTTTCTTTTTCTTAGCACTATTTATAAATAAAGAACTATGAATAACTCAAAACAAAGAAAGAGATACCTGGTCACCGAAAGCCAAATGCAAAAGATATTTGAGCATAAGCTTTATACACTATTAGTCAATGAGTTAGAAGGAAAGGATGATGACGTAGCCAGAAGAATGTCAAAAAAACAGCTCATTAATATGATGTCAGACCGCAATCACGGTGAGGACGTTGCGATAGTCGAGCCCTCGAAACCATCACCAGAGCGAAAAAAGATCATCCAGTTAAAGCAAGACCAGCTCAATAGGATGATCTTAACGATACTGCTGGATAATAATGCTGTCCTTCACGGTAACAATACCGATGGACATGTGATCTGATATATACTGAAAGTTCAAATTTTGTGATGGGGGCAAGAGCGGGTTCACATGGGTATCAAATTCTTTTTGGTGCCCGTTTCGCTTTTATGCCTATGGATATTGCATTTCAGGGTTTCTGGATTGCTTCTGGGGTATGCCGCAATCTCGGTGGTTTTAGTGTCGCCACCGAGAAAACAATGCACTACCACACCATAATATTAATTAAATGATAATATTACATATTTATATTTGTTTGCGCCTTCATTTCTTCATACTCTTTACCTGTCAATACAGTATCGAAAAGACCTACATTTTCCAATTTGTGCTTTGTGATCCCAACGTATGCAAGGCTTGAATCTTCATATCGATTGAATTTTTATACGGCATCATTAATCATGCTACTATTAAACACATTAAGTGTAATAGTCAAAACTTAATCTGACAAAAAGGTTGTTTTCAAGTTCCAGGGTTTATAGGCTGGAAGTGTTCTGTTATCATTTTATCCTTCGCCAAAGGTATAGATTCTATAAAAGTTTCCATAGGGTGTAAAAAACGAACATACTTTAAAATAAAACACTCTATCAAATAGTGAAATTATCTATTTAAAAGAGTCGCTAAATTCTTGCATGGCTCCTTCAAATTGTTCACCCAAATCTTTTACGGAATTTTTAACCTCATTTAACCCATTCTTTATCTTTATTGCGTTATACTTACCAATCAGTTTATTTGCTCTTCTGATCTGTTCGTCGGTGAAGTCAGCTCTTTGAACATCAATTTCATGGATAAGGTAGCTTATCTTGTCATCTGAAAATTTCCATTCTTTAGCGTTTAGTTCTGCATTCTTAAGTCTAATATGGTCAATAATTTGCTCAATATTAGTTAATTCACGATCTTTAGATTCCTTTGTGGTACACGAATTTAAACCTATGACCAAAGAAATCAAAAAAGCAAATACGAAAACAGAGGAACTGCCATGCGTATGAAAACTATTTTTTCTTTTCATCTTTCTTATTGCTGTCTTTGCCAGACTTCTTGCTGCTTTTTTTTGCTGCCTTATTGTCTTTTCCTGCGTCTTTCAAACCTTCCTTACCTGCATTTTTCAAACCATCCTTAAATTTCCCCATTAATTTTGTTCTATTTTCTTTGCGTGCATTTTTTTCAGTACCATTACTTTGTTTAGCTGAATTTGATGACTGCTCTGCTTTTGCAGATTTATTAGCTTTGCCTCTATTTGATGTACGCTCTCCATTTTTTTGGATCTTGGTTTGTTGGTAATCGCTGTACGACTTGCGATTCTTCTCCCAATAACCAACAGGATATTTGCTTACATATGATGGGTAATAGACAAAGAGAGAGGGGAAGTTAACTGAAAATTTACTATTGGATTGATTTGACCATTTTTGAGTATTTTGCTCAACATCAAGATAAGCTACACCCGTGTCTAAAATTGCAACTTTATATTCTTTACGGAAATGATGCTTACCCTTAATCTCAACATCGTAGGTACCTGACTGTAATTGATACTGCTTTAACGGGATTTTGCCGATGCGCTTACCATCTAAATATATTTTTGCTTTCTTTAGTTTAGGGTCATCTGTATTGACAGCCAGCGACCCGCTGTACTTTTTTAGTTCTATTTCTATTGGTTGAACTCCATTATTTTCAATATGTACATCCAACATTTCATTTTCGTATCCATCGTTGCTAATTTGTATTTTGTGATTCCCAGGAGTTGTAAGATATTTTCCTCCATTATAATGGATATCATTGTTGTCAATTTTTATATGTGCATTAGCAGGAGTGACATCAAATATAAAATAAGGTTTACTTGTATCTATTTTTGCTTCGGCAATCTCATCAGGGATTATCTTAACCTGATGGGAAAGGTCTATCGAGGCAGATTGTGAAAGTCCATTGGAACGCATATTTTCTGTATTAATGCCCGAATAATTATTAGTTTTCTCATCATTTCCACTTTCAATTTTAGGATCTTGAACTACTTTTGGCGAGACAAGGTTATTCAAGCCACTTTCAGACGTTTTAGTATGCTTAGTTATGCCGCTGATTAGATAATTATCATATTTATAATCATATATATAAAAATCACAATTAATTTGATTTTGTTCTCCTCGATTATTAGTTACCTCTATCGTCACATTGGTAACCCATACCCATCTTTCAGCTTGTCTTTTGGCTTTCGGAGAATCAATATATACTTTTAATTTTTGAATAGAATCTTGTATTACATAATCTAATAATTTTTCTATACTAGTCTTTTCTGGATGGTTATGATCAAGAAAATTATCAACTGTTACGCTGCTGCTCTCAAAATAATTTTTCGAAATTGATTCTTCCAACTCGAATTTTGTATTTTCATCACTTCCAACATTACTACCAGTTAATTTTTTCATTCCGTCAAACAATCCCTTTATATTGTCTGAAATTTTAATTTGGCTTGTTATATGCTGGCTCTCAGAAATAGTTCCATCTTCCATTATTGCATAAGAGCTAATTAAAATTGCAATAAATGCAGCTAAAAATAGTAATGTCCATCTTTGTGTCATAATCATTGTTTTAATATTTTATAAATTAATAATCCAGAGTTAAATGTATTTCTATTAAAATATTTCACATAAATTTGAAATCCACTTATATCTCTAAAAATGTATTCCACTTCTTTCATATTTATAAATTTAAGCTCTTTTGTTTTTAGCAAATAAATAAATTCACTCAAAGGATCTATTGAACGCCCTGGCGAAACATAGTTGGCAATATCTATGATATTGGTTAGTGCTTTATTTAATTCAGTGAAACCAACCTCGTCATTCATAGGGTTTATGAAATATGTTGAAGAGGATTGATGGCTGCTGTTACGAAATAATTCTCCCGCAACGCTATCTATTGCCCAATAAAAGCCTTTGTTTTCACCCTGTACTATCTTTAAAATTATATTAATATCATAAATATTTCCTTTATACTTAAATTGTGCTTTTTCTATCGCAAACCATTTTCCACTATCAAATGACAAATGGGTTTCACTTGTTTCTTTTCTAATGGTTTTAAGAAATTCTGTTGTAATTTTATTGTTAAGTAAAGCGCTATCTTCAAGGTTTAGCAGACTAATCAAATTCTGCATTCTGGATCCTTTTACAGTTGCACTATCTGGTAATTGCTCACAAAAATTGAATCTGTCGATAAATTCAGAAACCACTTTTACACGATACTCTATACGCTTTTGAAAAAGTGAATCAAATGAAATGCTGCTTATACTTTGCGAAAAGCAACTATTCGCAATTAAACAAAGTGAGCATATAAACGTGCAAATTGATTTCATTATTATTCAGTGTTTGTAACGTTTATGTCCCCCAATTTCAACACCCAATAGGTTTGAATATTACCATCTTGGTAAGTTATAGGTTCAATAACTAATTGTACATTTTTTTCAGTAATGTCTGGGTGGTTTGTCTGGTATTCCTTTCCATTGCTCGATACTTCAAACTTCTGAGTATATGTTGCGGTTCCATAATATTTACCGTTCGGACCTGGTTTGAAATCCTTGCTAATGTATACTTCATAGAAAGTTATATTTACATTACTATACTTTGTGCAAATTAAATTATTGAAGTATGTGGATATTTTTTCTGTTTTTATACTTTTATCTGCCCTGCTAATTTGTACTGTCGCACTATCAGAATAAAATAATTTAATTGCCATATTACGGGCAAATTTTTTTCTATTTGCAGAAGCAGCTTTATTGCACATCATGCTGATATACGAATTTAGATCGTATATATCTCTAACAGCTTGTTCTTTAAAACTGGCTATGTCCTCATCAGTAATTGGCTTAATCGAGGCAAAACCATCCTGTGCCAACAAAGAATTAGCCTGAATAAATAAAAAAATGATAAATAATATGGATATTTTAAAAACCGCTGTTTTCTTCAATATATATAATATTAATTTTATCTGAATAGTACTTTTTTCTCACTATTTTTATTCCTCTGTGGGTATTACTAAGCCCCTCAACATAATCTTTGATATTGTCACGACCAACTTCACTGCCGTTAATCTGTTTTATTACTACTGCCCTGGGGGAAGTAAAATACTTTTGTATCCCAGTTTTCAAACCAAACTTCATATTATAAGGTATTGTTTTATCTGCAATTTTCGCAAAATATTCTTCAATATTGTTCGCGTCTATTTGACGATCTGAATTTGATTTCCTTATTTCTTTCACAATATGTTTCGCGGGATTGTCAAAAGTATTTGAGTGCTTTACTTCGCCAGATTGGGATGTTGTATCTTTTTTGTGAGTTGAGGTATCTTCAATTGTTTTAGTTATCTGCTCTTTGCCTGATTCAGGATTAACGATAACAAAAACGTTAGTTGCACTGTTTGAAAATAGATAATTAGCTATAGCATTTCGAAGAGTATCAATGTTATCGTATATAATTTCTCCATTGCACATATCGTTCAATGGATTTGCAGAATAATAAAACACTCTATTTTTTTTGCCCAAACTAGATACGTATGATAGGATTGATTCTTTCTTTTCATATCTGGAACCACTTTCTAAACATAATTGATAACCAATTGTATTCTCGTCAAAAAATTTAGTAACCATGTTCCTACGATAATTCAGATTGCTCACATTGCTTTTCTTTTCATCTGCCACAATGCTTAATTTAACCGTACAATTTTCAATATCCAGTCTTTTAACTAAGATGGCACCTGGAACATAATTATATTCTATGTTCTTGCCTGTAGTTATAGGTGTACACATTTTTGCATAGAAATCGGGGTATTTTTCGTTTTTGTCATTGCCGATCTTTTCGGTGACAATAAATGTTAATGAAAAATTCTTTACAGCTTTATCTGAGCAAGAACAAAGACAAATAACTGCGAACATTGTCAGTACTGTGTATTTAAATGACATATCTATTTGTTGTTTTCTCCGTCGATATTTAGCATGCTGGTTTGAAGTTTTTTACCGTATACTGCTACCGAGAGTTTTTGCTTATAATGCGTTTGATTATTTATTAAATCACTTAGCTCTTCGTCCAATAAAATACCTTTGTAAGCAATATAACTCTTACCATCTTTTACAGTTAGCATCTGATCATGCTTTTCAGTTTTTGTGTCTTTTAAAACCTCGGAAGAGTCAATAAAATAATATATATATTCATCGGAATGTGCATTTTTTTGACCAATGCTATTGCCAAATTCATTAATGTCTTTTTTCAGCGAAACTCTGAAACGTAAAAAATACATTATCACATTACCTGTGCAAAAAATGTGCAGTACTGCACTTATTGTATATGCTGATATAACTATGTAGGCTTGGTATGTATTGAAGAATGGATATGTTTGAAAAAAAAGATACAACTTCACAAAAGCCGAAAAAATAACCAAAGAATATAACAGGGTCTTAAATAATCTAAGGGTAAATATTTCCTTTTCGAGCCTACTCATATTGGCTGAATTTCTTTTTTGATATTCCGATTGATCATCGTTTTCCAGCCTAGTAAATTCGTTGCTGTACTTCGCTACAAAAAGTTCGTTTTCTTTTTGGCATATTTTTCCATCGGACAGATGAGGAAGATATGCGAATAGTATGTCAATAATTATAAGAAATGTTATTGACAATATTGGAACACCCTCAATATATGCGACTCCAAAAGTTGCATAACCTTCTAAAATAAAAATAAATAAGAAGCCAATGACTAAAATTGTAATAAAGGAGGATGCGGATTTAAATAGTGAAGGCATCTTGAAGTCAATATAATCTGCATCTTTTTTTAATATATAACACCATAAATCTCTTGTTTTTTTCGATGGTTGAAACCCTTTTAAGTATCTGTATTCTGGCATAAAAAATTAATTATGAACTAAATCAAAGTTTTAAGAGCATAAGCACAAAAAACTCAAGTCTCTTACCTTTAGTTCTTAAAATCTTAAAAGGTAAACACCATTTCAAAAATATTTTTTTCGGATTGAGGCGTACACTGTATCATATTATGCATAGATTTACATAATAAATATATTTAAGTCCTATATAACATCGTATGTGGATATATTAATATACACTTGTTCTTTGACAATTTACAGAATCATGATAACTATATTACAATGGAACGGCTGTAATCAATGTTGACCTGATTACAAATGTGCAGGTGAAGCCCAACCCGAACAAAGGTTTATTTACGGTTACGGGCACCATTGGCAATTCACCTGATGGATTGGTTACCATTGAGGTAACAAGTATGCTGGGTCAGTCTGTATATAAGAAACAGGTAATAACGCAGGATAATAAACTTAACCAGGATGTTCAGTTGAGCAACACCACAGCCAACGGCATGTACCTGTTGAGCATAAGGTCTGGTGTTGATGTTAAGGTATTCCACATCGTGGTGGAACAATAAGCTACCATGTAAATAGAATAAGATGCCGCATCCCTAAAAAGGTGCGGCATTCTTGTTTTGGGAAGTATATGAAAGTTATTGGGTAAGTTTTTTGCAACGTTGCAAAGTTTGCTAACTTGCAATTCGAGCAGAAAAACAGTTCTGACGCTACCGTCAAACCTTGGACTCGGCAACATCTGGATCACATTATCAGAACTCTATTTTAAAGCTGTTTTAGACCCGAATCTGACCGAGGCTTATGCTTATGCCTCTGAGGTGGTTGGTGTCGAAATTCGGGTCATTATACACCAGCATTTCGTCAATTATCGCAATCAGTTGATCCTTGTATTGGTTTATATCCTCTGGTTCATCGGGAAGCACCTGGAGTGCTTCCTGTAGATATTCATATTCATCATCTCTATCATCTCTGGTATGCAGGTAATCCGAGAGGATCTGACGATAGCTGACGAGCCTCCTTTTTAATGTTTTGGAACTGGCACCCGCCAGTTCCGCTTGCTGTTGTTTCTTCCATTCCGTGAAGTTCAATGTTGGTGTATTCATTAGTTTATATTTTACATATAAATACATGTGAAAAACAGAAAGTACCACATATAGTTACTGTAGCATCACATTTTGTTCTTCGGGTTCTGAAAGTCTCTTGGCGGAACGCAGCTTGGTATAACCCAGAAAATACTCAAACTGAAGATCCAGATTAGCATTTTGGTTTATCTGGTAGAACTTTTCATTGTTATATGAATTGGAAAAGTATTTGTCTATTCGATGCTTCGCATCGGCTGGATCAATGTTTTTTTCTTTTATGTACTCATCAGCCATCCTGAATATCTTATTCTGGATAGAGTTTGGCGAAGCCGTACCGATGTAATTGTTTATTCCTGAGAATCTTACTATATATTGAAATAATCCTTCTGTATCTAAATTTTTTGAATTTTCTGTAAATACAGAAATAGAGTACATTAACTCTATATCTTCCTTAACCAGATAAGGTAGTATTTTCTTTTGTTTCACATAGATTCTTATTTTATGTTTTACCTCTTCCTGTATAGAAGAAAAAACTATTTCTTTCTTTTCAGTTTGAACCTGCACAAAAGCAGGTTCAATTACGGTAGAAGTATTGCTTAAAGTACCAATATGATAATTGTTATGCGGAGCATAATTTATGCCTTCGGGAATCACTGAAGAATTAATATTATCATCAATCCTAATTTTACCTCCTTCGGAACCAGTTGAAGGAATTATATTATTAATAATATTATCTTCATTTCCTTCGGGAACGGTAGGAGATAATAAATCATGATTAATTATATCATTTCTTCCTTCGGAAATAACTGAAGAATCTTTACTGTTACTTATTGTTCCAGAAACATCTTCGGGAATCACTGAAGAGTTAATATTATCATCAATCTTAATTTTATTTCCTTCGGAACCAGTTGAAGGAATTATATTATGAATAATATTATCTTCATTTCCTTCGGGTAAAACAGAAATACCTTCAACTGTCTTCACCAATTTTCCTGTATTAGTTATTTCTAACTTTGTTTTATCTTTATTATTTAATTCTTTATTATTTAATTTTTTATTCTTTCTATCTTTATTTAGCGGCACTTTCGAAGCGGTTCGTTCCAAGCGGTTCTTTTCAACCGCTTGCTCAGTGTCGGTTGATTCGTGCTGGTTGCTAAGTGCTGCTTGGGTATCATCACCAACTGGCAGGTTGCTGATGATATATTCATACCTATATCCTGTGTTGGATCTTGTTTTTTTGGATACTATATACCCTTCCTGTTCCAGTATAGCCCAGGATTTTCGGAATGCTTTTATACCCAGTCCAGATTTGACCTGTTCGGTTTCCTTGTTTATAATATAGCTGGGGTCGTTACTTAACAGTTTAGTTATCAACCCGACCTCTGTTACAGATAGATTTCCATTAATCGTGATGTGGTCGCTTACCCTGGTGAACCTTTTACAATCTTTCAGATAGGTGGTTTCATTTGCGAATACTTTTGGTGTTTTCATAATCTTTTAAATGCGTTTCTTTTAATAGTAGGTATAAAGCTCGAAAAAGTCAATCCTTTTGTGTTACGCAGAGTCGTATAATTGCATAATTAATTTGATATTATTACACGGGAAAATATCTTCAACGGGCACCGAGTTAGGCTTTACTTTGGTAGCACAATGGTTATTATTAATGCAAAATATAATACCATGAACAAGTTAAAAAAGGAAGATTTTGTGAGGTTAAGATTAAATGAGGTGGAGCGAAAGCGAGTGGATGCCCTCATTGAGCTTACCTGCCGAAAACAGTCGGATCTATACAGAGAAGCTATGTATGACTACATCAATAGTAAGTACCCACAATTCCTCAAGATAGGGGAGTAAGATGTGATAATAAAGCTGGCAGCTGCCAGCTTTATTATTTGTAATTAAATTTCATGTGATCTAATATACACCTATGCATCAGATACGTAGTGATTAGATAATTCAATTTATAAAAAATAATATTTGACTTATTGTATCACTTTACTTACTATTGAAAAGTTCGATAAATGGACTTATTGTGTGAAAAAAAGTAATATGAGAGTATAATAAATCCTGAGCCAGAAAAATTAATGGATTAGGCTCCTGATTTAAGTGATATTAAATAATGATGAAAATGTATTTGATGATAAGGTTTCATCAAATGAAGAAAACACTGTTAATACGGAAATGGTTACAGAATTAGCTTTAGCAATTCTCGAGTACTACAAAGTAATGAATATTGATATATGCGACCAGAATTAAAAAATACTATGCTTAGGGTGGCTACACCGTCCAAAAGAGTTTTTATTAATAGAAATAAGTATGACGACTCAAACAAACGAGCGGTAATTTATACCAGGGTTTCAACCAAAAGTCAGGAAGATAACACAAGCCTTGAAAATCAACGCAAAGTATGTAGGGCTGTAGCTGATGAATTGGGGTTTGATGTTATTGGGGAATTTGGAAATAAGTATGAAAGTGGTAAAACCATGATTAGAGCGGAATTTTCTAAAATGGTTGATTTTATTGCCGATAAGAAAAACCGAGTAGCGTTTGTGTTATTTTATGACTTGGATAGATTCTCCAGAACACCAGAAGGAATTGGAATAGCTGAAACGTGGCGTAATAAATATAAAGTACGACTGATTAGTGCAAATAATCCCAATGTACCGTCTACCGATATTGAGTTTATATATCAGCACCAGGCGGTTCTTAATAGTTCTATTGAGAATATTAAAAGGCGTGAAAAAACAATGGCTGGTACAGCAGCTAAACTAAGAGAAGGAAAATGGACTGGTATATTGTCAGTTGGTTATAAGCGAATATATGAAGGTAAAAAGAGTATTATTGTTCCCGATGAAAATGCTGATTACATTAAAGCAATTTTCGATCTCAGAGGTAATCATTTGATGGAGGTGCCAGATATTTATAGGCACATCTGCTCCCTTGGGTGTAAATCAATAACTGAAAAAAATATATACAAAATACTGATTCAACCATTTTACTGTGGTTACTATACTCATGGCTTACTCGAAGAAGGAGAGTTAATTCAAGGAACACATGAGCCTTTAGTAACAGAAGAACTTTTTAATAAGGTTAATACAATACATGAAGGCAAGAATAGGAAAGTGAGGCGTGATTATCCCGAATTGTGCTTAAAAGGTTTCGTAAAATGTGATACATGTGGAAGGAACTTAACTGCCTATTACAAGAAAAACAAAAACAAGTTCTATTACAAGTGCGGAACAAAAGGGTGTAAGTTCAATAAGTCAAATGAAAAGATGGAGGATGCTTTCTTGATGCTTCTGAAATGCATGAAATTATCATCAAAGGAAAAGGACAAAGTTAGAAGGGAACTGATAAATTTAGTCGGTGATTTCGTTTACAAAAATGAACAATTAAACAAAAGTCTGAAAGAAAAACTGGCAAAACTCGAAAGCGATATTAAGCGTGTGAAAATCAATCGAGCTAAAGGTGAAATTGATGATGACATTTATCTAACCGCTAAAGGAGAAATTGATGAGGACATAGTCAAAACGTTGCAAGAATTAAGAAAAACCGAATTTAAAATATCGAACTTTTCTGAGAAAATAACAAAAGGAGTGGAGATGCTTGATTCTATTGATGTTTTATGGAAAAATAACTCTATTGATGGTCGAAAAAGAGTGCAAAAAGCACTGATTGGAAACGGAAGCTGTAAATTATGTAACACTTAAAAAAAGCGCAAAATGAAACAAGTGCTATATAGTAAGGTGTTTTTTGTTACACATTCTGTAACGTTTAGCCATGTATTGTACTACTAAAATGTGGCTTGATTCCGGGTTGGTTAGTGGTATAGACTTGCTAAAAGAAGTTCCTAAATACATAGATGTGAATGATAAAGGTGTAAATGGAAATGGTGCGTATGTAAGAGGGAAATATAGGGGGCTGAATGTT
>Ga0214200_1000314_pt1 | contig 13937 bp, 10 predicted proteins | sample TroBogEpilimnion_7_FD_153038 | JGI IMG/M metagenome (GOLD analysis project Ga0214200, IMG submission 153038) | Freshwater microbial communities from Trout Bog Lake, WI - 23OCT2008 epilimnion | ecosystem: Environmental > Aquatic > Freshwater > Lake > Epilimnion/Euphotic zone | place: Trout Bog... | reverse complement strand
GGGGCCCAGATGGGCAAACCTACGCGATCGCACAAGGTCCGTTAGCAGCCTCAGGATTTTCTGCTGACGCAGCGGGCAGTTCGGTAGCGGTGGGTGTTGCTACGTCAGCTCGAATTCCCGGTGGTGCACTGGTAGAGCGTGAAGTTCAAGGGCCATTGAACGCTGGTTCAGCTGTAATGATTAACGTCAATAGCGCTGACTTCTCAACAACTGCGAAAATTGTTGATGCGATCAATAGAAAATTTGGAACTGGCACTGCTCAAGCGATGGATGCCGTATCTATTAAGGTAACCGCCCCCCTAGACCCGGATCAGCGGGTTGCGTTTGTGGGAATGATCGAGGAAATTAACGTAGAGGCAGGTGAGCCCCCCGCTAGGGTCGTTGTTAATTCCCGGACTGGAACCGTCGTTATTAGCCGCCAGGTACAAGTGACGGCTGCGGCAGTCAGTCAGGGTGACATCACCGTGAAAATAGACACGCAAAATGACGTTAGTCAACCTGGACCATTTAGTCAAGGCACAACCACGCCTGTGCAAAACTCCGCAGTAAATATCAAGGAAGACCGCCGCAAGATGGCGCTGTTTAAGCCTGGCACCGACCTTAGAGATATTGTCAATGCCATTAATGATATTGGCGCTACCCCCATGTCGCTAATATCCATTTTAGAAGCGCTACAAAAAGCGGGCGCTTTACATGCCGAATTGGTAGTGATCTGATGCAAACTCCAGCTTCAGCGAACTCCACGAGCTCTTCAAGCTGGTACGATTTCCAGTCACTGGCCAGTATGAAAGCGCAAGCTACCGTTAAGCCAAAAGAAGCGACACAAGGCGTTGCGCAACAGTTTGAATCTGTATTTATAAATATGATGCTAACTGAAATGAGAAAAACAGTCGGCCATAGCGAGTTAATGGGATCCTCGGCTTCTGATACATATCAAGAGATGTTTGATCAGCAGATCTCTGTCTCTATGGCAAAGGCGGGAGGTATTGGACTAGCGCCGTATATTGAGAAACAGCTCAACCGAGTAGCTGGTTCACAAGCTAATAGCAATGTAAAGAGTAACAGTTCTCCTATGCATTCGCTCCAAAGCCCAGCAACTGCGGATCAGACAGGAATACCTTTAAGTCCGGCAACTGGCGATCAGAGCCATGGTATTAAAATTCCCGTGATAACAACTGAGCACGCGCTTAAAACCCGTGTATACAATAACGGGGAGTAACCGATGGCCGATTTAGTGTCTATTGGAGTATCTGGGCTGAGCGCATATCAAAATGCGCTGTCAGTCACGGGTAACAATATCGCTAATGTCAATACCCCAGGATACACCGAAGAGCAGGCAATTTTAGCGCCTGCTGGAATGTCAGGCAATGACGTCATTAGTATCGGTGGTGGCGTTTTAACACAAAGTATAAACCGCCTATCTAACTCGTTCTTGGAATCAAACCTACGCGATGCGACAGCGGCGGTGGGCGCCCAAAACTCACTCGTGCAGGGGCTATCGCAACTGCAGAACGAAATAGGTAGCTCAACCGCAGGCTTAAGTACACAACTGCAGTCATTCTTTAATTCGGTGAGCTCGCTACAAGCAAACCCAGCCGACGCTGGAACAAGAGCGAATTTTTTTGCCGCAGCCCAATCAACTGCTGAGAGATTTAATTCGATTGGTGACACCATTCAGGCGTTGTCAAATGACACTGCCACACAAATAAATAATGCAACAGACACAGTTAACGGAATATTAAAGCAAATATACTCTGTAAATCAAGAAATTAACTTACACGCAAGCGACAAAAACCCGCCTGCGACACTTTTGGATCAACGCGATCAGTTGCTCAGCAATCTCTCACAGAACATGGGAATATCAGCTAAATATGCTGACTCTGGCGCGGTAACTGTCTATGCTGGTAGCTCGCAAACCGGCCCTGCAATGGTCAGTAGCACAAAAGTTAACACGTTAAATGCCGTGATTGATCCATACAACTCCGGTCAGGTGACATTTGTACTTAATCAGAAGTCAGCGCCCCAGCCCATAAAGCCAATAACAACTGGTGTAATAGGGGGGTACATAAATTTTTTGTCTCAAGGAATAACGCCTACATTAGATAAGATTAATCAAATTGCCAATATATTTGGTAGCGCGGTAAATTCGGTTCAAACCAATGGGATGGACGCAAACGGAAACGTTGGGCAACCCATATATTACTTAGGTCAAGCCTATGTAGCCAGCGGCCCGGCCATCGCTGGTGAGGAAAATCTCAGCGTCACCATAACTGATCCGTCTCAAGTCACAGGGAAGGGTTACACGGCAACCTTCGATGACAAAACGCAACAGTGGAATATTCATAACAACTCAAGCGGAGCGGCAACCTCAGGGGTCGGTAATATCTCGTTCGAAGGTCTGAGTTTCAATTTCTCAGGAACAGCATTGAATGGTGATACATATCAAATATCTCCAACGTCAACTGCCGCTCAATCGATTAGCCTGGCGATAACAGACCCAAGTCAGATTGCAACGGCGAGTCAAGTGCAAGCAACTGCAGATATTGCGAACAATGTAGGCACCGCAACTGCGGCGGCTACCGTCGTTGCTCCGATCCCAACCGCAGCAGGAATAAAAGACATATCGCAAATTATTAGTTATGCGGTTGACGGCAGTGGGGGCTCTACTTACATTGCACCTACTGCCAATAACAAGACTATCGCGGTAATACCAGCTGGAACCAGTGCGATAAATCTAAGCTCCAGTGGTAGTGATTTTGCGATATTTACGCGCGACGGCGTACAGCTTGCTGGTCCCACGGTATCCGACACTTCCTTTATGAACCAAGCCAATGGATTCAACGTTGGTGCCGCAGACAACTATAATACTAATTACCTAAATACAACGGGCGCTGGTGGCAGTAGCTCATATCTCTGGCAGAACTACACATTCGGTCAAGTAGCTAATGCTATTCAGAAACTGGATTTAAATGGAAATCCCATAGCGGGGAGTTATACTCCAGCGACCATAACGACAAGCGATATAACTTTTCCACTAACACTAACTGGGGACTCGCTCAGTATAAATGGGCAACAATTCCCAGCCGGTAACCAGTCCTCACAAGTAACATTTAATAATGCAAGCGACCTTGCAACCGCAATTAATACAAATATAACTGGTGTAACGGTAACAGCTACTGGGAATAAAGTACAAATCACGCAGAAAGTTGAGGTGGACGCGGCACCTGATTCAATCCCTGGGCAGGGCCCTTATGCAATTACCATTAATGGATACGCATATACCGCTGCGAGTTTGCAAAATCTAGCTGCCTCAATCAATAACTCGAATATTGGCGTCTCTGCGCTTACCGTTAATGGTGGAATCAGTGTCGTAAAATCTGACCCAGCAGCACTCAATGTTGATCTAAGGATTGGCGATAATAACTTAGGAATCGGGCAAGGCAGCAGCACCGCGTATCCGTCACTCTCGATCAGCTTGAACGGTACATCAGATACGACGCCCATAAAGGCTATAGGATTAAATGCTGGCTTTCAAATGGTTAAGCCACTATCTGAGGACTTGCTAATTGTTGCTGTGAACAATACTGCCGGAATGCAAATACAAGGTAGTTACCAGCTACCCAGCGGGAGCACAACGAACAGTCTAAAAAGCCAAGTAGGGACGTCAACATACGTCGGTGCGCTACCAGCGAGTCAACGCAATTGGCAAATAAAATTTTCAAGTGACGGAACGCATTATTCAATATCCGACACTACGCAAATTCCGCCCACTATCGTAGTGACCAACGGTAAGTATGACCAGTCCAATCCAGTGATTCAATACGGAAATTGGAAAGTTACACTGACAGGCGCACCAAGACCAAATGATACATTCTATGTAAACCCAACAAAAGCACCGAATCAGCCTAGTTCGGATGCAAACGGTCAGCAAAACGCTGCCAGCGCATTATCCGATAACTCAAATATTGTGCAGCTCTCGGCAATAGCAAGTAATCAGGAATACTTTGGGAATAACCTAACCTTGCAGCAGTCATATACGGCTGCGGTCAACGACATAGGAGCTAAGCTGGCTCAAGCTCAGACAGCGCAAACTACTCAGCAGTCAGTACTCACTCAAGCCCAGACTGCGCGTGATCAAGTGTCAGGGGTAAATCTAGATTCCGAGTTAGCAAACATGATCAAATACCAGCAGGCGTATCAAGCTAGCTCAAAAATTGTTTCCACTGCAATGCAATTATTTGATTATCTTATCACAAACATATAGTGATCATCATGAACATATCAACAAATATGATGTACCAACAATTAACTGAAGCAATGTCAACCAGTAGCAACACCTTGACGACATTGCAAGGAGAAGTAGCATCCGGCCTAAACTACAATACGCCTTCTGATGCTCCAACAATTATGGGACAAGTGCTGACAATGACTGACCGAATAAGCAGCTTGAATCAAATGGGTGATACAGTAAAGGTGGTAAATGGCAGTCTAGGCGCTCAGGCAACCGCACTACAAAGCGCACAGGGAGTCATCACCAAGCTACAAGCGATCGCAATTCAAGGCTTAGATGGCTCCTTAGCGCAGACTGATCGAGATGCACTAGTCGCGCAGGTGACACAATTAAAGGCCACATTGTTAGATATTGCCAATACTCAGACGCCAACCGGTCAGTATGTTTTTGCAGGTGGCAATACCAGTTCTGCACCATACCAGTTGAATAATTCCGACCAAACTACTGTGAGTTATAATGGAAGTAGTGCACCTCTCAGGGTTCAGGTTTCACCAACCAGCTACGAGGATGTCGCAGTACCTGGGCCGAATGCATTTCAGATAACCGGAGCTGATGGAAAAAATGTATCCGTATTTCAAGTGCTTGATAGCTTGAATTTAGCGCTGACAACCAATGACCAGGCGAAAATGACGACGGCGGAAAACAATATCAAGTCGCTAAGCGACCATATAAGCAGTACGATGTCGGTCGTTGGGGCGGCGCAAAATAGAATGAGCGACATTACTGCGAACGTAACTGAATTAACAACACAAACTCAGCAAGTATTATCAAATGTTCGTGATCTAGATTACGGAACAGCACTAGCAAACCTGCAGAAGCAACAGGTTCTACTGCAGGCATCGGAAACGTTGGTCAGTCAGCTATCCAAGTTGTCTCTGTTGAATGAAATGAAATAAAATTGAGAAACGATTATGAGTATCAGTGCTGCGTCTACAATTTCAAATCCATTACTTAGCTCTAGTTCAACGAACAGCAATCCGTTGGCATCTGCCTCTAGCACCTCCTCAAACCCTCTATTGCTCAATAATTATCCGACAACCACAAATAGCACTGCTCAACAAACGGCCGGACAACAAATTCTGACCCAGCTGGGTGGATCTTCAATAAACATAATGGGAATTGAGGCGTCACTGATAAGCGCTGCGCGCCAACCTCAACAGAAGATAATCAACACTGCTGTTCAAAGTCTATACGATGCGCAGACATCCCTATCAAGCCTAAACCAGGGATTGGCGGCACTACAGTCGGCTGCAGATAGTTTGAATAATGTGTCGGCATTGAACCAGTTGCAGTTTTCAGACACCGACGGGGCAGTTACCGCCACGGCGGGTGGAATTGGGTCTGCTATACAAGGTTCACACCAAATTACCATTTACAAGATGGCGGCTGGGCAAGAGTCTCAATCACAATCATTCTCAAGTGCGACGGAGTCAGTCTCGAGTTCAGCATTTACCCTATCTCTTGCCGTGGCAGGAAAAACCACGAATATCGCGGTATCGGCCGGACAATCACTTACAAAAATCGCGTCGCTAATTAATGCGCAAAACATAGGGGTTAGCGCGCAAGTAATTAATTCTGGAACTGGCAGTAATCCATATTCACTATTACTTACTGGGGACACGGGAGCAGCGTCAAGTTTCACGGCAACGGGCGGACCATTAAACTTCACCAACTCTCTTCAGCAGTCTACTTCTTACCAAACCCAATCAGCTGTGCCTCAGTCAGATGCTTTCAATATAGCTATAACCTCATCTGCCGTTAGTTCCAATCCTACATCGATACAGGTCAAGTCAAACAGTAGTCTTTCTGACATCGTTAATGCGATTAACACCCAGACGTCTACAACACAGGTTTCAGCGCAGTTGATTAAGACAGACGAAGGAGCTTACGCTATCTCTTTATCCGGCCCAACTGGTGCGGACGCATCATACTCGGTTGCAACAGCTAGTGTGAACGCAAACACAAGTTATTCTTACGCGAGTGCATCAACGGTACCAGATTCGGCCGCTTATACACTTAGCATAGTTGGCGCAACTGGGGGGCCTGCTGGCGGTACCATTTCGATAGCCGCTAACAGTAGCCTAAGTGATATTGCGACAGCGATAAACAATTCCTCTGCAGGCGTTACGGCGTCAGTGACAACAAATGCTAGTGGTCAAAGTTATCTCTCGGTGGTCGATTCAACAACACAAACACCAGACACATTCAGCATAACGAGCAGTTCCAGTTCTTTTTTGTTCAATTCAGGAAGTACTACGCCGACTTTGGGCTTCGCTGGGAAAAACGTGCAGGATGCTCAAGATGCGAGTTTTAGTGTTGATAGTATTCAATACAGTCGGCCAAAAAATACCGTCACAGACGTGTTGGCGGGTGTAACATTGACGTTAAACGGTGTGAACACTGGCTTTGGAACAGGTGTATCCACTTTGGGAGTTAACTATAATACCTCTAACATATCGAGTGCTATTAGCAATTTTGTGACCGCATTCAATAATTATCAAAGTTTTGTGGCTTCTGTGACAGATCAAACCAGTACTTCTAATAGCCAAGCAGGTAGTTTGCAGAAATATCCAGAGATAAATTCTGATTTGCAGAGCATTTCATCGCTACTTGTTAATCATTCATCATCGGCAAGTAATAATATTAAAACATGGGCAGATATTGGTGTTTCCATCCAGGTGAATGGTCAACTGCAATTTAGCCAATCTACATTTACTACTGCGTTTAATTCCGCCCCCAGTGACGTGATCACGGCACTAAGCAATAATGCCCAAACAAGTCCATCAGCCTACTCCGGCAGCACAAATGGACTGGCGGGCGATATAAGTGTGTCTGTACAGAAAATGATGTCCACGAGCGGAACCGTCGCAAACGTCAAAAGTCAGATTACGTCAGCAATGGCGGCCGAGCAGAGTCAGCAAGATGCCTTGAATTTACACATCCAAAGCTTGCAGTCCCAATACGATGCACAGTTTTCAAGTCTTCAGGCAATCCTGAGCAAGTTTTCGTCAACATCAAGCCAGCTGCAGCAGACCTATAATCCGACGAAGAACTCGTCAGGCTAAGCCCGCGGACTAGTTAACGATTGAAAACGATGCCAAATAACACTAAAGAGCTAAGCAGTACTGTCTATGGCGATCGCCTGAGGGCTGCAAACGATGTGCTGCAAGCCCAAATCAATTTAATGACCGGGGTTTCACAAGCTTGGACCCAAGATAGTTTGGTAACTCTTACTGACGAGTTAAGGTTATGCATTGCTAAACTTAACGCAACACCAGACAGAGATTATAAATCGAGCGACAAAGAGTCAATGCTTGAGGATATTCAGGACGCAATACAATACTTAGAAATTAATCAAAAAATACTTACAAATAGTGCGCTAATCAACGAGTGGATTGCGACAGATCCACGGGACGGCCTGAGAGACGAGGATAGAGCTATTGAAAAACACATTGGCTTAAACACGGATCCTAGATTTGATATCGTTGTGGTGAACGATGAGATTAATACGGATATTGCCGATAGGCTTCGTAGTCGTGGCTACGCTCGGGTTATCCTAGGTTCGGTGGTAAAGGAGGCGATTGAGGATTCTGACCAAGAAAGCGATCGGCTAAAAAAAATTCTGGGTGAACTGCCATTTGCTAACACCATGTTTCCACAGGAAGCATGGTTTGTTGGCTATACCGATCGAGAAATGACTCAGGGTATGGGGGCGGCTATCTCCGAGAGAATTCAAAACCAGTTCTTGACCAGAGCAACAGTGGGTAGGTTTCTGAGACGCTGGTTTCTGCAATTAATAGCAAACCTTCCGATAATCTTCGAGAGAGGCGTCGCGCGCAGAGGCATTGAGGGCGTTTGCGCGGGTAAAGCCGCCTTAGTTGTGGGGTCGGGCCCCTCGCTGGACTCGACAATTGCGTATATAAAGGAAATGAATAAGCCGCCGGTTATTATCTGTGCTTTATCGGCTCTAAAAGCGCTATATCGCAACAAAATAGTCCCTGACTTCGTGGTGATTCTGGATCCTCAGCAGCCAGTTAGTCATTTAGAGGGTATCGATACTAGTCTAATTAAGGCTTTTTATGTCGAGTACTCCATGAATCCAGAATTAATGCAGGCGATTAACACAAAAATCATCCCCTATGGTGCGGGATCTGATGTGCACAACCTGTTATCGCACTGGGGTATAACCTCAATGCCGTTTTTCCAGACCGGAGGTAGCGTTATTCATGCAGCGTTTGACCTTGCCATCAAATTGGGCTGCACAGATATTGGTTTTGTTGGGATGGACCTAGGGTTTGTTGATAACCGAATATATGCCGCCAATACCGTTGACGGTCACAATTTCACGATATCAGATGATCAGCGTTCGTATTCGAAGGCGCAACTTAATGAATTTGGCGAAAACGGAATAGTGGTCGTTGTTAAAGCAAATAATGGCAGCAGTATAAAAACTAGCGTGCCACTAAATCAATATCGCATGTGGCTAGAAGACGCCATAAAACGAGCATGCGAGGCAAATCCCTTGATTAAAATTACAAATTTCTCGGAGAACGGCGCGGCGATCACAGGAGCGCCGTTTCAATCAATGAAATCGTGGCAGTTTCATTCGAGCAACCTGTCATCATTTTTTCAAATCCTTGAGAATACTCCTGCGGCATTAGATGAAAGCACGAGAAATTTACTTAAAGAGCGCATACAGCAGGGGATAGAGAACTTGGAGTTAGTTCGGAATGCCTGTCGAGAAGCTATAGACAATGACTTTAGTTATGAATATGTCGGGGAGATGGCACGCTGCACAGGTGGGTCTGACGAGCTAACCATGTTTTTGGCGCAAGATTTGCTCGAGGTGGAAGATCTGCTTAACCGAGGCAAAATTGACTACAAAGTTAAACTGAACGACTTGGTTACAAAGACCCAGCAGGCCTGTGATGAGATATTAAAAGCATATGGTGTCCTGACCAGTTATTTGCTGAAGAGTAACTAATAACTGGTGGGTACTCTGTACGTCGGCTAAGCACTAAGCTATTACATTAATCAGACGGCGTCGGAGATGTTTCTCACCAACTGGATTAATTGTGGCCCAAGCTTCGCGGACTTGCCCGAGTAGATCGGCCGCTTCTGACAGTACCAGGTCTGACTGAGACGAGCCGGCACGTACTAAGTTTCTTAGGGTATAGCTGTAAAAATCCGAAAGGTATTGAGCAACCGAACCACCATCCACAGTGTTAAGCGTGCCCTTTAAACCCAAAACTATCTTCATTGCGCGGCTGTTAGCGTCAGAAAAAGCACGATGCTCATTTCGAGAGATGTGGTATCGAGCTTTGTTAATAGACTCTATCGCAGCGTCGTACATCATTAAAATAAGGTCGCGGCTATCTGCACCTGAAATTGCTGACTGCGTAGAGACTTCATCATAGTGGTTTTGGAGTAAGGCGCTCATATATCAACCGTAATTCATGTTGATATCTAAGTCGGCATGAGCGTCGCCAACTTGAGTAACCCGAGGACGGCGAATCCCCGGGGTTACTTGGAGCCTATATCTTGGGTTACGTTATGTTATCCGCCTTAACCCTTCTTATCAACTAAAATTCCAGTTAGTGAATCCAGGCTTTTGGCAAGTTTAAGGGCATTTTCACTGGGAACCTGGGAGATTACTTCCCCGGTCGAAGTGTTGCTCACCTTAACCACCACTTGGCCCGTGTCCCGGTCGACCGATAAGTCAACCCGCTGTTTAATGGCAGCCAAGCGCGCGTTAGCGGCGTCAACGCTTTCCTTGAGCTGTTTTACAGCATCGCTCGAGTTATTGCTAGAACCGTTGTTATCGGTGGCTTTAACCGGTACACCCTTGCCACCTTCTGATCTCGGTGATGGGCCATCAGTAGAAGTATTCATCACTTCTTGGATCGGCACCTCCCGGCTTTGCACGGCAGCAGGTCGAGCGACGTCAACACTTTTCAACGTTGCAATTGAATCCATGAGAGTCTCCTAAGCAAGTCAATGTGCTGGGGATACAGCACATTGACTTTAGCGCTATTATTTCAACAGCGTCAGAATATACTGAGGTTGTTGGTTAGCTTGGGCCAGCATAGCAGTTCCTGCCTGTAGCAGTACGTTATCTTTAGCTAAGGTTGACGAAGCAGCCGCATAGTCAGTGCTCTCAATCTGTGATTGAGCCTCTTGAGTGCGTTGCGACAAATTCATGAGTACCGTAACGGTATCCTGAAGTCTGTTAACCACAGCCCCGGCCACCGCACGTGAACTGTTTAAGGCGGAAAGACCAGCTGAAATTGAGGCTAAAGCCGTAGAAGCGCTACCCGCGGTAGCAATAGACGCACTTCCGACGCTAGCCGAGCCAAGCGAAGTAGCCGACAGCGCGCCAAGATTTAGGACAATGGAATCACCGCTAGAATAGCCGACTTGGACGGTATAGGCAGCAGAGGCCCCTACCGCCATTGTTCCGTTCCACTTGGTATTGGACGCTATGCGAGTGATTTCAGACTGTAACTGACCAAATTCCTGATTGGCGTTAGTCGCGTCAGCAGTGCTGTACGTTCCGCTAGAGATCTGCGTCGCCAAGGTCTGCATACGAGTTAAAATATTGGCAATTGTCTGAGCTGCCGCATCGTAGGTCTGGCCCAAGGAAATGCCGTCATTGGCATTTTTAACGGCCTGATTTAGACCGGCAATTTGATAGGCCATCCGACCTACCACATCGCTTCCTGCGGCGTCATCTGAAGCAGAATTGATCCGCTTACCAGTTGCGAGCTGCTGCATAGCTTTTGATTGATCAATGGAAGTAATGTTTACCGCATTGCTGGCAAACACCGCGTTGGTATTAGTATTTAATACAAGTGACATAGGGCACCTATAGTTATGAGGGAGGGGACGCAGACAGTGGCCGGTAAGGGCTACTCTCTCCTAAATACAATCGTCGACAGGTGAAATAAAAACTTTAGTGAAAAAATTAAAATTGCTAAAATAAATTGTTATGGCAATTAATTAACAGTAGATAACTTAACCCAGGATCCACGCACATCAGCAACTAGCCTGGCACAGTCTAAAAACATGGCCCTATCCCGTTTTTGCTGGGCCAACAGGATTTTACTTGTTATTGCGTTATAAAAATCCAACAGGTATCCGGCAACTGGTTGCCCGCCATCGAAATCGAGTGTTTCGCGTAGACCACCTAAGATGGTAATCGCTCGTCCGACCTGCCGCCCAAAGGGAGCATAGTCATGGGTGTTGCTACACAATTCCGCAGCTGCGGTCACAGCATCGATAACGCCATCGTAGAGCATAACAACAAGCTGCGCACCACTGCTACCATGAACTAGAGATTCTTGGCTTGAAACGGTGTATGCCTTAATTGCCTGTGCTGTGCCCATGATAACCCTCGTCAATTGAAAAAAAGCAATGAATCGCCTGAGTCAAATTAAATACTAGTTTGTTAAGAGTTAGGTCGAACACATAATCCAACCGTATCAAACCAGAACCCAAAACGATCCATTGCCTTTAGTTAACCCATCATCAGTCGAGAAGTGGAGCTTAGTAGGCTATACCAAGCTCCATCGAGCATCTTACTTCAGCAGCGTCAAAATATACTGAGGCTGTTGATTGGCCTGCGCTAACATTGCAGTGCCAGCTTGGAGCAGTACGTTGTCCTTAGCTAATGCAGACGAAGTGGCTGCATAGTCGGTGCTTTGGATTTGCGACTGCGCCTCTTGGGTGCGTTGTGACAAATTCATAAGCACAGTAACGGTGTCCTGCAGACGATTGACGACCGCGCCAGCAACAGCGCGTGAGCTGTTCAATGACGACAGGCCGGCTGCAATTGAGGCTAAAGCTAACGAAGCACCACCAGCAGACGCGATAGACGCGCTACCGACACTACCGTTGGTTGAACCAGAGCCAAGCGCCTTCGCTGACATAGAGCCAAGACTTAAGGAGATGGTGTCACCGCTGGTATAGCCAACTTGAATGGTGTAGGTGGACGCAGATCCTACAGCCATTGATCCGTTCCACTTCGTGTTTGAAGCGATACGGGTGATTTCAGACTGCAACTGACCGAACTCTTGGTTGGCATTATTAGCGTCAGAAGTACTATACGTGCCGCTTGCAATCTGTGTGGCCAGAGTCTGCATCCGAGTTAAAATGTTCGAAATCGTTTGTGCCGCTGCGTCGTAGGTCTGGCCTAATGAAATGCCGTCATTGGCATTTTTGACGTCCTGGTTAAGACCGGCAATTTGGCCAGCCATCCGGGATACAACCGTGGAACCAGCTGAGTCGTCAGAGGCGAAGTTGATTCGCTTGCCAGTCGACAAAGCTTCCATTTGCTTGGAGAGGTCAACGTTGGTTTGCGACACGGCAGCGCCGGCGAAAACCGAGTTGATGTTGGTATTCAAAACAATGCTCATATCGCACCTTTGATGTTGGGTAAAGAAAAATTTGTCTTATTCAATCTGACAAACGTCAGTAACTAATTGGTCGGCACGAATTTCGCATTCTTTAGCGAGACTTTTGCTGAATCCATTGACTTACTGAAACGTAGCCTATTAATCGGCAGTGCGAGTGATATCTTTAGCCGATGAGGGAATCACCTGTCAGTAGCGTTGCGTATTTAAGGTTGCGATTCGGTAAATTTGAGGGCATCGGGTCCATTGGTTCCATTGCCCCGTCTGTTTGCGATAATTCTTGACGAAAGCTGCTACCGCCATTATTTTCTAATATCATGGAGGCGCAGACGCAGGGAGCTTTGGGCGTCGTTAGTCAATGGAATAGGTGCTAGTCAAAGCCTATCCCCACCGAAGATGATAAGGGGTTGACAGTTGGGAGCCACAAACCAGATCAATGGAGCGGGTACTGCTGGGAGCGGGCTTGATGCGCTCGCGGGTGAGTCGACCGCGATGCGCTCGCTCAGGTCATTGATTCGCAAGGTGGCGGCTTCGAACTCGACGGTATTGATATTGGGTGAGTCTGGTAGCGGCAAGGAGCTGGTCGCCAGGGCGGTTCATACACTCTCACAGCGCGCTTCCGGCAGTTTTGTGCCCATCAACTGTGGCGCTATTCCCTCGGAATTGCTAGAAAGCGAGCTGTTTGGCCACCGCAAAGGTGCGTTCACTGGCGCCGTAAATGACCGTAAGGGTCGATTTGAGATGGCTCAGAATGGGAGCCTATTCTTAGATGAAATTGGGGATATGCGCTTTGATATGCAGGTCAAACTACTGCGAGTATTACAGGAGCGAGTGATTGATAGAGTTGGCGACCAGGACGCTATTCCAGTCAATGTCCGGGTAATAGCTGCCACTCACCGAAACCTAGACGAAGCGGTCAGTAACGGAACGTTTCGTGCCGACTTGTTTTATCGTTTGAATGTGTTTCCCTTGGTTGTCCCTTCGCTGCGGGAGCGTGAAGGAGATGTTGAGGTGTTGTTTAATCATTTCGCCGAGCAGGCCGCTGCGCCGCAGCAAAAACCCGTACGAGCAAGTCAGGCCCTTAAAGTCCATCTGAACGCACATTCATGGCCAGGAAATTGCAGAGAACTAATCAATTTTGTTGAACGACTGACGGTTTTATGGCCTGAGCGAGAGGTTGATATTCCTATGATTCCAGCGGCGATGCTGCCGGGTAGTAAGCGAGTCATTGATGG
>Ga0214200_1000312_pt1 | contig 13950 bp, 16 predicted proteins | sample TroBogEpilimnion_7_FD_153038 | JGI IMG/M metagenome (GOLD analysis project Ga0214200, IMG submission 153038) | Freshwater microbial communities from Trout Bog Lake, WI - 23OCT2008 epilimnion | ecosystem: Environmental > Aquatic > Freshwater > Lake > Epilimnion/Euphotic zone | place: Trout Bog... | reverse complement strand
ACCTGTTTGAAGAACACGCTAGCTTGTTTCAGACGGCGTGGCCCGAGCAATTCAAAAGCCTTGAAACAGATTTAAAGAATTTTGATTTTGATCGGGCCCTTCAGACTCTAGAAGCGATTGTCTAAGCGGCTTTTTAAGCGTCCAAGCGGTTGTGTTGAACCGCTTAGGCGGTTTTCCTTATTTGTCTAAGCCGCCTTCTTCAAAATATCCGCTTTATTCTCGTCTAAGTACTCTTCCATGACGCGATAACCAATATCGTGACGACGTTTGATGCCATGAGCTGAAAAATCCATGCCGCCCGTCATGGGCATATGGGGTGCACCCACTGAATGAAGGTTTTCTAGCGCGAGCAGTGGTTGCAAGGTCTTGAAGGGCTCTGACTTTCTGATTTCTGAATTCGCTGGCAATTTGTCAGACAGTAAGCGAATTAATTCGTTCGCATGCTTAACCACATTGTCAGGCCCGTTTAGACGATTCTCGTACTGAATCTCGAGCATACGGTGTTGAACCTCATGCAGTGTTTTCGGGATGGGTCCGTGTTCTGGAAATAGATCAATACAAAAGATTGGCAAGCTTTCGCGTTCTTTCTCGGTCAACATCCTGCACAAGGTTAAGGCTGGGGTGTTATCTACCAATCCGCCATCCCAATAGTGATGATGATCGATTTCTACTGGGGCAAAGCTCGGAGGCAGGGCGCCACTCGCCATGATGTGATCAATAGTGAGTGGCTTCTTTTGCCCGTTCATAAATGATTTTCCTTCACCCGTACGGACGTTGGTCGCAACGATTCCGATTCGAATGAGTTCTGCATTATTGAGTCGTTCGAAATCAATCACCTCGGTTAAGGTTTTTCGCATCGGTGCGACATCATTCAGACTATTCCAGTGCGAGCTAGTCAAAAAATCTGTGCGTGGTTTCCAATAGTTTGGGTTGCCAAACATTGAAAGCCAAGATTGGTTGTCTGGCTGAAGAAAAGGATGCGCATCGATCGTGACTGAGTGCCAGAATTTATTGAGATTTTCGCGAATATCGCCCTTCGGTGCACCCGCGATGACCGCAGCCGTGTAGGCGCCAATCGAGACGCCGGCTATCACTTTAGGTGTGAAGCCATGTTCGAGCAGACATTGCACTGCGCCCCATTCGTAAGAGCCTAAAGCGCCTCCGCCTTGCAATACCAGTCCAATTTCAACGAGCTTCTGAGTCATTTCATACACCTTTTCTAGAAAAACTTGAGAGCCACTCGGGCCATACTGGCTGATGTGTGCCCAAAGGGACTGGCGGTAAATCCCATTTCGAGACGGTGTCTGAGTAGCGAATGACCGAACCTAGAGAGTGGAGACGCCCAAAGCCGGTATCGCGCTCAAGCATGAAGCGCTGCAAGACATCAACCGGTACGACTGGCGTTGTCGCGCTTGAATCGGTCAACCCTTGCTGCATCAACATCATTGCAGTGCGGGTCAAAGAGACGCGCACGTGCCAACTGCCGCCCTCGGTCGCGCGACGCACCAAAGCGGCTAGCACTCCGGTCGCGGCTAAGTGACCTGTGATGTAGTCGTTGGGAAAGAAGAATTTCGTTAAAGTCGGAGCCTCTTGGCTGCCTTCGGTGACGGCAATGCCTGAAACGGATTGAGCTAATTGCTCCCAGCCTGGTTGAAGCTTCCAGGGACCGTCAAAGCCAAAACAGGATATCGATACATAGATGATGCCTGGGCGGACTTCAGCAAGTTTCTCTGGCGGAAACAATGCACTCACGCTCCCTGGACGATAGCTTTGTGCAAAGACGTCAGACTCACTGGCTAATGCCAAGAGCTTTTCTTGACCCTGAGGTTGCTTGATATCTAAAAAGGCTGAAAGCTTGCCGTGCCCAGTATCGATATCGAAAGGCGGCATGGTTGCGCGGTATGGCGAATAGATGTGAAGTGGTGTCGCGCCTTCTGAGGCCAGTGCCTTGGCACTGGTTGGGCCTGCGATCACATGAGTGAGGTCGAGTATTTTGATCCCGGTCAACGGACGAAGACCCGCTGCAGGATAAATATTAGGCTGTGTTGGAAAAGGCTCAACCGGTGAGTCTGCAATCTTGATGAGCTCTATGACGGGTGTCGTGGCAAGGTGTTTGCCTTGAGGATGTGCAAGCCATTGCTCTTGACTGCGCACCATCACGCCAGGAAGCTTCTTGTCAGCGATCGCTTGTTCGAGGGCCGGGGCATCCCATTTTAGAATCGCTTGCCCGATCGCACGGGCGCTATTGCTGCATTCAAGCAGGTCAAGAAAACCATTGCGCAGTAGCGGATAGCCTCCGTCAATCATGACATGACGACCATCTTTCGTTGGATACATGCCTACGGTTGGGTAGTCGGGTTCTGGCAATGCAATGGGGTAATCCCAAATGCGCTGATGAAAGACACTTTGCATCGCCAGTGAAGCGCCTTGCAAATCAAAAGACGCTGTCTGTGAGCGACCTGTGCGCATCTTCCAGATATGATTGATCAGCATCGCCTGAGCGCTCAATACTGAAGCACACACTTCAGCGGCACGGAGGCGCGTTTGCAAAATCGGAGGCGCTGCGTCAACCGTTACGCTATTCGCGATGGGGCCGACTCCTGTCCCGTTGAGAATGTCTTGTGCGAGTTGTTGTATCAAAAAAAGTCCTCTGGCAGTCGATAGGGCAACCCTTTAGGGTTTTCCCGATCAGACTAGCAGAGGAACCTTTATCACTTGATCACTATTTGAAGTGATTGACTGGTATTGGCATTTATTCGGTATGTTTTGCGATTTACGTATGCCTTGTTCAGGGCGGCCGCTGGCAACGCGTACTTTTAATGATTAGGTGTGTTGTTGTCGCTTGTTCTGTTTCACTTGATGAATGGTTTGCCAAAGCGCCAAGGCAACGCCTGCCCACTTTAGTGCGCGCCATCGTTTTTTGATGAGTAATGAAGATAAGGCAGAAGTGAGGTATGGATACTGAGTCGCTAGCGCAATCCCCGTTGCCATGAATTGACCCCCACTAACTTTTGATATCTTCTGCAGCCAGTGTTTTGGGCTCAACTCTAATTTGAGTTGGGCGCTATGCACGACTAGAGATTGACGCTCTACGGCTGCGCGCAAGCGCAGAAGTTCAAGGCGTGTTTGCCGATCGAGCATGACAGCCTGCTTAGCGCGCATGAAAATTTTCTCGCTGTGAGTCCGAGTCCGAGTCCGAGTCCGAGTCTGAGTCTGAGTCTGAGTCTGAGTCTGAGTCTTGCTCGGCGCGGGGCGCTTTCGCTTTGACCGCATCTTTCCAAGCGGACAGAAGCGTCAGGTCTTGGGACAACTCTTGGCGGGTGACTTCGAAAGGAGGCGCCTCTGTTTTTAGGCGGTGTAGAAGCCGAAACATGAGGCCCAAGCCGATCAGTGCATAGACCAACGCGAGACCGCCGATCGCCCAAAAGCGAAATTCGCCAGGCCAAAAGAAAGAAACAACAAAAATCGAAAAGATAACGATCGCTAAGGATAGAAAAACAACCCCAAGCGCGAACAATCCCAATAGCGAAAAAAAACGGTTACGCTGCTCTGCAAGCTCGAGACTAAAGATTTCGGCTCGAGTTTGCAGAATTGAACCAAGATCGCCCGCGATTTGGCTAAGATTGCCTCGTATCGACATGTCGACTTAGCGTCGGCTGATCAGCAGACCTAGCAACAGGCCAACAACCCCCGCGGCAGCCACTGCTTGCCAAGGCTTGTCGTGTACATAGTCATCGGCCTCACGGACTGCCCTGCGGCCTTGCCTAATAAGTGAGTCTTGTGTGTCATTCAAAGAATCGCGGGTTGCACGCAGAGTATCGGCAGCGCGCGCTCGAAGTTCGGCGGCCTGATCCCCGGTCGCATTGGCGGCACTGCGCAAAAAGCCCTCGGCTTCGTTTAACGCAGCCTTTAATCCTTCGAGTAGCTTGTCTTGTGCGCTCGCTGTGTTTGCAGTATTTTCTGTTTGATTCATGGTTAAGCCCCTAAGAATGCGTGTGAACTGATAGTTGCAGTATGCACCCTTTGTAAAGTTTGCCCTTGATTTATCTCAAGTTGACCTCATACCCACGTTCCGGCAACCTATTTTTTAGCAGATTTCATGAAATTACTTTCTCAAACAACTTTTGGTGCGATCGAACTTGCGAATCGCGTCGTGATGGCCCCTTTGACACGCATGCGCGCAGAGGCAGGCGATATACCTGGCGAGCTTTCCGCGACTTATTATGCACAGCGCGCAAGTGCAGGTCTGATTGTCTCTGAGGCTGCTCAAATTTCTGCCTTGGCTAAAGGCTATCCGGCTACGCCCGGCATTTATAGCGACGAACAAGTAAAGGGTTGGCGCAAAGTGACCGATGCTGTTCACGCGGCTGGTGGAAAAATCATTTGTCAGCTCTGGCATGTCGGTCGGATCTCGCACAGCTCATTGCATCCAGAGCAAGGGCTGCCGGTTGCGCCTTCGGCGATCGCGCCCAGTGGTAAGGTGTACACGGCCTCTTGGGGGCTTGAAGCCTTTGAGACACCACGTGCAATTGAGTTAAGCGAAATTCCAGCCCTGATTCAAGACTATGTGCATGCGGCCAAGCAAGCAAAGCTTGCCGGCTTTGATGGCGTTGAGGTGCATGGTGCGAATGGTTATCTGCTAGATCAGTTTTTGCATAATGGCTCGAACAAGCGTACCGACCAATACGGCGGTAGCGTTGAAAATCGTAGTCGGTTATTGCTCGAAGTTTTACAGGCGGTCTGTGGTGTTTGGGGCAGTGATCGTGTTGGTGTGCGTTTGTCGCCCTATGGCACCTTTAATGACATGGCTGATAGCGATGTTAAAGGTTTGTTCACCTATTTAGTTGGCGCTTTAAGCAAGATGCAATTAGCCTTTTTGCATCTGATTGAACCACGTTCAACGATGGCGGGTGGTACAGATAAAGTCGCCGAGGATCAGCCGAGCACCTCGAAGCTGTTTGGCCCCATGTTTGGCGGTAAAGTCATGTCTGCGGGTGGGTATGGCCGAGATGACGCCGAGGCTGTGGTCGCAAGCGGTCAGGCTGACGCTGTCGCCTTTGGGCGGTTCTTTATCTCAAATCCAGACTTGCCTAAACGCTTTGAGTTGAATGCTCCGTTAACACCGTATGACCGTAAAACATTTTACGGTGGCGATGCGAAGGGTTACACCGATTACCCAACGCTGTAATCTCAGTGACCGCCTCAGGTCGTACAGATCTGAGGCGGGGCGACGGTTGGAAGCCTCTGCCGAGTATGTGGGCCGCGGTCGCACCGATATCTGCGGTGAGGCAAGCTCTAAACTCTCCGGGAATGATGATCAGATTCGGCGGGCTAAGGTTTCTGGATTCACGACAAATTCAGGAATCGCGCCACTCAAGATCGCAGCCATATCGTTGGCCATCGACTCATAAATCCGTGTCATCGCCCCTTCACTGGTGGCCATGGCATGTGGTGAGACCAGGCAATTTTTTAGGCTAAAGAGTGGGTGAGTGTGATCGGGCGGTTCAATTAAAAATACATCGAGTGCAGCCCCTCGTAAATGGCCGCTCACTAGCATTTCGTAAATGGGGTCAAGGCTTTCGATGACGCCCCCTCGCGCCAGATTGACTAAGAACGATCCTTGTTTCATGCGCTGCAGCCGTGCGCGATTAATCAAACCCATGGTTTCGTCATTTTGTGGGCAGTGCAGGGTGACATAGTCTGCTTGCGCCATCAGTGTATCGAGTTCGACGAGTTTGACCCCAAGCGCACTCGCGATGCTTGGATCAAGATAAGGATCATAGGCAATGACGTTCATTTCAAACGGCTTTGCCATCTTGGCAACGATTTGACCGATGCGCCCCAGTCCGATAATGCCCAAGGTTTTTTGATCGAGGTCTGTGCCTTGCGAAGCGATACGCGACTGCCAGTTACCTCGTTTGGTTTCGCGATCCCAGTGAGCAATCATTTTGCATAAGGCCAGCATGAAGGCAAAGGCTGCTTCAGCAACCGCACGTGCACCAGCGCCCGGTGTGTAGACCACCGCGATACCGCGCTCGGTCGCTGCTTTGATGTCTACGGTATCGTAGCCAACTCCCGTGCGGCCGATCACCTTTAACTGTGGTGCGGCGTCCATCAGGGCCGCAGTGATCTGCACCTGGCCGCGCACAACCAAGCCAAGGGCCGGAGCGATCTCGCGCATTAAGCCCTCATAGGTTGGCTGCGTTGCGACTTTAAACTGACCAAATCGTGAAAGCGTTTGTTCGGCGTAGTGATCAAGCGGTTGGGTAGACAGAATGATGGGCTGGTTCACGGTATCGGCTAATCTGTAAGTGAAGGAGAAAACCTGTGCTAATCTGAAATGACGCGGCGGGTCAAAACAAACAGATAATAACTCTAAGGAAAATAATGATGCGTGCATTGTTTTTTGTCGTGGCAGCTTTGATATTTTCGAACTCTTCGCTTGCGCAGGGTTTTCCGTCAAAATCGATCACGATGATTGTGGGTGTTGCCCCCGGTGGCACACTTGATACCTTGGCACGACTCCTAGCCAAGACTATGACAGCCGATTTAAAGCAAACGGTGATTGTCGAGAACACGACCGGGGCGGGCGGGTTGGTCGGCTTGAAACGTTTAATGCAAGCACCGGCCGATGGTCACACCTTAATGTTTACCAATATGTCGTTGGTGATCATTCCGCATTTACATCCCACTGCAAATGTCGACCCTGTCAAAGAACTTGATGCGGTGGGCATGGTCGCGACGGTACCGATGGTCTTGGCGGTCAGTAACAAAAGTGCAATCAAGAGTTTGCCTGAGTTACTCGAACGTATGCGCAAGGAGCCCGGGAAAATTAATTTGGGCTCAGGCGGCCCGGGTACCACGGCGCACTTGTCTGAAGCACTGTTTTTGCATCTGTCTAAAACAAAGGGCGAATTGGTGCAGTATCGCGGCTCTGGGCCTGCGCTCACCGATTTAATGGCGGGCGTGATGGACGTTGTGCTAGATCAAACAGTCTCTATGATGCCCTTGCATCAAGACAAAAAGATTTTGGCAATTGCTGTGTCTTCGCCTACGCGACTGCCACAAATGCCTGACGTCGCAACTTTTAAAGAGGGTGGCTTGCCTGAGTTTGACCTGGCGATCTGGAACGGTGTGGTGGCCCCTAAAGGACTGCCTGCAGCCGTAGCGGCACGTTTAGCTGAGTCGATCTCGCGCTCGATAGACAGCCAAGAGTTTAAAGAGCGTTTGGTGCAGTTGGCAGCTCAGGCGCCTGAGTCAGCACAACGCGGTGCGGCGCCTTTGATGAAACTTATAGAACAAGACAGCGTTATGGTATCGGGGCTTGTCAAAGATGTTGGGTTAATTCCGAAATAAATCTTTAACAACGACACGACGCACACGTGACTGAAGTCGCGTGGACGTCGTGTTTTTTTGTGACACGGAGGTGTTCAGTACTGCTGCTTTAGTACCGCTTCTTCAGTACCACTTCACAAATTCATCGAGCTTCATGCGCGAGCTGTGATACGCGTTTAAGGGTGCGTCGAGGTCGGGGTAGCCCATCGACATGCCGACAATCAGCTTTTTAGTGTTGGGGATGCCCAAGCACTCGCGTATCGCATCGGGGTAGCCCGCAAGCGATGCCTGTAGACAACAGCCAAGTCCCGCGCCGTGAGCTGACAGAGTCAGGCCTTGTAAAAAAATACCCATATCCAAGGTCGACCATGGGCCTAACGTGCTGTCCATGAACATGAACATCGCACAGGGTGCATCAAAAAATTGAAAGTTCTTCAGACGCAGTTCGTTTCTGCGCTCGGTGTCGCCTCGTCCAATTCCTAAAGCTTCAAAGCGACGTGCGCCGTGAATTTTTGAACGCTGTTCAAGGGCTTCAGGCCAACTGGTAGGCGTTAACACGTCGTAATTCGTTGGCGTATTTGAGCGAGCGAGTTCGTACAGAATGCCGCTTAGTTCGTCGCGCTTTGCGCCTGTGACGACTGCGACTTCCCAGGGCTGGGTGTTGGTGTATGAAGCGCTGCGACCGGCTGCCGATAAAACGGTACGAATCAGCTCTTGTGGCACTGGCTTAGCTTGATAGCCTCGAATACTCCGGCGAGTCTGCAGGCCTTGTAGTAGTTCCATGTGATGTCTCCTTCTAATGATGCCAAAGATGTTAGCACTATCCCATTCGCTCAATGCGGTCGCCCAACGCAATGGCTTCTGAGTGGCTATGGGTCACCATGAGGGTGGTGGTGCCGGTCTGTTTGAGGATCGTGCGTATTTCTATGATTAAACGTTCGCGCGTGTCTGAATCGAGGTTAGAAAAGGGCTCATCGAGCAAGAGGATGTCTGGTGTGGGTGCGTGGGCGCGGGCGAGGGCTGCTCGCTGCTGTTGCCCGCCGGATAATTCGTGCGGAAACCGCTTGGCGTAGGGTTCGAGATTGACCAATGCCAGCATCGCTTCTACTTGTTGCTCACGTGCTTGACGGGTTAACTTGTTTAGACCAAAACCAATATTTTCTGCAACATTCAAATGCGGAAACAAGGCGTAATCCTGAAACAGGAAACCGACTCGGCGATGCTCTGGTGCAATCATTTGCGTGGCAGAGGATAGCAGCGTGTCGTTCAGATAGATGGCACCCGCATCGATAGTTTCAAATCCGGCAATCGCACGCAGCAAACTTCTAAATGCAAATGCGAATGATTCTCAAATAACGAAAAATGTTAACGCTTTTTTCTTTTTGTTGCTTTTGCGCTGTTAGCCTTGAAGGCTAGCCAAGCAACGCAAATAAATACGCAACTAAAAATCCCTTTTTTGGACAAATTCGGGTAACGTTGGCGCTGCGCAAAATAGCGCTGAAGGTGAGCTGCGTACGCTTGGCCTTAAGACCACGACACCCGGAGATTTTTATGTTGTTTCCCACCACAATCGTTGGTAGTTATCCGCAGCCCGATTGGCTGATTGACCGCGAAAAACTGGCAGGTCGGTTTCCGCCACGTGTGCGCGCTAAAGAGTTGTGGCGTGTGGCTGAGCCATATTTGCAGCAAGCGATGGAAGACGCCACTTTGATCGCAATCAGAGGGCAAGAGCAGGCGGGGCTAGACATCATTACAGACGGTGAGATTCGCCGTGAAAGCTATTCCAATCGGATCGCCACAGCGCTTGAGGGGATCGATATCGACAACCCAGGTACGGCGCTCGACCGTTCGGGGCATCCTAACCCGGTCCCCAGAATCGTTGGCAAAATCAAGCGTGCGCGTCCGATCGAGGTTGAAGATCTGCTGTTTTTAAAGGCGCACACCAGTCGCAAAGTCAAAATCACCGTGCCTGGCGCTTTTACGATGTTGCAGCAGGCTCAGAATGATTTCTATGCCTCTGAAGAAGAGGCTGCCATGGATTACGCTGCGGCGTTAAATCAAGAGATTAAAGATTTGTTTGCGCATGGTGCTGACATCGTGCAGATCGATGAGCCATACATGCAGGCTCGCCCTGAAAAGGCACGTCAATACGGCATCAAAGCCCTGAACCGAGCACTCGAGGGTGTGACCGGGCAGACCGCAGTGCATATTTGCTTTGGGTATGCGGCAGTGATTCACGCGCGCCCCTCAGGCTATGATTTTTTACCTGAGCTCGCGCAGTGCTCGTGTCACCAGATTTCAATTGAAACGGCGCAGTCTAATCTTGATTGTCGCGTGCTTGAGTCTTTAGGCAACAAGCAGATCATGGTTGGTTGTTTAGACCTGAGCGACATGTCAATCGAAACGCCCGAAGTGGTAGCCGCGCGTATTCGCAAAGCTCTGAAACACATCAAGCCTGAACAAGTCATCTTGGCACCCGATTGCGGTATGAAATATTTGCCCCGTGAGGTGGCCGATGGCAAGTTAAAAGCGATGGTTGAGGCGGCCCAGATGTTGCGCCACGAATATGCCAGTCATTGATTACGGCGAACGCCTGCGCTTAGGCGTCATGGTGCCGTCGGGCAACGTGATCGCCGAGCCGCAGATCCATGCGATGCTGCCTGCGGGCGTGGTGGCTTATATCACTCGACTTGAGTTGCGTGGAAGCTCTAAGGCTGAGCTCATTGAAATGAGCCGCCACGTTGAAACCGGAGCTAAGCTCTTTGCGGACGCGCAGGTTGGGGTTGTGGTGTTTCACTGCACCGCGGTGAGTACGTTTAGTGCGGAGATGGGACAAGAGATTCAACATCGGATTGAACAAGCCAGTGGCTTGCCCGCATTTTCAACTTCTGAAGCAATTGTCTCAGCCTTGCATGCTTTAAAGGCAAAAAAAATTGTTTTACTCACGCCTTACATTGAGGAGGTCAATGTGCGTGAGTGTGCCTTTTTGAAGCATCACGGTTTTGAGGTCATCGCGCAAATGGGCCTAGGCATCAATACCAACGCCGAGATGGGAAAGTTGCCCGAGCAGGTATGGGTCGACCAAGCCTTGAAGCTGCAAGATCCTCAGGCCGACGCCTATTTCATTAGTTGCACGGCAGTACGCTCGGCCGAGGCCATCGAACAGATCGAAGCTTTACTTGATCGACCGGTGATTACAAGTAATCAAGCGATGGTGTGGTTTGGCTTGCGTAAATATGGGATACACGACCATGCGCAAGGGTATGGTCGTTTGTTTGATTTGCAAGACGTATAGTTGACAGAAGGCCGTGTGTGTCATGCGTTTAAGCGCAGACGGTTTGCGTTACTGATTTTTAATCCCGGCTGCCCGAATCACGACGCCCCATTTTTCAAGCTCTGCTGCGAGATGGTTGTCAAGCTCGGTTGGCGAACCGCCCATAGCGGTTGCCCCGATCTCTGCGAGTTTCTTTTTGAAGGCCTGGTCTGCCAAGATCGCATTGACCTCGGTATTCATGCGATCGATGATGGGTTTGGGCGTGCCGGCAGGCGCTAATAAAGCAAACCAGGTTGATGACATCAGCTTTGGAAAGCCCAACTCAGCGGTTGTTGGAACATCCGGCAGTGCGGGTGAGCGTGTGGGCGACATGATCGCGAGGGCGCGCACCTTGTCAGCCTTGACCTGTCCGGCAATGCCTGGCACCAACTGAAACATGGTTTGAATCTCGTTGGCGATTAAGTTGGTCGTGGCTGTGCCTGGAGCGTTGTAAGGCACATGCACCATTTTGGTTGCAGTCTCGCGCATAAACAGTTCGCCAGCCAGATGCATTGAGCTTCCGATGCCGGTTGAGCCGAAATTCAATTTTCCAGGATTGGCGTTGGCATAGGCAATGAACTCTTGGATACTTTTAATCGGTTGATCGTTATTGACGACCAAAATATTTGGCACATCGCAGATCAGGGCAATGGGATCGAAGTCTTTTTGTGGATCGTAGTTGATGGTGGCGTATAAACTTTTGTTGACTGCGAGTGTGCCTGCCCAGGAAAAAAGAAACCGATAGCCATCAGGTGCATATTTAGCGGCGGCTGTTGCCCCGATGTTTCCATTGGCGCCAGGTTTGTTTTCGATGATCACGCTGGTTTTCAAGCGGAGGGCAAGCTGCTCGCTTAACATGCGCGCAATCGTATCGCCCGTGCCGCCGCCGCCTGGAGCCGGCACCGTGATTTGAATCGCCTTGTCGGCAGATGGCCAGGTGTTGGCAGTGGCCGGGCAGGACAGCGTCGAGAGCAGCATTGCGCTAGCGATGAAATGTTTGGTGTTTAAAGACATCAATACACTCGAATAAAAGTTGTTTCTATACGCTCGAATCAGGCGACTCGTAGGGCGATCGTTCATTCGACAAGCCTTTTGCATTTACCCGAAAACCGGTTCGCCGAGATTTAACATTAACCGGTTTGCCCAGGCAAAGATCGCCACCGAATGCATTAAATCTAAAATTTCAGGCTCGGTTAAGCCAACGTTTTTTAAGGCTTGGATGCTAGCCGGCGAAACACTGTCAGGGTTCTTTGTTAAGTCGATCGAAAATTGAACAATGGCGCGTTCGCGCGCTGACGTGCCGGCAGTGTTTGGATCGTTAAACACCTCAATAATGGCGTCTGTGCGTTTAGCGAGCTGCTCAAAGCGTTGCGCATGAACCGAGGCGCAGTAGACGCAGCCATTGATGCGAGACACCACTGTGGCGCCGAGTTCACGCTCTGCACGCGGCATCCCGCCTGGCGCATACATGATGGCATTAAATGCCACCGAGCGCTGCTTGAGCACTTCGGGCTGATGCACTAAGAATAAATAGTAGTCAGAGACCTTGGCTTTAGGATGGCTTTCTTCGAGCACGGCGATTTGCTCGGGTGTGGCTGAGTCAAGGCTCACCACGTCGAGCCACGCTTTCCAACCTAAGGTTGCGTTGGTGAATCCCTTGATTTCTATCAGTTCGCTCATGCCTGTTGCTCCAGCAGTTTCATGGCTCTGAGCCCCGCGACAACTCGCACTTGATACGACACAAAAGCGATGAGTTGAGCCAAGGTCACAACCTCGGGTGTTGAAAGCCCTGCCTGCGGCAAGGCTTTGAGTGCGGCTTGATCGGCTCTGACGGGATCTGTAATCAAAGTGTGCGTGAAGGTCAGAATGGCACGCAAGCGAGAGTCGGTGATTTGCTCGAGGGCACCGCTTGAAATGTGATCAATTAGCTTTTGCTCAACGTTCAAGTCTACGAGTCTTTGGCGGTATTCAGCCGCGCACAGCGCCGAGGGCGTGAGCGTACAGGCAAGCAAGGCAACCAGCAGGCGTTCAGCGAGTGTGAGGCCACGCAACGCAGGGTCAAATAAGCCTTCCTCGCTTTTTTGTGTTGCGGCGACAACTTTATCGCGCCGATGTCGCACTGCAAACGTGCCAAGCTCTGGTGTCAGCCCAACCAGGCGATCAATCGTGTCAGAAGATGGATGTGTTGTCATAGAAGCTCGTGTCTCAGTGCGTTTGTGTTTCGCTTAGTGATTTAGGTTTTGTTCAGTTGTTCGTATCTTGTTCGTATGTTGCTTGGTTATTTGAGTCTCGTTCAGCTGTTTGTATGTTGCTTGGGTATTTGAGTCTCATTTAGCTGTTTGTCGCACGCTTAGCGGACGGCGTCCACTCGTCGCCTAGCAACTCAGCGTCATCATAAAGCTCCATTCGGTGAAAATGCTCTGCAATATCTTCTCGGTAAAACAAACTGGCAATGCCAGCAGACAGGCGTTTGGCACCTTCGCTAATTGCTGGAATATCACCAGAAACTGTGCCGTGTGATAACGCTGCGGGGTAACAAAAGCAATGGATGCTTGAGAGCCCTGGGCAGGCACCAGGTGTTATTTCTTTGAACTCAAAAGCTGTACCCAGATCGGGCGAGTCGAGCATCTCTTGACTCGCGGGTTCGTTCATCGTGGCTTGACGATGTTTCCAGCTTAGTACGAAGGGCGCGATGCTGGCGTATTCGGGGCGCGTCCACCAATCGATTTTGAAGCCTGTTGAGAAAATCAAAAAGTCGAGTTCGAACGCACCTTGCGGCGTGTGCACGGTTAACGTGTTGTCGTTGACTGAGATCGACTCAAGCGCACAGCCAAAATTAAAGTAAGCATTCGGGTGCTTTGATACGCGTAAGGTGCTGCCCCTTGGGGCCGGGACTTGTTCAACGCCAAGATAATGCCTGATCCGCCATTTCCATTGCTCGGGCAAATCCACGAAGCCGATCACCATCCCCGCATTGCCAGCACCCTTGCCTTTATTAATACGGGGTAAATCGGTGCGGCGGATCAGCAGGTCAACGCTCTTGGCTCCGGCTTCGAGGGCAGTCGCTGCGCTATCCATCGCAGAGGCACCAGCACCCACTACACCAACCCGTTTGCCGGCTAGAGTGCTGTAATCGAGCGTATCTGAAGAGTGCGCCCAACGAATGCGGGGAAGGGCAGCAGCAATCTCGGGCACGTAAGCGCCACCTAAACCATCGCGCCCGGTCGCGAGTACCACGCGACGCGCGTATAGGGCTTGCTCACCGCTTGGGGTGTTCATGGTTAAGCGTACTAACCCATCGG
>Ga0214200_1000307_pt1 | contig 14034 bp, 11 predicted proteins | sample TroBogEpilimnion_7_FD_153038 | JGI IMG/M metagenome (GOLD analysis project Ga0214200, IMG submission 153038) | Freshwater microbial communities from Trout Bog Lake, WI - 23OCT2008 epilimnion | ecosystem: Environmental > Aquatic > Freshwater > Lake > Epilimnion/Euphotic zone | place: Trout Bog... | reverse complement strand
TCTTCTTTTGCATGCCTTAGTTTATTGACAACAGTATCAGATAACTCACCAAAGCGATGTTTAAGCATTAAACCAAGCATTTCTGCTTCTCCTTCCAGCAAGCCTTCTTGACGTCCTTCTTGTAGACCCTTAGCAATTCCAATTCTTTCTATGCTTGTTACGTATTGCATTTTTTCATTCTCCTCAAAGATTTCGATTTCTTGCCATAGTTGTTGATCAAGTTCTTCAGGTAAACGCATCATCCAGTCAATGACGCTAAACAAGTCGATAATCCGTTGTTTATCCCACTGTCGTTGATAGAGTAACCGTACTAATAATTGTTTGGCTTTATAGCGTGCAACAGTGTTTTTACGTGTTTGCTGCGTCAGGATATGAGTGGCTGTAACCACAGCAAAAGAGTTATCCATTGTCAGTAGTTCATTAACCATATCATAATAATCGGTTAGTTTAGCAATGGGGAAATGAATAGAAGTTTCACTACCCAATACACTGTAACTAAAATTATCGGGGCGCCAATTAACTTGATCATCAGCTAGAACGGCGAAACTAGCTACCGGTTTATCGTAGCGATCATAAATACGGTAATTATAAACGAACATTCGTTTGGCAAATTCAGCTTGCCGAGTTCCTTGGACTTCGATGTGAATATAAATCCATTTTTCATCGCCATTAAGCAGCGACACTCGAACTAGTTTATCAACAAAGCGCTTTCCTAGTTCAGCATCCTGAACGACCGCTCTTAGTTCTTGATCCAGAAAAACATGCTCCTTTGACCAATCAATCTGAGCATAAGCCTCTGGAAAATAGAAGGCTATAAACTCCGGAAAATAATGTTCGAGAGCTTCTTTCCAAGGACTGTCGTAATGATCTATAAAGGTTTCTATGATCACAATGTGCTCATCTTGTTCAGCCATACAACCCTCATTAATTTTTTGAGTGATTATACTCAAAGATGGCTATCCTGAGTAAGCTATTGTTTAAAGCAATGATCTCAAGGAGCGAAATAAAATTTAATAGCCCTAATGTAAGCTTTCTTTACAATTAGTCATCAAATAAGAATTAACAAAAACAGACCACGTATTACCAAGGTGGCAAGCTTGCTAAAGCTGTCAAATAAATTGAATCAATGTACCAACATAATTCGAAGTGCTCAATCTTAAGTTGGCGCTTATGGGTTATAAAACCCGTCTCTAAGGTTTGAAATTGAAACTATCTTTCAAATATCTACTTCGACACCGCTACTTGAAGTTATACAGTAACGCTTAGATGCATCAAAACATTTCGATCGCGGTTGCAAAATCCGACCGGCATTGAGTTCGCTCAGTCCACACAAAATCAAATAATTTGAAATCTGTCGCTCCTACAATAAATCATTAAATCCACTGCATAAAAGCCACAAAAATTACCCATTACAATTCAATAAAGCCCTTTAAGCTTTCAATTTAAGAATACAAATCATCCTTCGTTGCAAATTAACCTCGCAACTTTTATAAAACAGCAACAATCATTTCTAATTATTTTCGAATAAAACCACAAGTTTAGTGCTCATTCACTAACTCTTGCGTATCAAACGCAATAGTAGTCATTAGATGCGCACTCAATGAAAAAAATTTTTAACCAATAATGTCATCAGAATGACTAATTATTGTCAAAAACCAAAAGCGTTAATTGTTTAATAAAAAGAAATAATACGTAAAAAAACATACTATGTCTTACTTAAAAATTCCTTAATTGATTTATATATTACCAGATAATTCTTGGCTTTAATAAGTCAACAATTATTGTCTACAGGCTTTATTCGAAAGCAATAGCCTTCGTTAATGGAGATAGATTTAAACCAGAACGTATAACAAATATTTCATACATAAATCATATCTATTTTTAAATAATAACTTGTTTAATATATGTAATTAAATAGTAAATAGTGAAAAAGGATATCCGATCAAATTTTAATTTAAGGACATCCCTCTTTCTTACTCTTACCTTTTACTGACAACTTAACCGTAATAAATTTGTAATAAAACTATGATTAAATTTTTTTAACTTTTCTAACTTCATCGTTAATACAGATCGCATGAATACAATAATTCAGCAAGCAAGCAAGCAAGCAAGCAAGCAAGCAAGCAAGCAAGCAAGCAAGCAAAAAATTATTATGTCAGCTCAAAGGATGTCAAGCATTATCTTGTATTAAATATTCAATTTATTCCAAACAACCCAAACCCGTTAGTGCATCGCACTAACGGGTTTTTTATTGCCTATTTTCAGAGCATAAGATTTAGTAATGTCAACTTTTAATAATCCATTTAACGTTATTAATGCTGAAATCAATGTATCAACAGAACTTAGTGACGCTGAACAAATAGAAGCATTTAGAACAACCCCATTAAATCTTGAATCAAACACCTTCGGTCTAGCTTTAGTTTTAGGCGGCACTGTTTCGGCAGGAGCATTTACTGCTGGTGTTCTGGATTTTCTTGTAGAAGCCTTGGATGAATGGCAACGCATTCGCGATGAAGAAGATAAAAAAGTCAAAAATGGAGAGATGCGTGATTCTCAAAGAACAGCACCTACTCATAAGGTATCACTAACACTTATTACAGGCTCATCTGGCGGTAGTGTTTGTGGTGGAATTTTATCACGTTTTCTTGGTTTTTCTTTTCCTCATATACGTTTGAATCCTAATAATGTAAGCGAAAAAAATGAACCTGAAATTGTACCTATCGCACATGACCTAAGAAATCATGACACGCTATGTCCTTCAGATAATCCATTTTGGAACGTATGGGTTGATAAATTACGCATAGAAAAAATGTTAACTAGCAACTCTCCAACTGATTCAATATTATCAGCAGATGCTATTGAAGATGCTGCTGAATCAATTGCTAAAAATCCAAATGAAAATTTATCGAATATTTATCGATCATGGATACATTCAAAATTTAATATCGTACTTGCATATACAAATCTGAGAGGTATTCCTACAAAAATTAATTATATGGGAAATAGCCAAAGTTTTATGGAACATGCTGATTTTATAAGATACGGAATTGACCCTACCGTTAATGCAAAAAGTAAAAGAAAAAAAGCATGTTATGAGAGCAAATTACTAACTTCAATATCAAAAGAAGAAGAATGGAAAGAATTTATTCAGTTTGTAATGGGAAGTGCGGCATTTCCAATAGGATTTCCAGCGCGTGAATTAAGCCGTGACATCACAGATTATCGTTATTATCCTGTTATTTTGCCACAAGAAGCCCACAGTGAAGTTGAAGTTATTCAGTTACCCATTGATAACAATGCATTAGCTGATGGTAACGTGAACTTTAAGGGGGATTATAGTTTTTTAGCTGTTGATGCTGGAATTACTGATAACGCACCAGTTGAAATAGCAAGAAGTTATCTTTCTGGTATTGGTAATCGAAATAATCGCTCTTCTCTTGATGCAGACAGAGCGGTACTTTTAATCGACCCGTTTGTTGAAAGGTGCATTATTGAAAAAGAAGAAGCAACAAAAACACCAAAATTCAATAAGTCTATTTTATCAGTCATTCCTGATTTACTTAAAGGTATGATTCAAGAAAGTCGTTATCACACCCGGGATTTAATATTTTCTACTGATGAAAATATTAAAAGCCGTTTTGTTTTAACAGCACAGCGACCAGACCCTCTTCACCAAGCTGAAAATATTATAGGTGGCAAAGCACTTTGCTCTTCACGTTTTGGAGCTTTCTTTGGCTTTTTTGATGTTGAGTTCAGTAAACACGACTATTTTCTTGGTCGGTATTGCTGTCAAAATTTCTTAAAAAATAAAACTCAGTTCTGGCTACCAGACAACAATGAGGCTATTGGTAATTCAAGACCCAAAGGAGAGCTAATTCCAATTATTCCACTATTAGGAAGTGCTGCTGTAATACAGAGAATTCCAAACTGGCCGGATTGGAATAACTTTAATCCTGACTCACTAAAGTTAAAAATAAAAAAACGAATAGAGCTGGTAATATCTTCGCAACTTAAATTATTTTCGAAAAATAAAATATATTTAATAAAAATTTTATTATGGCTTATTAAATCATGTTTTATTAATTATGCTGTTAAGTCAATAATTGAGTTAATAAAAGATTCAAAAAACGACAAATCATTACCCCCCATATAAATATTATTTTTACCAACATCTTTTCAGATGTCCAAAAATAAAAATTATTAAAAGAAAAAGTACATTGAAAATTACTAATGAAAGGATTTTATAATGAATAGCCTTTACGCCAAAGCCTTTTGCCACAACAATCGTGACTTTCAAGATCCACAAGGTTTGGATTTATTACAAAGAACGCTTCCTTTTTATGAATGGCAAGATACTTGTTTCAATTTAGGATTGTGGCCTTATGGTAATCGTGCATTGCATGGTGCACCTAAGAAAACAACCAGTATTTCTGATGGATTGGGGATTTTTACTGAAAATGCAATCAATCTAGGTTCCCAAGATTATCTTTCATTAGCAACTAATGAAAGAGTAAAAGAAGCAGCGATAGCTACAATTAAAGAATATGGAGTACATAGTGCTGGTTCTGCTGCTGTCATGGGTAATACAAATATATCTTTAAAACTTGAATTAGCCCTGGCAGAGTTTCTAAATACTGAACATGTAACTCTATACCCAACAGGTTGGGCTGCAGGATATGGAGCAATTCGGGGCTTAGTTAGAGAAAATGATTACATCGTTATGGATGAACTTTCTCATAATTGTTTGAAAGAAGGCGCTGTTGCGGCAACTAAAAAAATATCGAACTTCAAGCATCTTGATTTTGAAAGTGCTGCTAAGTTATTAGCACGTATTCGTAAAAAAGATACTAAAAACGGTATTTTGTTAATTACTGAAAGTTTGTTTTCAATGGATTCTGATACACCCGATATCGCAAAGTTTCAAGAGATTTGTCATGAATATCAAGCAACGTTATTTGTGGATGTAGCTCATGATTTAGGAGCTATGGGTGAAGGTGGTACAGGTGCGTTAGGAACACAAAATATGCTTGGTAAAGTTGATATCGTTATGGGAAGTTTTTCAAAAACTTTTGCATCTAACGGCGGTTTTGTTGCTGCACAATCACCAGCAATTAGACAATATTTAAAAAATTACAGCCCGTCACACACATTTTCAAATGCATTATCTCCAGCACAGGCGGCAACTGTTTTAGAAGCTCTTAGTATTATTAAAAGCCCATTAGGTAAGTCATTACGCACAAAACTAATGTACAACATAATCTCATTAAGAGACAAATTGGAGAGTAATTGTTTATCTGTCATTGGAGCACCGTCCCCAATTGTGCCAGTTTTAATTCCAGAACTAGCTGAACATCAACGAGGCAGTGCAAAAGCGAGAGTACTTTCAAGAGTTATGCCTAGTTTAGGGTTATTAGCAAACGTCGTGGGTTATCCAGCTGTTCCTTTAGGGTTAGCTAGGGTCCGACTACAGGTCATGGCTGAACATGAGCCTGAAATGATGTTGTCAGCAGCTGATAAATTAACTCAAGCCATGCTTTTAGCTGAAAGGGATCTCAATGTCCTTGCTTGATTACGCTTTAAAACGTTCCGCATCTATTCATTTTTGGCATTCAGCTGAGGATATAGATACATGGTTCGCAAAGGCCATTTTGACTAGGGCTCGAGCAATATCTATTGAAATACAAAAACAAGGGGTATCGACTGGTGATTGTGTTGCCTTGATGCTACCTACTAGTGTTGATTTAATTTGTGGTATTTTGGCAGCATGGGGCTGTCGTGCATCTATTTGCATAATCCCTCATTCATTAGGTGAAAGCTCAGGCAAGATGGATTCTCTCAAAATGACACATATTTTTGAGTTAATTAAACCAAAGCTATTCATACACGATTTAGATGAAACAAGCATTTTTTCAGAATTGCCAACAAAGAAATTTCACTGTAGAGAATGGCAAAATTTACCTGATTCCGAAAATTTCCCAGATAAACCACAAATTAATGACGTTGCTATTATTCAATTAACTTCAGGTAGTACAGCTTATCCAAAAGGCGTCATTCTAGAACACTCTCAAGTTGATGCTAATATAAGAGCAATTGTTGCACGATTGAAAACTTCTCAACAAGACCACACTGTCTCTTGGTTACCTTTTTATCATGACATGGGATTAAGTTCATTACTTATCTCTTTAGTTGGTGATTTTCCTTTAACTCTTATTCAGACCAAATATTTCATGCGAGATGCGAGTGTTTGGTTGCGAGCAATTACACAACAACGCGCGACATTAACCCATGCCCCTGCTTTTGCTTATGCTTTATTAAGTAGGCAAAAAAGCATCCTAAAAAAATACGCTATTGATTTATCATCGTTAAGATATGCCTCAATAGGTGCAGAACCACTACACTCAAAACATCTGGATACATTCAATGCAGTTATGAAACCATTTGGGTTGTTAGATTGCGTATTACAACCATCATATGGCTTAGCTGAATCTGTTGTAGCTGTTTCATTTAATTCTGGTGAAAAACCTTATCGCTGTTTGTCTGTAGATATTGATGAATTACAAAAAAGTGGGCATGTAAATATTGTTGATGAAACTCAATCTAATGCGATTTCATTAGTATCTAATGGATTACCATTAGAAGGAATCTTTGTAAGTATTCGTCTTGAAAATGGCGAATTAGCTAAAGAAAATCAACAAGGATTTATTTGGATTTCAGGTGATTCATTAACAAAAAAATATGTAGGGAATGTGGACCATGAATTGTTCCAAGAGGGTTGGTTTAATACAGGTGATTTGGGTTTTATCTATGAACATGAAATTTATATTTCAGGTCGTGCAAAAGATGCAATCATTCGATCGGGTGTTACTATCAGTCCAGCTTATGTTGAGTTTGGCATAGAAAATTTTTTAAATTTAAAATCTGGAAGAGTTGTTATTTTTTCAATTCAAAATTTTTCTAAAGCAAGAGAGGAAATCGTTGTTGTTATTGGGTTACAAATACCAAAAGAGGAGCAATCAGAACTAATAAAAAAGATTTCAATCTACATAGCTTCAGAAATGGGATTACAAATTAACCGAATTCAGTTTGTTTCACCCAATCAAATTCCAAGAACAACAAGTGGCAAAGTACAACGGAATGCGACTAAGCAACTGTATCTAAAACAAGAAATATTTGAGAGTTAATTACTAATGGAAATTCAAGAAGTTTACGACGCTTTAATAGAAGTTTTTTTTGAACACCTTGAAGAAGGATCGCTACCTGAATACTTGAAAAGTATTCAGCCCACTCCTCAAATGAGAGTTGATGACTTAGGGATAGATTCTATGTCAAAAGTTGGGTTAGTTGCGAGTTTAATGGACAAAACAGACTGTTACCTACCAGACAGCTTGTTTTTGAACAACCCAACTTTCTGGGAGATTGCTGAAAGAGCTCAAAAGGAAATGATTTTATGATTGACACTACAATTGATCGAAAAACTTTGAAAGAAACTGTTCGTGTTTATCAAAAGAAAAACAATACGTTAGCTTTAACACTGTTCTTACTCGATTATTTATTACTATTCTTTGGACAATACATGGTTGTTGAAATGCAACTTAGTCTAAAGTTTTTAGGTTGTATTGTTACATTTATTGCGATAATAAGACTTTTTATAATTGGGCATGATGCCTGTCATAGATCATTTACTAGTTCAAAAAAATTAAATTATTGGGTCGCTCAACTAGCATTTTTACCTTCAGTGACGACATATCAAGGTTGGCTTCACTTACATAATGTAATCCACCATAGTTATACCAACCTAATAACAACTAAAGATGGCTGGTCTCCATTATCCTTGCAAGATTATAATCTACTAAATAAACTTCAAAAATTCATATATAGAGTTTTTCGCAATCAATTTGGAGTTTTTTTTTATTATATTGTAGAAATATGGTCAAAAAAACATTATTTTCCTCATAGAAAATATGGAGGGTATATGTTCGAAAAAGTATACCTGATACAGTTTTTTATGGTATCAATTTTTGTTATGGGGTGGTTACTAGCGCTTTTCCAAATATCTGAAGTTACCAATCAATCGTTCTTATTGCTGTCAGCACTTGGATTTATATTACCTTTTATATTTTCGAATATGCTAATAAGTTTAATTGTATATCTACACCATACACACCCAAATATAAGATGGTATCGTGAACAATCAGAATGGATGACCTCTCGCCCACACGTTACGACAACAGTACATTTGAAATTCCCTAGTTGGATTAGTGCGCTTTTACATCACATTATGGAACACCCTGCTCATCATTTGGACTCTAATATACCCTGTTACAACTTGAAAGCGGCACAGCGCAAATTAGAAGAATTTTCGCCAGAACATATTGTTGTGCAAGATTTTTCTTGGAAATGGTACAGAGAATGCACTCGTATTTGTAAGTTATACGATTTTGAAAACCATGAATGGATTGGTTTTCCTAAGACTCAACAATAATGAATATTAATAAAGAATATATTAACTACGTTAATTCAGTATTTGATTTTATAAAAAATTTAGGAATTATCATTGCTATAATTTATTCATTGTTGTTTTTTATATTTCCAAAATTTGAAATTTTTATAAGAGACAAAATTCTCACAGAAAGTGCCTATTTTTATATTGGAAAATGGAATATTATAAATAAATCCTATGAAAAGGATATGCAATATTCCCTAAATATTACTAATGAATCTGACTATGATAAAGACACAGGACTTATCAAAAAATCAAATGTATTAATAACTGATAGTGATATGGCTATTGGACGAACTGAATATGGAACAAAAAATGGAATCAGAAAACTTATATTAAATAAATATGATTGTATTTATATTTTAGAAAGCAAAGCATTACCTATTGATGAAAATAATAATGCTATATGGGTACGTGCTTTACCAAAACCTTGTAAAAATTAATCTCAAAAAGGATAATCATAAATGATAGGCTTAATAAAAGCTTTAGAATTTCTACAAGAGAGTAACGGAACATTATCGTCGAATAGACTTTTATTTATAATCTGGATTTTAGGTGTATTATCGGTTTGGATTGTTTTGTGCCTAAAAAGCGGCACTCTCCTAGAAATACCAGATTCTGTGACGACAATAACTGGCATTATTATAACTGGTAAAGTTACTCAAAAATTTGCAGAAAAGTAATCGTATGATCGTTTTTATTCAATCAGTAATAAAGCTTAGAATTTGGGCAATTAGCTTAACTTTTTTATTAACAGTTTTGGCCATATTTTATGCTACGCAATTACGAATAATCATCGATCCAGCAGCGATACTTCCTGCATCTCATCCATTCGTTTCATCAAAATCGACTTTAGAAAATGTCTTCAGCGAATATTACAGCTATGTAGTTGCTATAGAACCCAAATCTGGTACACAAGCTGATCCTGAGGTATTGCAAAAAATCCAACGCATCACCAGCGAATTAAAAAAAGACAATGGTTTAGTTAAATCTACCTTGCTTAGTATTAGCAGTCAAAACGCGAAGGCTATTCTTGATAATGGCTCTGAAAGTTTTGAAGTAAGACCTTTTTATAACGTTTTAAATCAGGCTGATAAATTGAAAGCATGGCTAGATTCTAATCCAATTTACACTGATGCCATTGTTTCTTCTGACAAAAAAATATTTACTGTGCTGGCGCAATTCAAACCAGATCCACAAGGTTACGGTGCAATTGTTAAGCGTATTCAGCCCATTATTGATAAAGAACGAGATGACAGAGTCAATATTTATCTTAGCGGGCACATTAACTTTTTAGGACAAATTGAGTTGTATTCTGAACGAATGGTGATTTTGGTGCCCATTGCTGTTGTCTTAATTGCCTTATTATTGTTTGATGCTTTTCGTAGTGTTCAGGGCTTGTTACTACCGTTGCTAACAGCCAATTTGGCGTTAATATGGGTTTTGGGCATTATGGGGGCTAGTGGTATTCCTTTGGATGTCTTTAATGCAACGACGCCTATTTTGATATTAGCTATTGCTGCCGGACATGCGGTGCAAATCTTGAAGCGTTATTACGAAGAATATCAACAATTACGTTTTAACACCCAACTCACTCCAGAGCAAGCCAATAAAGCCGCCGTTATTGTCTCGGTCAGTAAAGTTGGACGTTATATGATTGCAGCCAGTCTGATTGCTGCTATGGGTTTTTTATCTTTAACGGTATTTGAAATTAAAACCGTTAAAACCTTTGGCATTTTTACCGGTGTGGGTATTTTATGCACTTTGCTGATTGAGCTGACCTTTATGCCAGCCTTACGCTCTTGTCTTAAGCCCCCCAAACTACCAACCGAACAACGTTTGAATGGTGTCTGGAATGTTGTTATTGGCTTTATTGTTGGCAGAGCGATGACTCGGAGTTTTGTTGTATTTTGGCTTTTGTTTATTGGTTTGGCAATTGTTGGCGCTAGCCGAGTACAGATAGAAAACTCCAATAAAGCCAATTTTGCTGACTGGACTACGGTGCGACAAGATGATGCCCTTATCAATCAACGCTTGGGAGGCACTCAAACGTTTTACATCATGATTGATACCGGACAAGTTGATGGCATCAATCAGCCTGCAATTTTAAACGGTATTGCTACTTTGCAAAACCAGTTAGCGACAACAGCTGGTGTAGGTAAAACAGTATCTATTGTTGATTTTCTAAAACGTATGAATCAAGCTATGCAAGGCAAAGCCAATATTTTACCTGAGACTTCAGAACAAGTTGGGCAATACCTTTTAATGTATAGCATGTCGGGTGAACCTGATGATTTGAAATCTTACCTTGATTTCAATCATCAACGCGCCAATCTTAAAGTTTTTGTTCAACGTGATGATAGCTCTTTTATTTTGGCTTTAGTAGCACAAGCCCAACTGATAGCCGCACAAGTATTTCCCCCCGGTGTAACGGTTCAATTTGGTGGAGGTGTTGCAGAAGCCGCCGCATTAAATGAGGTATTGGTACACGATAAATTACTGAACATTTTGCAAATTATCGTAGTGGTATTCATTGCTTCATGCTTATTGTTTAGATCATTTATTGCCGGTTTGTTGGTTTTATTGCCATTGCTTATTTCGGTAGTCTCCAATTTCGGCATACTTGGTTTGTTCGGGATTCCGTTAAATATTGCTACGTCATTAATTTCTGCAATGGCCGTTGGCATTGGTGCAGATTATGCCATTTATCTTATTTCTCGTTACCGTGAAGAATACCATCGTGACCCGATTAATGCTTTAAGTGTAACTTTGAATAGTGCCGGTAAAGCCTGCTTATATGTAGCAGCATCTGTAGCTGTGGGCTATGGTGTTTTAGCCTTTTCATTTGGTTTTAAAGTTCATCAATGGTTAGCTTTGTTGATTGCATCGGCTATGTTTGTGAGTGTATTTGCAGCGCTCACTTTGATACCAGCGATATTACAACGTTTTCATCCTAAGTTTTTAAACAGAATGTAATCCACAGGCGGGTCAGGAAATGAAAGATGTGCATCCTTTTTTAGTTTTATCACCCAAAATTTTTAATGACAAAACTTCTTTAGTGATTGGACTCCTCATGACAACAGCCGATTACAATGAAGATAATCCTTTTGCGATCGCTGTTGGAAATACCAAAGGTAAAATTAGTTATGTACTTTGTCATCAACCTAAATCATTTGTTTGGCGTAACCGCTATGCAAAGCCGCATCCGTTAAAAATATTAGCAAATGATTTTTTTGAGCAAGTGTGTTGCCAATTAAATCAAATTATTCAGTTAACTTAATTTCTTTGTTTTTTTTGAGAGCACCTTATGTTTACAAAAAGTTTATCACTTAGTGTTTTGTTATTAGTTTTTTTATTAAATGCTCAGGCTGAAAACCTTGACGTTCAGCAATTTATGATAAAAAGTGATGCCTCTACAAAAGTATTAGATGCTAAGTCTGAATTAACCATGATACTGGAAAATGAAGATAATCAACAACGAATAAGAAAATTAACCGCTTTTACCAAACTAAAAAATGATGGAGTGAGTAATCAAAGAATTTTACGTTTTCTGGCGCCTGCGGATATAAAAGGCACTGTTACATTGCTCATTGAACAAACTGACCAAGATGATGATATGTGGATTTATCTGCCTTCACTCAAAAAAACCCGTCGACTAGTTTCTGATAATAAACGCGATAGTTTTGTAGGGTCGGATTTAACTTTTGGTGATTTGATTGGACACAAGCCCAGTGAATGGAATTCAACTTTGCAAAAAGAAGATACTTTTGAGGGAAAGCCTGTTTATGTGATTGAAAGCTTGCCTAAAGATGAATCAGTTAAAACGCATACTGGCTATAGCAAACGCTTAATTTTAATCGATAAACAAAATGCAGTTGCTCTTAAAACTGATTACTGGGACGAATCTGGACAATTCCTAAAAACTATTCAAGTGAGTGATGTGCGATTAGTTGATGTTGATCGCTCTAAATATCAGTTCATGGATTTGAATGCACAAAACCATCAAAATCATCATAAAACTTCATTACATTTTGATAATTACAAAGTGAATCAGAACTTAACTGACTCGTTGTTTACCCCCACTGCCTTAGAAAAAGAATAATGCTTTCATGCCTTTTTTTAAGATTTTACATATTTTTAACGTTAATTACAGTCCCCCATTTAGCTACTGCTGAAAGTGATTTGTGGCAAGTTGACGGCAAGCTTGAATTAGGCGCATGGTCATCTAATCGTTCTTTGAATAAAATCAATGAAGGTATTTTTCCTGCAACACTAGCTTTAAAAGGCAAAGTTAATGTTACCGACGATTTGCATTTGTATGCTGATGGTCGTGTCGGACATCCTGATTATTTTGCAGATAAGAACAGTTTCGGTGTGGCTCGCGAAGTTTATCTTGATTACAATTTAAATAGTGCTGATATTCGTATAGGCAAACAATTATTAGCATGGGGTCGAGCTGATAGAATTAACCCTACAGATTCTTTAACCTCAAAAGATTATCGTTGGCTTGCTCCAGAGGAAGAAGATGCCCGTTTTGGTAATACTGGTATTCGTTATGCCCAGCATTTGGGTAACTATACTGCAAGCAGTGTTTGGCTACCTTATATGAGTAGTTCTCGTATTCCTTTAACACCTCAGTATGTTTCACAAGTAGCCATTCAACAGCCAAACATTAATGATAATTTTGCTATAAAACTTGATCGCACAGGTGAGGCAATAGATTCTTCACTCTCGTTTTACAGTGGTATTGATACCATGCCCAGTTTAGAAATCAATAGTACTACGCCTTATGCATTAAGCAATCATCGTATTCAACGCTATGGTGGCGATATGGCATGGGCATTTAGTTCTTATACCCTGCGTACAGAACTTGCTTATACCCATACAGGTAAAAGCACTGAGTTTTCAGGTGAAAAATATGACTACTTTCAAGGTGTCATTGGTTTAGAAAGACAATTTGCAAATAGCTTTAATGTGATTGTGCAAACTGTTTATCAATCTGCTTTAGGTTGGCGGGGTTATCAATCATGGTCTACACCTCAGCAACAACAATTAATGCAGATTCAGCAAATTATTAATCAACAACCTGTTCAAGATTATTTTGGTATTGCCTATCGTGTTTCTAAAAAAATACTCAATGATGATTTAGAACTCGAATATAGTGGCTTAGGCTTAACTTCAAATCAAGGATTCTTAATGCGTCCACGACTACGTTATCAAATCAATGATGAGTCATCATTTGTACTTGGAGGAGATTATTATAACGGCAGTGATAACACTATTTTTGGCAGGTTGCGCGATATCAGCACTGTATTTGTAGAGTTTAATTATGCTTTTGGATTAAGTAGTTCTAAGTTTTAAGTTTTAACCCGCAACCCGCAATCTGTAGGGCATAAATAGGCGATAGCTGTATACGCTTAATGGCTCGCATTGCAACGGTGCAATACGCTGATGCTATTGCACCCTACATTTAATAAATAAACATCTACTTTTAGACAAAGATATCAAGCAATTAATCTTGATTAAGTTAAGGG
>Ga0214200_1000303_pt1 | contig 14086 bp, 15 predicted proteins | sample TroBogEpilimnion_7_FD_153038 | JGI IMG/M metagenome (GOLD analysis project Ga0214200, IMG submission 153038) | Freshwater microbial communities from Trout Bog Lake, WI - 23OCT2008 epilimnion | ecosystem: Environmental > Aquatic > Freshwater > Lake > Epilimnion/Euphotic zone | place: Trout Bog... | reverse complement strand
GGCGGAAATTGTCAGTCTAGTGGGTTATTCATGGTCATCTGGTTGTATGTAACCAAAATGAATGGTCATGTTTTAAAAAAAAGCGTCATAAATTTGTAATGTTAATGTAGTATATTGCTTATAATTAACGTAATATATGGCTTGTAATTAATGCTGAATAATACTTAAAATACCTATCTATCTACCTACCTACCTACCTACCTACCTATCTACCAATCAGTCAATTAGTTTTGTTTGAAATTTTTTTGATGGCCTTAAGTAAAGCATGAATAAAACCTCAGCTATAGTTAATATTAAGTGGTTAAAAATCATGCGCTTGCCAGATAATTATCAAACAACCATCACAGAAACAGCCATACAAATATTTGGCGAAAAAGCAACGGTGTGGTTGTTTGGTTCAAGATTAGATGATAATGCCAAGGGAGGTGATGTGGATTTGTTAATAAAGTTGGAGTCAGCTACTTCGAATAAAGCCGTACTCGGTGGGCGCTATAATGCTCAGTTGCAAATGAAGTTAGGCATGCAGAAATTTGATGTCATCGTTATTGATCCTTCAACTGCACTTGAGCAGATACACAAAAATGCCCTTTCTAAGGGGGCATGTTTAGCTGAGCAATTGTTGTCCATTGAAAACCAATCCTATAAAGATTGGCGTCATAATAAGTTATAGTGGTTTTACCGATGAAACATTAGCTATTGCCAAAAGGTTTCAAGAGAAGTTGGGTAAGCTACCTTCTCTTACAGCGATTAGCTTCACCACAATAATATTTACTAAATTAAACTCTTAAAGAAATACAAAATATGACGACTAAAGTTGCCCTTATAACCGGCATTACCGGACAAGATGGATCTTATTTAGCTGAATTTTTATTAGCTAAAGGATACGAAGTACATGGCATTAAACGCCGCGCCTCTTCATTTAATACCCAACGTATTGACCATATTTACGAAGATCCTCACAACTTGCACCCCAAGCTTAAGTTACATTATGGTGATTTGACCGATACCTCTAATATTAATCGTATTTTGCAAGAAGTGCAGCCTGATGAGGTTTATAACTTAGGTGCACAATCGCATGTGGCTGTCAGTTTTGAAGCCCCTGAATATACTGCCGATGTTGATGCAACGGGCGCTTTGCGTATTTTAGAAGGCATACGCTTTTTAGGTTTAGAGAAAAAAACGCGCTTTTACCAAGCCAGTACTTCTGAGTTGTATGGTTTAGTACAAGAAACCCCGCAAACAGAAACCACACCTTTTTACCCGCGCTCACCTTATGCAGTAGCCAAGCTTTATGCTTATTGGATTACTGTTAACTACCGTGAAGCTTATGGCCTTTATGCCTGTAATGGTATTTTGTTTAATCATGAATCACCGCGTCGTGGCGAAACCTTTGTAACCCGCAAAATTACCCGTGGTATGGCTAACATTGCTCAAGGTCTTGAAGACTGTTTGTTTATGGGTAATATTGATGCCCTGCGCGATTGGGGTCATGCTAAAGATTATGTAGAAATGCAATGGCTGATGTTGCAACAAGAAACGCCCGATGATTTCGTCATAGCCACTGGCGTTCAATACAGTGTGCGTGAATTTATTAATAAAACCGTTGCACAACTAGGAATAGAATTGGCTTGGGAAGGCGAGGCAGTAGATGAAATAGGTCGAGTCGCGTCTATTACTGGCGATAAAGCGCCAGGACTTAAAGTAGGCGATGTCATCGTTAAAATTGATCCACGTTATTTTCGCCCAACTGAAGTAGAAACCTTGCTGGGCAACCCTGCTAAAGCTAAAGAGAAGTTAGGTTGGACGCCTAAAATCACCCTAGATGAAATGATCGAAGAAATGGTTGCTTATGATCTTGATCAAGCTAGGCAACATGCTTTATTAAAAAACAATGGCTTTAATGTTGTTGTTGGGCGTGAATAATAAATATGCTTTCTAAAGAAGCTAAAATTTATGTCGCCGGCCATAATGGCATGGTCGGTTCTGCCTTGGTGCGCCATCTACAAGCCAAAGGCTACCAAAATATTATTACCCGCTCACGAAGTGAATTGGATTTACTTGACCAAAAATCAGTACATGATTTCTTAAGGGTTGAACAGCCAGAATACATATTTATGGCGGCAGCTAAAGTAGGTGGCATACAAGCCAATAATACGTATCGCGCCGATTTTATTTATGAGAATCTTAGTATCCAAACTAACATTATTCATGGTGCGCATCTAGCTGGTCTTAATCGCTTGTGTTTTTTAGGTTCTAGTTGCATTTATCCGCGTGATTGCCCTCAACCTATCAAAGAAGACTATCTCTTGACGGGTACTTTAGAGCCTACCAACGAACCTTATGCCATCGCAAAAATCGCCGGCATTAAGATGTGTGAAAGTTATAATCAACAATATGGCAGGCACTATATTTCAGTAATGCCAACCAATTTGTATGGCCCTAATGATAGTTACGATCTTAATAATAGTCATGTATTACCTGCATTGATTCGTAAAGTGCATGAGGCAAAATGCCGTGGCGATAAGGAATTAGTCGTTTGGGGCACTGGAAAACCTATGCGCGAGTTTTTATACGTTGATGATATGGCTGAGGCCTGTGTTTTTATGATGGAAAATGACATTAATGATGGACTATTCAATGTCGGTACAGGTGTTGATGTGACGATTAAAGAACTAGCTGAAACAGTCATGAAGGTCGTTGGTTTTGAGGGTCAAATTGTATTTGATACCAGTAAGCCTGATGGTACCCCGCGTAAACTGTTAAATGTGCAGAGATTACAAAATCTGGGTTGGCAAGCACATACATCATTGCGTGATGGTATTGCTAAAGCCTATGCAGACTTTATAACTAAATCGGCTTAAGTATTTCGTGATAACGCCATTAGTAACAATTGCTGTCCCTTCTTTCAATCAAGGAAAATTTCTCGACGATGCACTGAACTCTATTTTTCAACAAGATGTTCCTGTTGAGGTATTTGTAATGGATGGTGGATCAACAGACAACTCTTTAGATATTATCCATAAGTGGGAGCAACAATTATCTGGCTGGCGTAGCCATGCTGATGATGGACAAGCTGCTGCGATTAATGAAGGCATTGGGCTAGGGAGTGCGCCTTATGTGTGCTGGCTAAACAGTGATGATTGGTTTTTAGCGGGTGGCTTGTCAGTATTGTTAAAAGCAATAGAAAATAATTTAGCGGCACCCGCTGTTTATGGTCGATCATGGAATCTGATTGAAAATTCTGGTAAGCAATATCCTGTTTGGGTAGAGCCTTTTAATGAAGACAGACTTGCATTGCGCTGTATTATTTCGCAACCAGCAACCTTAATCCGCCGCTCTGCTTGGGTCGCCATTAAAGGTGTTGATCCAACACTTCATATGGCAATGGATTATGATTTATGGTGGCGACTTTATAAATCGATTGGACCATTACAATTTATTAATGTTTTTGTTGCGGCAAATAGAGAGCATGATGCGACCAAAACTAAAACTCAGCGCAGAAGGCATTATAAAGAAGCTATGAAGGTTGTAAGTATGCACTATGGACATCTGCCCTTAAAATGGTGGCTAGCTCAGCCATACTCTGTTTGGTTTAAATCAATAATCAGTTAATAAGAAAGTCTATGCGTGTATTGCATTTTTATAGAACCTCGTTTCCAGATACCATGGGTGGTATTGAACAGGTTATCAACCAAATTGCCAGAGGCTGCGTTAAGTTGGGCATTCAGGTCGATGTGTTGTCATTGACAGCTAATAAAGATATTAGAACGATTGAGATAGATGGTTATTTAGCCCATCGAGCAAGTTTAGATTTTCAGATTGCTTCAACAGGCTTTTCTATTTCTGCCTTTTGGCGGTTTTATCAATTGGCTAAACAAGCCGATATTATTCATTACCATTATCCGTGGCCGTTTATGGATGTGGTGCATTTTGCAATGCGAGTTTGTAAACCGACGGTGGTGACTTATCACTCTGATATTATTCGTCAAGTGCATTTAAATAAGCTTTATCGGCCATTGAAACAAAAGTTTTTGAAAAGCATGGGTCGTATAGTGGCAACATCTCCTAATTATGTGGCGACTAGTAAGGTACTCGCTAAGTTTAAAGATAGCGTTAAGGTGATTCCAATTGGACTAGATAAATCCACCTATCCCGAGGTGGAGTCCGAACGATTAGAGTTCTGGAGAGAAAAAGTAGGGGACAAATTCTTTTTGTTTGTAGGGTTGATTCGTTATTATAAAGGCCTGCATATTCTACTTGAGGCCGCGCAAGGTACCGATTACCCGATTGTAATAGTAGGGGCAGGGCCGATTGAAGCAGAATTAAAAGCACAAGCCGCGCAATTAGGCTTGAGTAACATTCACTTTTTAGGTTATCAGTCTGATGAAGATAAAGTTGCGTTGTTAACTTTAAGTTATGCGGTAGTTTTTCCCTCGCATTTGCGCTCTGAGGCTTTTGGTGTTTCTTTGCTTGAAGGGGCGATGTACGGCAAACCAATGATCTCTAGTGAAATTGGTACGGGTACTACGTATATCAATATTGCCGATGAAACAGGCTTGGTAGTGCCACCTAGTGACCCACTGGCGCTAAGAGAAGCCATGACTTATTTGTGGGAGCATCCAAAACAGGCTGCCGATATGGGGCAACGGGCAGAATTGCGATATAAGAAATATTTTACGGCTGATCGTATGGCTAAGTCGTATGTTGATTTATATCGAGAATTACAAGATGGGATTAAATAAATAAATAAAAGATAAGCAGTTATGTAAGCCATAAACGATTAAGATGGAATTATTTTCAATAAACAATAATGATCACTTTAAAGGTTAAGTTATGAATACTAAATTCCTTATTATTACTACCGTAGCATGCCTTAATTTAGTAGCTTGCGGAGAAGAGCCAGAGCCAATTAGTGCGCCCGCACCTATTGTAGAAGTACACAATGGCTACAATGCAAGCCTTGCGCAAGGCATTCAGTTTTCAGAAAAGCCTGATTATCCAGCATTTATAAAGTCAGTTACGGGTATGTCGGGATTTGAGCCAATAGGGCGCTGGACCGAGGGAGAGCATGTTGACTTTACCTTTATTCAAAATTTACCAGCCAAGTTTACTTTAGAACTTGATATGGCTCCTGCTTTTGGCCCTGAAGTAGGCAAAACTATAACGATACAAGTGGGTAGTTGGACTGATAAATTTGTTGCTAGCGATAAACCTAAAAAAATTAGCTTCAATATTGAGACAACGATACCAACTGACAGCATTAAATTTACAATCCCAGAGCCAACAAGCCCATTAGATTTAGGCGTAAGTGAAGATGCAAGAAAAGTGGGCATAATGTTTAAGCGCTTAAGCATTCTTTCTGATGCTATGGTAACGATGATTCCAGCAGTGACTACTGCGCCAGTTATTGAGCCAGTACCCGTGTCCGCTGCAGAAAAACCGACTACGCAGATATTAACAAAACAAGCTGTTGAAAAAGCTACTCAGACAAAAAAGCCTCTTGACCGAAAGAAAAGCGTTAATTCCGCGCCTGATTCTGCGGTAGCTAAGTAAGGATAGCAGGTGTTTGCTCTAATTAATTTAACTAAATACCAATGACAAAAACAGCACTCATTACCGGCATAGGCGGCCAAGATGGCGCCTACCTTGCAAAACTATTGCTTACTAGGGGCTATGCTGTTTTTGGTACCTCACGCGATGCGGGTGCCTCAAGTTTTAGCTCGCTGTCACGACTAGGCATACTCGATCAGATTAAGGTGTTGTCGATGGCACCGCATGATTTTAAAAGCACGCTTACAGTGATATCAAAAGTTCAACCCGATGAGATTTATCATTTGGCAGGACAAACTTCGGTGGGCCTGTCATTTGAGCAACCTTCTGAAACCATCGAGAGTATTACCATTGGCACCCTTAATATTCTTGAAGCGCTAAGGTTTTTAAAGTTGCCTACAAAGTTTTACCATGCCAGTTCTAGTGAATGTTTTGGCGATACTCATGGTGCACCAGCCGATGAACATACTGCTTTTAATCCAGTTAGTCCTTATGCCGTAGCAAAAGCATCAGCGCATTGGTTGGTTAGAAATTATCGTGAAGCGCATGCTATGTTTGCAGTGAATGGAATTTTATTTAATCATGAATCTGAGTTGCGTCCCGAGCGCTTTGTCACCCAAAAAGTAGTGCGTGCCGCTTACAGAATCTCGAAGGGCTCTACAGAAATATTAACCTTGGGTGATTTAAGTATCTCTCGTGATTGGGGTTGGGCACCTGAATACGTAGAAGCTATGTGGTTGATGCTACAAGCTGAAAAAGCGGATGATTTTGTTATTGCCACAGGCCAAACCCACTCACTTAAAGATTTTGTGGTTCAAGCTTTTGCTTGTTATGGTTTAGACTGGACTCAATACGTGGTACATGATGATCAATTGATGCGCCCTAATGAAAATGCGTGGAGCCAAGGCAATCCTAATAAAGCTCAACGAATACTAGGCTGGCAAGCTAAAAAGCACATGGGAGATGTCATCAAGATACTTTGTGATGCACAAACGTAAATTATTTTTTCATATTATTAAGCATTTAGAGCCAGCGTCATTGTTGCGTTGGTTCTTAAGTACCGTTTTGGAACGAGTTGTAATGGCGCATGCCCGACTGGGGATGTTAACCTTTGGTTAAAGCGATACTTAGGAAAGAGATCTAATGAGACTCCAAGATTTTGAAATAACTTCGATCAAATTAACGGCCGCCCATATTTTTGGAAAGGACTCAAAGGTAATCCTTTTTGGAAGCCGAGTTTATGATGATATAAAAGGAGGTGATATCGACCTATATATCCAACCGAGTGATCATAAAAATTTATGGGAAAAGAAAATTAATTTTTTAGTGCAGTTAAAATCAGTGATTGGTGATCAGAAAATTGATGTCATTGTTTCTCGTGATAAATCAAGACTTATCGAACAAGAAGCGTTTAAAAAAGGAATCGAATTATGATCAAGGATATTGAAAAAACGTTTAAAGAAAAGTTGTATGAGTGTGATAAACATGTAGAAAAAATTACAGTGTCAAAAAACCACTTACATGCTTTTATGCCACTTTCTGTAGAAACTTACCTCAAGCTAAATGATGTCGACATAAGCTTTATCGACCAACTTATTTTTCGATTTTCAAAGCTTCAAGACTCAATGGGAGAGAAAATATTTCCTGCCATTTTGGTTCTAGCAAAAGAAGAAGTAAAGAAAAAAACCTTTATAGATATCCTCAATAGACTCGAAGAGCTGGAAATTTTAGATAAAGCCGAATGGTTAAAACTAAGAGAAATAAGAAATGATATTGCCCATGAATATTCATTTAATAAAGCTGAAGTTGTCGATAGCATAATTGCTATTTATAACGCAAGTGACGATTTAATGAGCATTTATAGGGCAACCTGTGATTTTTGTAAAAACAACTTCAAGTCTTTGGGTTTGGACGATAGCGATAGCACAATAAAATGCGCCTGACAAAAGAACAGACACAAATTATCAACCAAACAGTTTCCCGTTTAGCCGGAGCGGAAGCTTTAGTGCATTTATTTGGATCTAGGCTTAACGATTTATATTGGTTTACGCCCATTGTTTATATGGCCAATATTATTCCGGCGCAATACCGAGAATGGTTAGCTTTTAATCCTATGATTCCTATTATCAACGGCTATCAAAATATACTGCTCTATAACAAAGAGCCTGAATGGGCGGGTATGGGCGTTGTTGTTCTTATCGCTATAACATTACTGGCATTTTCTTTGCTGTTATTTCGCAAAGCCAGTCCTGAAATGGTTGATCAGCTATGAGTGCTAATTAAACAAACAAGCGTTAAGGTAAGACGCAATAATAAACCCCCCATTTTCATAGGATGTGCTGAACGATAGTGAAGCGCATCATGCCCATAAAGCGATGCGCTTCATGTTGTTTTGCACATCCTATAGGGTATTTTATTTTTTGCGAGTTACCTAACCTGTCGAAATGAAAACAGACACCTTATTTTATCGATTATTTCAAGGCATGCCGAAATTGGCGCTGGAATTGTTAGGCCTAGTATATAATAGCGAAAGTTATCGATTTGGTTCAGAAGAAATTAAACAAACAGCTTTTCGATTGGATGGCATATTTACACCAGTGACAGGTGATGAGACACAACCGTTAATCTTTTTGGAAGTGCAATATCAGCCAGATAGTGATTTTTATGATCGATTATTTAGCGAAATAACTCTTTATTTACGCCTGCATAAGCCGGCACATTCATGGTTGGCATTGGTGCTATATCCGTCACGCAGTACCGAAAAATCGGCCAGTATTGCCTTTAGACCTTTTATGGATTTGCCACAGTTACGACGGATTTATTTGGAGGACTATAAAGATAGCCAAGGGCTTAGCCCGACTCTTGAATTAATTCGTTTAATTGCCAGCCAAGACCAAGATACTTTAACATTGGCGCGAAACTTAGCCGAGCGCCGCGAAGAATTGGGGCCGGATGGCTTAGATTTAATTGAAACCATTTTGGTATACAAATTACCCCGCTTAAGTCGGGAGGAGATTAAGACCATGTTAGCTTTAAATGATATCGAACTAAAACAGACCCGTTTTTATCAAGAAATAGCCGAAGAAGAACACCAATTAGGCCGACAAGAAGGTCGACAAGAAGGCCGACAACAAGAATGTATAAGCTTAGTGACCCGTTTACTAAGACGAAAATTTGGCATCCATCCAGCGCTTGATGCAGCACAGGAGCAATTACATACATTGTCGATTGAAAAGCTAGAAGACCTAGCCGAGGCGATGTTTGACTGGGCTGAAGTAAGTGCTTTAACTGAATGGCTAAGGCAATAAATTTGAGTATTGGCGTCTAACACCTGTTCCTAAACTTTAAAAAAGTAGAGTGGGTAACATTTTTTTGCACACACAATAAGTAAGATTGCTCGGACAAATGTACTAAAATAAGCGACTGAAACTATCCAATCATTTAAAAAGCATCAACCTACTATAAAAAAATAAAACCATGAGCAACACAGTAAACCAACATGTAGAACATGATAACCCCTTGATGCGCCCTAATAAAATAGCTTGGCGCCAAGGTAATCCGGAAAAAGCCCAACAACTATTGGGATGGCAAGCCACAAAGTCCATGGACGATGCGATCAAGATACTTTGCGCGCATACGCCAAAAGCAGCCAAATAATGAGCAGATATCATTCAGCAACCCCTGTTGCCATGCTGGGTAGTCTTTTTAGACATCGCGAACTGCTATGGGAATTGGTCAAACGGGACTTTATAGGTCGTTACAAAGCCTCGCTATTAGGCGTTGTCTGGTCTTTATTTAATCCCTTATTGATGCTGGCCATTTATACAGTCGTTTTTAGTGTGGCTTTTAAAGCGAAATGGGGCGGCACTGGCGAAGAAAGTAAGGTAGCCTTTGCCATCGTACTTTTTTCCGGCATGATCATTCACAGTTTTTTTGCTGAATGTAATAACCGTGCACCCAACCTGATTATTAGCCACCCTCAATATGTTAAAAAAGTAATATTCCCACTTGAAATTTTACCTTGGATGGCAATGTTTTCAGCCCTGTTACATTTTCTTGTCAGCTTTGGCGTGCTCTTGGCTTTTTGTCTACTGGCCGGAGTAACTATTCATATCGGTGTATTATTAACGCCCGTTATTCTTTTTCCCTTGTTTTTGATGATATTGGGGTTTTCATGGGCTTTTGCATCGCTGGGTGTTTATTTACGTGACTTGTCTCAAGTTATCGGCATGGTGACTACCGTTGCTCTTTTTATGGCGCCTATTTTTTATCCTATTGATGCACTCCCAGAGGATTATAGGGCTTTTTTGTTATGGAATCCGATTACCTTACCCGTTATTCAGCTCCGTGATCTGATGCTTTGGGGTAAGCCCATCTTATGGGAAAAATGGGCAACCAGTTTAATAATTGGGCTGTTAATTTGTCAGACAGGTTACTGGTGGTTTCAAAAATCACGCAGGGGATTTGCCGATGTCCTCTAAAGAAATTGTCATTGATGTGCGTAATGTCAGCAAGCGTTACGAAATCTACAATAAACCAAGTGACCGCTTAAAACAACTGATATTGCCTAATGTGCAGCAAGCGGTCAATCGTACCGGTGTTGCGCTAAAAATAACAAAGCATCGTCCCCGCCACCATTATTTTCGTGAATTCTGGGCATTAAACGACATCTCGTTTCAGGTAAGACGGGGTGAAACTTTCGGTATTATCGGTCGTAACGGCAGTGGTAAAAGTACATTGCTACAAATCCTTGCGGGAACTTTAGCCCAGACCAACGGCGAAGCAACCGTCAATGGCCGCATTGCCGCGCTATTAGAATTGGGCAGTGGCTTTGATCCGGAGTTTACCGGACGCGAAAACGTCTTTTTAAACGGACGTATTCTAGGGCTTACCCAAAAAGAAATCGAAGCCCGTTACGACCAGATTGTTGAGTTTGCCGACATTGGCGAGTTTATTGACCAACCCGTAAAAACCTACTCCAGTGGCATGTTTGTAAGGCTGGCCTTTGCCGTACAAGCGCATATCGATGCCTCCATTGTCATCATTGATGAAGCATTGGCGGTGGGTGATGTGTTTTTTCGGCAAAAATGTTATGCCCGATTGGAGCAATTGAGAGATTCAGGAGCAGCCATTTTACTGGTGTCCCACTCTATGCCGGAAATTGAGCAATATTGCGAAAGAGCAATATTGCTGAATCATGGTACGCAGCGATTTATTGGTTCGTCTTCGGAGGCTGCAAAGCACTATTATCTTTTACACCAACCTCAAGCACCGGTAGTAGACAGGCAATCAAAAGAAGCAGCGCCACAACCATTACCCAATCAAACTTCGCCTGTGATTGATCGCCCACCTCCAGAAGCATTTATTGATCTATCCAATAAATCACAAATCAGTAATGGTCAGGCACGCTGCATAGGGGTTGCGCTTTGTAATGAAGCTGGACAAGCTTGTAACAGCTTCCGTCAAGGTGATTTAGCGGTTTTTTACTCGGAATTTGAACTTGCAGAGTCTGTCGGCATACCCATCTGCGGTATCGTTATTAGTAATGAACGTGGCGTCATTGTATATGGAAAAAATAGCTGGCAATTTGAGAACACTGTACCTGAAACATTAGGGGCAGGCTCAAAAGTATTGTGTCGGCAGGAAATAAAACTGGATATTGGACCCGGTGAATATCTCTTCGAGATAGGATTGGCGTCAGTATCCCGAAAGACTTGGGCGAATCGGGAACACATATCTCATGAAGAAATGTCAGTTAGATGTTTTCGAAATTGTCATATTGCAGATGTTAGTTCGTTTTCTGTCGGTCTGGTATTAAAAAACGGGATTCCAATATTGACACATCATGGAATAGCTAACTTGCCAGGAAACATGCTCATAACTGTTGATGCCAATCAAACGCATGATATCTGTTCGACAGAAATTCGCAACAAACAAGTGACACAAAGTGGCGAAGGGCAGCCCACTATATTTCACATTACCCATTGGAAAGCCGGTTCACAGTGGCTTTATAAAATACTGAGACAAGTTGCATTAGAAAGAATTATTGAACCTCAATTAGAAGAAAAACAATTTCTGGATTCACCTTTGGTGAAGGAAGCTATATATCCAACTGTGTATGTAACTAAAGAACAATTTCATTCGGTTGTTTTGCCAGATAATTACAGGAAATTTATAATTATTAGGGATCTCAGAGATACTCTTGTATCATGTTATTTCAGTATTCGTTATACTCACGCTATTATTGATGAACAACTGGGGCGATGGCGAGAGAGACTTGAGGTTATGACTGTCGAAGATGGTCTGTTAATGCTGATGAATGAATGGCTTCCTATGTCATCAAGGATACAGCAATCCTGGATCGAAGCAGGTGAGAAATTTATTCGTTACGAGGATCTACTGGAAAAAGACTCCGAAATTCTGGAAGAGCTATTAATTGGAACCTGTGAAATTAAAATCACGCCAGAAAGATTACGTGAAATTATAGTGGCAAATCGCTTTGAAAACTTGACCGGTGGACGAAAACGGGGAGAGGAAAGTCTTATTGCACATGAGCGAAAAGGTATTTCTGGTGACTGGAAAAATTATTTTACCCCGCTTGTCACAGAAAAGTTTAATGAGCAATATGGTAGCCTACTTATTGATGCTGGATATTCATTGGCTGATTAAAGGACTATTTGATGCAACATAAAATATTATTGAGTGAGAATATACTAAACGGCTACGATGCCGTAAGTGCTCTCTACCCACATATACCATCTATGAGCCACTGGCGTGCATGGGAATATGCTGCCTATCAGCATAATTGCCTTGATGGTCGTGTTCTTGATCTTGGTTGCGGCGATGGTCGTTATTTTCAGCTGATCTGGCCAAATGCAAATGATGTAGTCGGTGTCGATATGTGTCCCGGTGTAGCTGAATTAGGCTTGCAAAGTGGTGTTTATCGTGACGTGCATATCGCACCCGCCCACCAAGTACCGGAGGCTGATGCCAGTTTTGATCATGTTTTTGCTAATTGTTCATTAGAACACATGGATCATCTTGATGCTGTTCTTGCAGAGATATATCGTTGTCTTAAGCCCGGTGGTAGCTTGTTATGTAGCGTTGTAACCGATCGCTTTGTTCAGTGGTCTTTGTTGCCCAATCTGGTCGCCATGGCGGGCTTTGATGATGCAGCTACAGCACTACAGAAAGAATTTCTCGACTACCATCATCTTGCCAATCCTCTACCTGTAGAGGAATGGGCTAATAGCTTCAAGCGTGCAGGATTAATTTCCGAGGAACATATCCCCATTCTACCAAAGCACAATAGTGGCATATTTCTACTGATGGACAATCTATGGCATATCAATAAAGGAACAGGCGGTGAATTAGGTGATGTGATCTTTCCTTTTTTATCAGCTAATCCGAACTTTCCGAGCGCCTTCCGCAAGGTTTTTGAAGGGTTGCTGGAAATGGAGACCGACTGGCAAGATTGTAGCGGTGCAGTGTTTCTAGTACGTAAGCCAAGCTGATGACTATGCGTATTTGCTGGTGTGGCAACAAAAAATTTCTCCCTTTCAACACACAGTATGGCAAATGCCAAGTTTGCGGTACCCTTGTGTATCTTAAAGATACGCCCCCTGAACAGTTTTTGGTGAAAAACGACGAAACTGACTATTACGGAAAAAAATATTGGCTCGAACATCAACAGGATGATTTCGGTTACGCGGATATCCATACTCGATCCCGCAACGATCTTACCGACCGCAATTTGCATTGGCTAAAAACCTTACTCAAATATTGCTTGCCTCCGGCAAAAGTATTAGAGCTAGGTTGCTCGCACGGAAGTTTTGTGGCACTGATGGGGCAGGCAGGATACGATGCCTCCGGCTTGGAAATGAGCCCTTGGGTGGTTGAATTTGGCCAGAAGACTTTTGGCATATCGGTTGTTGTTGGTCCGATCGAAGACCTCGATATCGCACTTGGCAGTCTTGATGTTATTGTCTTGATGGATGTTCTTGAGCATCTACCTGACCCAGTTGCAACGATGTCTAATTGCTTGAAAGTATTAAAGAAAGATGGATTAATACTTATTCAGACTCCTAAGGTTAAGGACGGAATAAATTATTCTGAATTAGTGGAAACTAAAGATCGGTTTCAAGAGATGCTGATACCAGAAGAACATCTTTATCTTTTTAGCGAAAATTCGGTTACACAATTGTTCAATCAGCTAGGTGCCGAATATATCCAGTTTGAACCCGCCATTTTTGCACATTACGACATGTTTTTTGTGGTGAGCCGCGCTCCTATGGTGGTTAATGAGACCGAAGCGGTTGAATCAGCTCTTCTCGCAACGCCAAACGGGCGAATCGCTTTGGCTCTAATGGACTTGCGTGAACGTGAAATAGATTTGGTCCTTAAGGTTCAGGAATCAGAAAAAGATCGTAGCTCACGCGGTGAACAAATAGACATTTTGTCTAAGCAACTCAAAGAAGCCGAGGTTGATCGTAGCTCACGCGGTGAACAAATAGACATTTTGTCTAAGCAACTCAAA
>Ga0214200_1000302_pt1 | contig 14096 bp, 25 predicted proteins | sample TroBogEpilimnion_7_FD_153038 | JGI IMG/M metagenome (GOLD analysis project Ga0214200, IMG submission 153038) | Freshwater microbial communities from Trout Bog Lake, WI - 23OCT2008 epilimnion | ecosystem: Environmental > Aquatic > Freshwater > Lake > Epilimnion/Euphotic zone | place: Trout Bog... | reverse complement strand
ACTTTCATAGCTTCATTCCTTCAAATGCACTTCAACGGCCGCCACCGGAACGCCCACCGCGCAATCCAGCCTTGCGAATCAGGCCTTCATATTGGTGAGAGGTCGCATGCGCGTTCAGTTGGGCCATGAAGTCCATGACCACGACGACGATAATCAACAGTGACGTACCACCAAAATAAAACGGTACGTTACCGACCGAAATCAATAACTCGGGTAACAAGCACACCGCGGTCATATACAAACCACCCCACAGGGTCAAGCGGGTGAGCACGCGGTCTATGTACTCGCCGGTTTGCTGACCTGGGCGTATGCCAGGAATAAACGCGCCAGCCTTTTTCAAATTGTCGGCGGTTTCACGCGCGTTGAAGACCAAGCCCGTGTAGAAGAAGCTGAAGAAGATAATCAGCGTCCCATAGGTCATTAGATGCGCTGGTTGCCCATAACCCAATGAGGCTGATAAGCCTTGCATGAACGCTTTAAAGTGAGAGAGTGTCGCGCCATCACTATTGGAGCCAGCAAAGTTCGCCAGGGTGGCCGGAAACAGCAGCAGCGATGAGGCAAAGATCGGTGGAATCACGCCTGCCATGTTGAGCTTGAACGGTAAGTTGTTGGTCTGCCCACCCACCATGCGACGTCCGACCATACGCTTCGCATAGTTGATCGCGATGCGTCGTTGGCCGCTCTCCACATAAACCACAAAAAAGGTCACGGCCGCAATCATCAACAACAGAATAATGGCGAACGCTGGATTCATTTCACCCGTATTCACCTGGTTAAACGAGTTACCAATGGCCGCGGGAATACCAGCGGTGATGCCGGATAAAATAATCATCGAAATACCGTTGCCGATACCACGCTCGGTGATTTGCTCACCCAGCCACATCAAAAACAGCGTGCCGGTGGTTAAGGTGGCAGTTGCTGTAATTAAGAAAAACACACCAGGCTGCGTGACCACGCCCTGATTTTGGAACGCATAAGAGGCACCGAAGCCTTGGAACAAGGCCAAAGCCACCGTGGCGTAGCGCGTCATCTGCGTAATCTTGCGGCGACCCGACTCACCCTCTTTACGCAGCTCCATCCAAGGTGGATACACCACCGCCATCATTTGAATCACGATGGACGCTGAAATATATGGCATCACCCCTAAGGCGAAGATCGACAAGCGTGACAGCGCGCCGCCCGAGAACATATTAAACAGACCCAAGATGGTGCCTTCCTGTTCTTGGAAGAAGTGCGCCAAACGCACTGGATCAATGCCGGGTACGGGGATAAACGTGCCTAAGCGATACACCAACAAACTGCCCAACAGGAACAGGAAACGGCTGCGCACGTCCTGAAAACGTGAAGCATCGCCAATCCCGCCTAATGATGGAGTGTTTGCCATGTGGTACTTACTCGATCGTTCCGCCAGCCGCATGAATGGCCGTGAGTGCGCCCTTGGTGGCTTTTAAGCCACGCACGGTTATTTTTTGACTCACTGAGCCTGACAAAATCACTTTAACTTTCTCGACGCCTTGCGCGACCGCGTTGGATTTTAGCACCGCGGCGAGATCGACCACGCCATTGTTGTGACTGGCGATCTTAGCCAAAGTTGACAAAGTGATTTCGGCGCTTTTGGTCTTCATGGCTGAGCGAAAACCCACTTTAGGCAAGCGGCGTTGAATCGGCATCTGGCCGCCTTCAAATCCAACCTTGTGGTATCCGCCTTTGCGTGCGCGCTGACCCTTCACACCACGACCGCAGGTTTTACCCTGACCAGCCGAGGCGCCACGGCCGACGCGTAAGCGAATTTTTTTGGCGCCCTCGTTGGGGGCAAGTTCATTGAGTTTCATAAGCTTAACTCTTCACCACAGTGACCAAGTGACGCGCTGCATTGATCATGCCGCGATTCTCTGGGGTATCAATCACCTCGACGGTATGGCCGATGCGACGCAAACCCAACCCACGCACCGAGGCAATGATGTTTTTCAACTGCCCCGCGGTGCTGCGTTTTTGCATAACTTTAATTTTCTGCATATTCAGATGCTCCTGGCTTAAACCGGATTAAGCCAAAATCTCGTCAACTGACTTACCACGCTTCGCGGCAATTTGCTCAGGCGACGTCATGTTTTTAAGCGCATCAAACGTCGCGCGAACGACGTTGATGGGGTTACGTGAACCATAGCTTTTCGCTAAGACGTTACGCACACCAGCGCATTCAAACACGGCGCGCATGCCACCACCGGCAATCACACCAGTACCGCCTGAAGCCGGTTGCATATACACACGTGTCGTGCCATGACGGCCTTTAACGGCATAGTGAATCGACTCCTCACGCAACGGCACAGATTGCAAGTTCTTGCGTGCCGCTTGCATCGCCTTAGCAATGGCCGTCGGCACTTCACGCGCCTTACCATAGCCATAGCCCACTTTGCCTTGTCCATCGCCGACGACGGTCAGAGCAGTGAAACCGAACTGACGACCGCCTTTAACGGTCTTCGAGGTTCTATTAACCGCCACCAATTTCTCGATGAGGTCATCACCACTCGCTGTTTTTTCGGGTCTTGCCATACTTAAAGATCCCTACCAGGTTAAAACACTAACCCGCCCTCACGGGCGGCATCGGCCAACGCTTTAACGCGGCCATGAAAACGAAAACCGGCGCGATCAAACGCCACCTCTTTGATGCCCGCTTTGAGCGCACGCTCGGCGATCGCCAAGCCTACGGCTTTCGCCGCATCTAAATTTCCGGTTGATTTAAGCGGCGTCCGCACCGCTTCCTGCACCGTCGACGCCGACACCAGCACTTTGCTGCCGCTGCCATCGATAATTTGCGCGTACATATGCCGTGGCGTACGATGCACCGTGAGCCGGGCTACGCCCAACTCGCGGATCTTGGCGCGTGTCTTGGTCGCGCGACGCAGGCGAATGCCTTTTTTGTCTATAATCTTTTTCATGTGGGCCTACTTCTTCTTGGCTTCCTTGATTTCGATCTTCTCGCCGGCATAACGCACACCCTTGCCCTTGTACGGCTCAGGTGGGCGATAACGACGAATATCCGCCGCTACTTGACCGACGCGTTGGCGATCGGTGCCCTTGATGAGAATCTCGGTCTGGCTGGGCGTTTCGATCGAAATGCCTTCCGGAACCGGATGCAGCACTGGATGCGAAAATCCCAAGGTCAAATTCAAACTCTTACCTTGCATGGTGGCACGATAGCCCACGCCGACCAGTTCCAACTTACGCTCATATCCCACACTCACGCCTACCGACATATTGGCTAAATGGGCGCGGGTGGCACCACCAATCGGCAGCAATGACGGGCTCGCCACTTTGACAGTCAAGGTTTGCTGCTCTTGCTCAATCGTCACCCCTTGGCTTAGTTTGAGCGACAGCGTGCCTTTGGGCCCTTTGAGCGCAATGGACTCGGCGGAAATTGTAGCGTTAACCCCACTGGGTAATACGACTGGTTTTTTAGCGACTCGTGACATTCGTAAGCCCTCCTTAGGAGACGATGCAAAGCACTTCACCACCATGTCCGGCGGCGCGTGCTTGGCGATCAGTCATGACGCCACTGGAGGTGGAGACAATGGCAATACCCAATCCGCCTAAAATTTTAGGCAAATCAGACGTGCCGCGATAACGCCGCAACCCGGGCGATGAGAATCTCTCAATTCGTTCAATCACAGGACGGCCGTCGTGATATTTCAACGTCACCGTCAATGAGGTCTTACCCGCGTCGGTTTGGGTCTTAAAGTCATCAATATAACCTTCATCACGCAGCACGGTGGCAATGGCCACTTTGAGTTTCGAGCTTTGGCAGGTGATGTGGGTTTTGCGCGATGACTGCCCGTTACGAATCCGGGTCAGAAAATCAGCAATTGGATCGGTCATACTCATAGTGTCAGTTCCTTACCAGCTGGCCTTATGCAAGCCGGGAATTTCGCCACGGTTAGCCGCTTCACGCAGCTTGGTGCGTGCCAGCCCAAATTTACGATAGACGCCGCGTGGTCGACCGGTGATCGCACAACGATTGCGCTGGCGATTAGGGTTAGAATCACGCGGCAACTTGCCGAGTTGAATTTGCGCTGCGTCGCGCTCTTCCATTGATGTCTTTGGGTTGCGGATCAATTCTTTGAGCTTGGCGCGTTTAGCGCTATGCTTGCTGGCGAGTGCCTTGCGGCGCTTTTCTCGCATGATCATGTTGGTTTTAGCCATTCGCTGACGCCTCGCTTACTTACGGAAGGGGAAATTAAACGCATTTAACAGCGCTCTCCCCGCCTTATCATCGGTTGCGGTGGTGGTGATGGTAATGTCCATCCCGCGGATCTTGTCCACCTGATCGTATTGAATCTCTGGGAAAATGATTTGCTCTTTCACACCAAAGTTGTAATTGCCGCGCCCGTCGAACGAGCGGGGCGACACACCACGGAAATCGCGAATACGTGGCATCGCAATGCTCACTAAGCGATCCAAAAACTCATACATGCGCGCGCCACGTAATGTCACCTTGACACCAATCGCTAAGCCTTCACGCAGCTTAAACGACGCAATCGACTTGCGGGATTTACACAGCAGCGGTTTTTGACCGGCGATCTTCGTCAGATCGGTCACTGCGTTCTCGATGAGTTTTTTGTCAGAAACCGCCTCACCAACCCCCATGTTAATGGTGATCTTCTCAATGCGCGGCACGCGCATTGGGTTTTGGACTTCCAACTCTTTCATGAGTTGGGGTACCACGGTTTCTCGATAATATTTTTGCAATCTGGCCATAAAATCCTACCTACGTTGATCGACGCGATTAAGCGTCAACCACCTCGCCGTTGGATTTGAACACGCGAACCTTGCGGCCGTTGTCCAATGTCTTAATTCCCACCCGGTCAGCTTTCTGTGTCGCTGGATTAACCAACTGCACATTAGAGACATGAATCGGGGCTTCTTTACGAATAATCCCGCCCGCGTTGCCACGTTGAGGATTGGGCTTTTGGTGCTTTTTCACCAGGTTGAGGTTTTCCACCACAACCCGGTCATCCGCCAAAATTTGGAGGATGGTGCCTTGTTGGCCCTTGTCACGACCCGTGGTTATCACCACGCGGTCACCTTTGCGAATTTTGTTCATAGTCGCTTCCTTTTCCCCTGCGCCTTTAGAGCACTTCTGGTGCAAGAGAAATGATTTTCATGAACTGCGCCGTTCGCAGCTCACGCGTCACGGGTCCGAAAATACGGGTACCGATCGGCTCCAATTTATTGGTCAACAGCACCGCGGCATTACCGTCAAAACGGATCAATGAACCATCGGCACGGCGTACGCCTTGACGGGTTCTCACCACCACGGCGTCATAGACCTCGCCTTTCTTCACTTTGCCGCGTGGAATGGCGTCTTTGACGCTCACTTTGATCACGTCGCCGACACTGGCGTAGCGACGGCGTGAACCACCCAGGACCTTAATACACATTAAGCTCTTGGCACCACTGTTATCCGCTGCCGCCAGCAGGGTTCGCATCTGAATCATCTGCTACCTCCCTGATTAGCGCGCTTGGCGCTCTAAAACTCTAAGCAACGTCCAGCTCTTGCGACGCGAGAGCGGCCGACATTGACCAATGGCGACCATATCGCCTTCTTGGCACTCATTCTTTTCGTCATGCACCAGAAATTTGGTGGTGCGACGAATATACTTGCCGTAGGTGGGGTGCTTGATTAAGCGCTCCACTGATACCGCAATTGTCTTATCCATTTTCGTGCTGACGACGCGGCCGGTGAGGGCGCGTTCAGCCGTGGCTTGTTCGGACATTAGCCCTTTCCTCCGCTACGCTTTTGAGTCATCGCGGTCTTAATCCGCGCGATGTGCTTACGGACCTTACCGAATTGATCAGGCTTAGCAGCCTGACCGGTGGCTTGGGCCATCCGCAAATTAAATTGCTCACGCCGCGATTTCAGGAGTTCTTCCTGTAACTCGGCCGGGGTTTTATTCACGATATCCTTAAAACTCATGACGCTTCCTTACCGGTTCCTTAGCGAACCTGGCGCTTCACAAACGTGGTGGGAATCGACAACTTCGAAGAGGCCAGACGAAACGCCTCACGTGCGTTTTCTTCCGAGACTCCCTCCATCTCAAACAAAATTTTTCCAGGCAACACGCGTGCGACCCAGTATTCGACGTTACCTTTACCACTACCCATTCGAACTTCTAAGGGTTTGGCAGACACCGGAATATCGGGAAACACTCGAATCCAAATTTGACCGCCACGCTTGACGTGACGCGTCATGGCACGACGCGCCGCTTCAATTTCACGGCTGGTCATGCGACCGCGGTCGGTCGCTTTTAAGGCAAACTCACCAAACGCGACGCTGCTACCGCGATGGGCGCTACCGCTATTGGTGCCTTTAAACTGTTTGCGAAACTTAGTTCGCTTGGGCTGCATCATGGTCGTGACCCCTTACACTCAACCGGCCGCCGCTGGTTCTTGCACCAACGCTTGCGGATCAATGATTTCACTCGATTCCAAGGCGCTCTTGTCAAAGACTTCACCCTTGAATACCCATACCTTCACGCCAATGACACCATAGGTGGTACGGGCCTCGGCAAATCCATAGTCGATATCGGCACGAAAGGTATGCAACGGAATACGTCCCTCGCGCACCCACTCAGTCCGAGCGATTTCAGAGCCGTTCAAACGCCCCGAAATACGCACCTTGACGCCCAGCGCACCCGAACGCATCGTGGTGGTCACGGCGCGCTTCATGGCGCGTCGATACATCACGCGCTTTTCAATTTGTTGCGCGATGCCCTCGGCGATCAATTGCGCCTCGATTTCAGGCTTACGGATCTCGGCGATGTTCACACGCACGTCCGCAACGGGCAGTTGCAATCGCTTAGCGACTTCGCCCCGTAACTTCTCAATGTCCTCACCTTTTTTGCCAATCACAACGCCAGGGCGTGCGGTATGGATGGTGATGTTGACACGGCGCGCGGCGCGCTCAATGTGGATACGGCTAACCGCGGCTTCATGTAAGTGTTTTTTCAAATACTCGCGTACCGCAAAATCCGTACTGATGAGTGCGGGGAAATTTTTCGTGGCGGCATACCACTTAGACGTCCAGTCTTTGACGATGCCAATTCGAATGCCAGTCGGATGTACTTTCTGTCCCATTGACGGAGTCCCCTGCCTATTTCACGGCGTCAGCCACATACACAGTGATGTGGCTATTGCGTTTGACGATACGATTTCCACGCCCTTTTGCTCGGGCTTGAAAACGCTTGAGGGTCGCAGCGGTATCAACGTGGATCTTTGAAATTTTCAAAGCGTCGATATCGGCGTTGTGATTATGTTCTGCATTAGCAATGGCGGATTCCAACACTTTCAACACTAACTCAGCGCCTTTTTTGGGCATGAACTTGAGCGTCGAGAGGGCAATCCCCACTGGCTTACCACGCACCATGTCAGCGACGAGACGGCACTTTTGCGGCGAGATGCGAGCATTTAATAATTTAGCGTAGGTTTCCATTTGTCTTACTCCCCAGCGGCTTTCTTATCGCCACCGTGCGCCTTAAAGGTGCGCGTCGGGGCGAATTCGCCGAGTTTATGACCGACCATGTTTTCGGTGACCAACACCGGCACGTGGTTGCGACCGTTATGCACTGCGATGGTCAAATTGACCATATCAGGGGTGATCATGGAGCGGCGCGACCAAGTTTTGATCGGGCGACGATCATTCTTGGCCGTAGCGGCTTCAACTTTTTTCGTCAGATGATGATCGACGAAAGGACCTTTTTTGAGTGAACGTGGCACGTCTACATCCTCAGCTTATTTACGGCGCTGCACGATTAATGAATTCGTGCGCTTGTTGTGACGGGTCTTCTTACCCTTGGTCTGCCATCCCCACGGCGATACGGGGTGTGGATTACCTTGACCGGATTTACCTTCACCACCGCCGTGTGGGTGATCGACTGGGTTCATCACCACACCGCGCACGGTTGGACGAATACCCTTCCACCGTTTGGCGCCGGCCTTGCCGAACACGCGCAGGTTATGCTCGTCATTGCCGACTTCACCAATGGTGGCGCGACAATCCACATGCACCTTGCGGGTTTCACCCGATTTCAACCGAATCAACGCATAGATGCCCTCACGCGCGGTGAACTGCGCCGAGGTGCCAGCCGAGCGGGCCAATTGACCGCCTTTCCCTGGCTTTAGCTCAATGCAGTGCACCGAGCTACCCACTGGGATATGGCGCAATTGCATCGCGTTACCTGGCTTAATCGGGGCTTCTGCACCCGAGGCGATGGCATCGCCCTCCTTGAGACCACGGGGCGCTAAGATATAGCGTCGCTCGCCATCCTTATACAGGATCAACGCAATGTGCGATGAGCGATTGGGGTCATACTCAATGCGTTCCACGACAGCGCCAACGCCATCCTTGTCTCGCTTAAAATCAATGATGCGGTACTTATGCTTGTGTCCACCACCCTTGTGTCGGGTGGTGATCCGACCGTTGCTGTTGCGCGCACCGGTTGAGTTTTGCGACACCAATAATGGCGCAAAGCCTTTACCTTTATGCAACGCTGAACGATCTGGCTTTAAGACAAAGCGAGCGCCAGGCGAAGTGGGTTTTAATTTAATCATGGCCATGTGAGGTCCCCTTGGTACGACGACGGCTTAAGCCGCCGTCCCTCCGGTGAGATCAATGCTCTGACCGTCTTTAAGGCTGATGTAAGCCTTTTTCCAATCAGAACGACGGCCTTGCATGGAACCGAAGCGCTTACGCTTACCCGCCACGTTGACCACCGCTACAGAGTCCACTTTGACATTGAACATCAGTTCAACCGCCTGTTTAATTTCAGGCTTAGTGGCATCCGGCAACACTTTAAAAACATATTGATTGGCTTTCTCAGCTACCCGTGAAGATTTCTCTGAGACGTAAGGCGCCAATAAAATATTAATCAATCGCTCTTGCGAGACTTTCTTCTGTACCTGACTCATGACAGTCGCTCCTCAATCATTTTGAGCGCACCAACGGTGGCCAACACTTTTTCGTGCTGAACCAAGCTCAACGGATTAAGCTCAGATACTGTCACCACATCCACATCCGGTAAATTACGTGCCGCCAATGCTAACTTCTCATCAAAGGCTTCCACGACAATCAACACGGACGACAGCGATAGGTTCTTCAGATGCGAGACCAATAATTTGGTTTTGGGGGCTTCGAGCTCAACCGCTGGCACCGCGACTAGGTTGCCCGTACGGGCAATTTGCGAGAGCATCGTGCTGATGGCGCCGCGGTACATTTTGCGATTCACTTTTTGCGAAAAGTCACGCGGTCGCGCCGCAAAGGCACGCCCACCGCCCACCCAAATGGGGCTGCGGATACTGCCAGCACGGGCGCCGCCCGTGCCTTTTTGTTTATGCGGCTTACGACCACCACCACGCACTTCAGATTTTGTCTTCTGTGCTTTGGTACCGGCGCGGCCAGCGTTCATATAAGCCACGACCACTTGATGCACCAACGCTTCGTTGTATTCGCGTGCAAAGGTGGCGTCACCTAACTCGATTTCATGGGCGTTACCGCCAGTCATTTTTAATTTCATGTGGGGTCCGCCTTACTTCTTCTGAGGCTGCACGCGTACGCGACGCGCTTGGCCTTTGGCCTTGACCGAGGGACGCACAATAACCGTCCCGCCCTCAACGCCCGGCACTGCACCGCGAATTAATAGCAGGTGACGTTCGGCATCGACCTCAACCACTTGCAGATTTTCAATCGTGCGGCGATCGACGCCCATGTGACCCGACATGCGTTTACCTTGAAACACACGACCCGGAGTCTGACGCTGACCGATGGAGCCTGGCACGCGGTGGGACACCGACGCACCGTGCGTGGCCATGCCACCGGCGAAGTTATGGCGCTTCATGACGCCGGCATAACCTTTACCCATGGTGGTGCCCGTCACGTCAACGACTTGACCGACACTAAACATATCGACTTTTAAATCATGCCCAGTGGCCAACTCCGCACCCTCGTTACCATCGAGGCGGAACTCCATGAGCGCTTGGCCAGAAGCCACGTTGGCTTTGGCGTAATGACCGACCACGGCTTTCGATAAACGCGAGGTGCGTTGTGAACCGATGGCGACTTGCACCGCCCGGTAGCCGTCTTTGTCAGTGGTTTTAATCTGAGTGATGCGATTGGGCGTCGCTTCAATCACGGTGACCGGGACGGATTCGCCCGCTTCCGTAAATACGCGGGTCATGCCGCGTTTACGGCCGACCAGCCCTAAGCCATGCTTGAGGCTCATAACAGGGTTTTCCCTTTATTACGCCCACTCACTACAATTGGTAAGGGGCTCGTTAAACACGTTTTAAGCACACGCTTAAAACAACCTATTCAGCCGCTTTGTTCTAGCAACCTATCGGGGTATCGAGCTGGCGCTTACGCTGTCCATCACGACGGCCGACGGGCACCCCTAGAAGGTCAAAGGCAACCGAGCCGGAAAGTATAGACAATCCAATTTGAAAATTCAAGCCGAACCAAGGTTTTATTGGCAATTTAGGCACGAAGCAACTTTGTCTGGGCTTTGACCAGCAGGCTTTGATCACCTTGGGCAACGGGAGAGCGGCCATTTTTGCTCAAATGTGCCATTTTATGTTCACAAATTAGCAATTATGTGAAATTATATGTTCATGGCAAAACGTCAGACCACACTGCACCCCTATGCGGACGCGATTGACACTGCCCTAGCAGCGTTGGGCCAGGACTTAAAAATTGCCCGCAAACGCCGCGGATTGTCGTTACGCGCGTGGGCTTTAAGCCTAAATGTCTCAGTTCCCACGCTACGTCGCCTCGAACAAGGCGATCCTACGGTGGGCATGGGCATCTATGCGAGTGTCTTACACCTCATTGGCCAATTGCCGCGGCTACAAAGCCTCGCCGCTCCCAACCTAGATGCGGCTGCCCTGCAACTCGAGCTGACCCGAGTTGGGGTTAATACGAGCGGCGCGTAAACCCTGAAGCTTGCGCGCTAATCTGAGCAACCCAAGACATCTTAACGGCAGCCGGAAACTGCGTCAGACCAGGCTTGGGGACTTTAGTCCCACTGCGCAGGAATCAATCAATATCGCAGAAAACGCAACAACTATATCAGTATGGAGCCCGATTGATGATGCAAAAAAAACCGCTCATAGAGCGGTTTTTTTAGCGTCGCTGATCTGCGTGAATCAATTCAGCTTGATGTGCACGTCAACGCCCGCGGGCAATTCGAGCTTCATCAAGGCATCCACCGTTTTATCGGTTGGATTCAAAATGTCCATTAAGCGCTTGTGGGTGCGAATCTCATACTGGTCACGCGCATCTTTATCGCCATGTGGCGCCACCAATACGGTGAATCGCTCCATCTTGGTCGGTAACGGGATGGGCCCACGTACGGTAGCACCGGTGCGCTTGGCCGTTTCCACAATTTCTTTGGCGCTGGTATCGATCAGACGGTAGTCAAAGGCCTTGAGTCTGATTCTAATATTTTGATTTCCCACGATATTTTCCTCTCAAAAGAACGACTGCGTCGTTTAGACGTAGCCCAAATTCCCCTAAACCCTGTCAGGGGGCCGCACAGTGTACTCAAATTGGTAAAAAAATCCAGCCTTGAGTCGGGTAAAGCCCGCAAACGGCCGCTAACCCGCCCGCCGGAGGATGATTTCGGCGACATTATTCGGCACTTCGGCGTAACGTGCGAACTCCATGGTGAAGGTGGCCCGCCCTTGGCTCATTGAGCGCACCGAAGTGGCATACCCGAACATCTCCGCCAAGGGCACATCCGCGCTCACGACCTTGCCAGACGGGGATTCGTCCATACCTAGGATTTGACCGCGGCGGCGGTTGAGATCACCAATGACATCACCGTAGTAATCCTCGGGGGTCACGACCTCAACCTTCATAATAGGCTCCAGTAACACGGGGCGCGCGTTCTTGAAGCCTTCCTTAAAACCAATCGATCCGGCAATCTTAAAGGCCATCTCGTTGGAATCCACGTCATGGTACGAGCCATCAAATAGCGTCACTTTGACATCCACGATCGGATAGCCCGCGATGACCCCGCCCTCCATGGCCTCCTGGATGCCCTTGTCCACCGCGGGAATGAACTCCTTCGGAATGGCGCCGCCCACGATGCCGTTAACGAACTCATAACCGGATCCCGTTGCCGTGGGTTCTAACTTCAACCACACATGACCAAACTGGCCGCGCCCACCCGATTGGCGGATAAACTTACCTTCCTGCTCAATCGTGCCGCGCAGGGTTTCGCGATACGCCACCTGTGGCTTACCCACATTGGCTTCAACCTTGAACTCACGCTTCATGCGATCAACAATGATCTCCAGATGTAGCTCACCCATACCCGAGATGATCGTTTGACCCGACTCTGGGTCGGTGTGAACTCTAAATGAAGGATCTTCTTTGGCTAGACGATTAAGCGCCAAACCCATTTTTTCTTGATCGACGGTGGTCTTAGGTTCCACCGCCACCGATATAACCGGGATAGGAAATTCCATTTTTTCCAAGACGATGACTTTGTCAGGGGTACACAAGGTATCACCCGTCGTGACATCTTTTAATCCAACGGCGGCCGCGATATCGCCCGCTCGTACTTCTTTAAGCTCAGTGCGATCACTGGCATGCATTTGTAATAAGCGGCCGATGCGCTCTGTGCGTGATTTGTTAGGCACGTATATCTGATCACCTGAATTCAGCACGCCGGAGTACACCCTAAAAAAGGTCAGGCTACCAACAAATGGATCATTGAGTATTTTAAACGCCAATGCCGCGAAGGGCGCCTGATCTTTGGCTTCCCGCGTCAGCTCTTCACCCTGCTCAGACTGACCTTTGACCGCAGGCACTTCACTCGGCGCAGGCATAAAATCAATAACCGCATCCAACACGGCCTGGACACCCTTATTCTTAAAAGCCGAGCCACAAGTCACCAAACAAATCTCGTTGCGAATACTGCGTTCGCGCAAGCCTTGCTTAATCTGTGCGTTACTAAGATCGCCGGTTTCCAAGTACGCATTGAGCAGTGTTTCGTTGGCCTCAGCAGCGGCCTCCACCATCTTGCCACGCCACTCAATGGCTTCTTGACGCAGCGCCTCTGGGATTTCGCGATACTCAAAACGTGTACCCTGAGTGGCGTCGTCCCACCAAATTTGTTTCATGAGCATTAAATCAATGACGCCCGCAAATTGATCCTCAGCGCCAATAGGCAGCTGAATCGGCACTGGATTACCCTTTAAGCGCGTACGTATCTGCTCGACACAGCGCAAAAAGTTAGCACCGGCGCGATCCATCTTGTTGACAAAAGCCAAGCGCGGCACGCCGTATTTGTTCATCTGCCGCCACACTGTTTCGGATTGTGGCTGCACCCCGCTGACAGCGCAATAGACTGCCACGGCCGAATCTAGCACGCGTAAAGAGCGTTCGACTTCGATGGTGAAATCAACGTGCCCAGGTGTATCGATTATATTGATACGGTGCTCAGGGAACTGATTTTCCATTCCCTTCCAGAAACAGGTAGTGGCCGCCGCTGTGATGGTAATGCCGCGTTCTTGTTCTTGCTCCATGTAGTCCATCACTGCGGCGCCATCATGGACTTCGCCGATCTTATGCGACACACCCGTGTAGAACAAAATACGCTCAGTGGTGGTGGTTTTTCCCGCATCAATATGTGCAGAGATGCCAATATTACGATAGCGCTCTAAAGGCGTCGTGCGGGCCACAGTGGAATCTCCAACGGCAAGTGGATCACATTATCCACCTGCCAATCAACCGATTGAGCTTACCAGCGATAGTGCGAGAAGGCGCGGTTGGCTTCAGCCATCCGGTGCGTGTCTTCGCGCTTCTTGACCGCGTTGCCGCGGTTGTTGGCGGCGTCCATCAGCTCAGCTGACAGGCGATCCACCATCGTCTTGTCGTTACGACCGCGCGCCGCCGTGATGATCCAGCGGATCGCCAACGCCTGACGGCGCTCCATGCGCACTTCGACGGGCACCTGATAGGTGGCGCCGCCGACGCGACGAGAGCGAACCTCGATCGCCGGAGCGACATTCTCGAGAGCCTGCTTGAAGAGGGGCAAAGGCTC
>Ga0214200_1000301_pt1 | contig 14102 bp, 10 predicted proteins | sample TroBogEpilimnion_7_FD_153038 | JGI IMG/M metagenome (GOLD analysis project Ga0214200, IMG submission 153038) | Freshwater microbial communities from Trout Bog Lake, WI - 23OCT2008 epilimnion | ecosystem: Environmental > Aquatic > Freshwater > Lake > Epilimnion/Euphotic zone | place: Trout Bog... | reverse complement strand
TCTCGATAGTTCTTATAGTCTGCTAGCACTTGGGCGTGATCGAAGGCTAAGGATTCGGGTAGATTATTTAGATTAAATACTTGGCAATTTTTTGCATCATCGGCAGCTTTAGGTGAGCCCTGTGCTTCTGCTACATAGACCGCCGTCACTGTATGTCCACGATTATCACGAGAAGGATCGGAATAAATACCTAGCAAGGCTTTCAAGTGCACTGTAAGAGTCACTTCTTCTTGCGCTTCGCGGATGGCCGCGTCTTCGACCATTTCACCGACATCAACAAATCCCCCCGGAATCGCCCAACCATAGGGCGGATAGGCACGCTCAATTAATACAATCGGACGATCAGGAAAATCAACGAGCTCGATAATAATATCAGCAGCGATTAGGGGTGTGATGGGTTTAGTCATAACGGTTATAAAGTTGTAGGGATAAAGAGTTAAGATTTTATCGTTGCCACGATTTCGCGGGTCATTTTGTCGGGTTACGCTCGCTAACCCGACCAGCGAAATTAGCCTAGTAGGCCGGAATAAGGCTTTACTAGCGTAAGCGAGTAAAGCGTTTCCGGCATCTAAACAGATTGAGTCGCCGGAAAAGCCAGCACGCGCTACGCTAGCATGGTCTTATTCCGGCCTACATTTATATCTTTGAAGCTCCGGAGTGGAAATTATACCGTATCCTGATCGTGGCCATGTTTTTTAGCCAGTATGCCCATGGCCACTGATACGAAGAGTCCAAATATGATGACAATAGTATTGATATGAAGTCCCGCATTAATCATTAGCGCATAGGCACCTAGCATAAATAAAATGCTAAGGTTTTCGTTGAAATTTTGCACGGCAATTGAATGGCCAGAGCCCATTAATTGATGACCTCTGTGCTGTAGCAAGGCATTCATGGGTATTAAAAAGCTGCCGGCTAAACTACCAATTAATATCAGCATGAGTATCGCGACACGCCAATCAGTAACTAATACCATGCCTAATACTACAAAGCCCATCGCTATGCCTAAGGGTAATACTCTGACAGCATGTTCTAAAGGTACTGCTTTAGCTGCGATTACAGAACCGATAGCTAAACCTACAGCGACCAATGCTGTTAATTGCGTTGCTTCTTCTAAATCAAAGTTTAAGGCAACTGCAGACCAAGCTAGAATAATGAAACGCAAGCTGGTACCTGCGCCCCAAAATAACGAGGTTACCGCAAGAGAGACTTGTCCTAAAGGGTCTTTCCAGAGCAGTAGAAAGCTTTTCCAGAAATCTTTTAATAGGAATAAAGGATTTCGATTAGTCATGCTATGTTCTATGGGTAGTTTGGGTATAAAGTAATTGAGTAATGCTGCGATTAAATAAAGTCCAAGAGTGACAAGAATGCCGAACTCGGGTGCGGTATCAATACCGCCATTGAATTCAAGTTTAGCGAGTTCTTGAATAATATTTACATCGACTCGATGTCCCATCAATAATCCGCCTATGATGGCGCCTAAAATGATGGCAAGAACAGTTAAGCCTTCCATCCAGCCGTTTGCCCAAACTAAGCGCTGCGGTGGAAGGTATTCAGTCAGAATGCCGTATTTGGCTGGTGAGTACAAAGCAGCCCCTATGCCAACAAAGCCATAGGCGAACAATGGGTGCATGCCTAATAACATAGCTGCACAACCGACTAATTTGATGCTGTTACTAATGAACATGACTTGCCCCTTAGGGAGTGCATCTGAAAATGCACCTACAAAGGGGGCTAATACGATAAAAGCGAAAACGAAGAATTGCTGTAATACCGGAATTTGCCAAGAGGGAGCTGCAAAGTTTTTAAGTTGGGCAATGGCTGCAAACAGTAGTACGTTATCTGCTAGTGAGGAAAAAAATTGTGCTGAAAGAATAATGTAAAAGCCGCGATTCATTGGATATACCTTGTGCGATTCCGCAAAATTCAGAATCATTGCACTCTTGAGTGGTAAGGAGTCGTTAATGGTAGTTTGTTTTGCAAAAAAAAACAGTATTACACCAGTTCCAATATTAAAGTCTAATTGTTGGAACTGATGGCTTTGCAATCAATCTGCTTTATGTTTAAAACTCTTAGTGAGTCTCTGGTAGTTTAGCTTCGTTAAAAGCAGGGACGAGGTTATTAAAAAACTGTGCAGTACAATTAGCCCAAGAATAATTCATAGCAAAATTTCGACAATCATCCTTATCCAATTTTAACGCTTCGGTCACCGCTTTAGTCAAATCTTCATCAAGTACACCTACTTTATCGCTGGTGATGACATCTAAAGGCCCTGTGACTGGATAAGCTGCAACCGGCACGCCACTCGCTAAGGCATCTAACAGAACAATGCCGAAGGTGTCAGTGCGACTAGGAAATACAAACACATCTGCGGCCGACATGTGTCTGGCCAAAGGTTCGCCTGATTGAAAGCCAACAAAAACTGCATCAGGGAATCTTTCTTTCAGCTCAATAAGCTGAGGTCCATCTCCGACAACCACTTTTGTGCCTGGTACGTCTAGGGATAAAAAGGCTTCAATATTCTTTTCTATGGCTACTCTACCAACAAACATGGAAATAGGGCGAGGTAGTGCCAAAAACTCTTCATATCTAGGATAATAAAAATCTGGGTTGACGCCACGAGACCAGCGTATGAAGTGATTTTTAAAGCCTTTAGCAACTAAGCTTGATTCTACCGATGGCGTAGCGACCATTACTTTTTTAGCAGGGCCATGAAACCAGCGTAAAAAGGCATAACCACACGAAGTAGGAATTTTAAAGCGTAAATTAATATATTCCGCAAATAAGGTATGAAACGAGGTGGTAAATGCCAGATTATGTTTTAAACAATATTTTCTTGCGGCCAATCCCAATGGGCCTTCAGTGGCAATGTGTATACGTTGTGGTTTGAATTCATCGAGTTGCTTACTGAGTTTGCTGTAACAATTAATTGCTAATCGAATAGATGGGTAAGAAGGGCAGGGTATTGATTTAAATTGATCCGGACTAATCAGTTTGATTTCATGTCCTAATTGTTCTAGGGTGTTACAAGTATTTTGGATAGTGGTTACTACACCATTTATTTGTGGATGCCATGCATCAGTGATGAACGCAATTCTTAATGTCATAAAGCCCCTGGATAATAATTATTTTTATTTAAACGTCGACAATTACTGGCTTTTTAAACCCGTAATGATTGCCACTGTGCTCTTTTTATAAATCGGAGCTATGGGTTTAGGCTTAACTGATGGCTAGCCAATCGGCTATCTTAAAGTGGGAATATGACGTTTTAATGAAATTTGTGACTGATGAAGCTCAGTTATTACCTTTAGGTTTTATGTAGGTTGGGTTGGCGATAGCGTAACCCGACATTTCGTTAGACATTGTGTTGGGTTAAGCTCTCGCTAACCCGATATACGTGCTTGGCGAATTTGCCGCCCCTATAGTATAAACTCGCAGTTTATGACTATTCATATCGCATAAGCTGCACGAATATTGTTTTAAACAGGGTGATGATAAGCTTAATCAGTGAAATGACAGGTCTTTTAGCCCTCATAGAAGACTCAAAACAGACAGTTGAAAGCTCTAACCAGAGTGTAAATATGAAAATATGCGGTCATAGAGACTTAACTGTGACCTCTAAGAGACTCTTCAGCAGATAAAAGGATGCTCAAATACACTAGTATGATGGTTTCCTTTTATCTGTTGATAGGTCGATACAATACTAAGAGAGCGTCCTTTTGTCTGTTGACGGGGCTATGATTACAGTAAGAAGCTTTGGTTTAGTTATTATTTAATGTGTTCCGGAGTATGCAAACAAATATCGTAGTAGCGTATTGCATACGCCTAATATCTAAGATTGTAGATTAAGGCGTACGAGTTAGGTAGAGTGTATTAATAGGGCGTATGCAATACGCCCCTACTAATCTTAATACTAGTGTATATGTACTTCTCGGGTATTTGCGGTGTCGCTTCTACGTAAGGTGTATTTATCAGCCGCGTCAGCTTTCATAGGTGAGCCATCGCTTTTAAGTTGAATGAGCGTGCCTTCATCTTTAATGGAATATTTTTTTATAGCGGCATCATTTCGTGGAGATAAAGTCACAATTTGTTTTTCTTCATCCCAGGTATATTTGCCTTTTTCGTAGAGTTCTTTAGAAGACTCTTTTGCGGGCTGAGTGACTAGCAAATATAGATTGTTTTGCTTTAGAGACAAGGTTGCTTTAATGCCATTGCAGTTTTCACAAGGAAGAAAGCCGTAAAAAACACCGTGGAAATCTTTACTTTTTTCTACAGGCTCTAAATGGTTAGCATGGTCATTGTTTTGTTCTAAGCTTTTTACTCGGGCTTTAAGATAGTTTTCTTGTGCAGAAAGGTCGGTTGCTGCCAAGGTAATTTGAGCTGGAATTAGGGCGCTGATAAAAATGAAAGCTAGGCTTTTTTTTAAGTTTCTTTTTAATATTTGCATTTCAATTTCTCTTTTTTATGTTTCAAGCTTACTGAGTAAGCACAGGTACTAAGTTTACTCGGAAAATTTCACTTTTAATACTTCGTGTCGGTTTTAATAGATTGGATCTAAAAATCACACGAAGAGTAACTAAATTATAGTTCAGCTTATGGGCTACAGAGATATTATTGTTATTTGTTTTATAGATGCTTAACTATATTTTTTACTAAAGCTTAGCTAGTAACATAGCTTGAAAAACTAAACTGTCAATATTTTTTGGTTCTATGTTTATTGTAATGGCTAAATCGTCATGCTGAGATGATTAATTGTGAGTTTATTAGATATTGACTGCATTCGGTGCTTACAAAAACAGATAATGAGTAAAAATCGTATTGTCGGTACATTTTACACCGTAGGGGCAGGTCGCGACCTGTCTCTGCTTTACGATCAATATCTACTTATTCACAAGGCCGAAATCAGGCTAGGCTAGCGCAGTGTTTGGTGGCGTTTCTGGCACAGGAGTCATAAGTATCTACACAAATAATTGTTAGTATTCCCTCGCAGAACGATAACATTGTAGTGAAGATCGTAGGGGCGTATTGCATACGCCCTTATAAAATAAGCTCTATAGCATATAGACTTTCAATGTTGGGCGTATTGCATACGCCCCTACGGTGTTTTTTATCGTTTCCACGCCGATAATAAACTTGTGTAGATACCTATGCACAGGAGCAGTGTTTATGCCGGAAACGCTTTACTTGCTTACGCTCGTAAAGTCTTATTCCGGCCTACAGTTAAGTTATTGTGTAACTTCAATTAGTTAATCGTTTCAGCCGGCTTTTCTTTTGGCGTAAAAGGATCTTCTTCTGAATAGGCTTTGTTAGTGGTTACTGGGCTTATTCCTTGATTATTGCTATCTGGATTGGTTAAAACAGCGTTTGCATTTGGGGAGATGCTTTCTACGGAAGAGGCTCCATCTTTATTACCTGTCGCTACATTTCCTGTTGAAGGCTCAGTTAGAGCGCCTGCGGAATTTAGCGTGTCGGTGTCTTTGGTTTTTAATAACACTTTAACATCTGGGCCTAAGGCAACTGAGAAATCGGTTGAGGCAATCACTTGTTTGGTGAATCTATCAACAGCTCGAAGAGTCACGTAAGTATTTTGCTTTCCTGGTGCGTAGACGCCACCGACTATGATCACTGATTGATATTGTTTTAGACGAGCTTTGTCATTTTCGGATAGTAATAGCTCACCATCGTCTTTCATCATAAAAAGATCGGCAGGTAGGTCCATGCCGATGATTTGGTAGCCAGCATCATGCAGTGACGTGCCTATTTGATTAGAAATAATGCGCCCAAATGCAGACGTTTCTTTTAAATTTTTAACATTAAGCAAGGTACTGACTAAGATTAAAGTGTCTTTAGGTACTTGCCGTGTGAATTTATCCTGAAGTTGGTTTGAGGCTTTATAGCTCGCTTCAACCAGATCAGTGTTTAGATAAGCTTGCGTCTTATAGGAGCGATACGCTGAGCTACAGCCGCTTAGGTTAATAAGGGTAATAAGTAGAATTAGTGGTGTGATTTTATTAAACATGAGCGAGCCCCTCAGATATTAAGTAGAGTAAATAAGTCGTTGTGTTTTAGGTGAGTTACGATTATAGATGGTAATGTATTGGTTTTTTGCAACTTAGATTTAATACTAGCCCATTATTGATGGTGTTGCAAGTCTGATGTATTTTGAGGTCTTGTTTTTGTGCTCTGGTTATTAAAAAATAGATTTATCTTAAATTACTAACTCTATTGTTGTGGTGCTTAGTCCTGGTTTTGATCTTTTTGCGTGGGTTTGCTTTTGATGGGCTTAGCTTAACGAGGCTGTGAAAGTATTCTTTTTATTTCCCCCTCTTTAGCAAAGAGGGGCTAGGGGAGATTGGGTCTATTAAAATAATAAATAAATATCAGCAACCGATGACACAATAAATCCCCCTCGATCCCCCTTTTACAAAGGGGGAAGCTAAAACCATAATACTTTCACAGTCTCTAACGCTACTGCCCATCTTGTGCTTCTATGCTGCTTATTAAATGTTGGGCTTTATTTAATGACTAAGCAATGCTAAAGTTATAGATTATTAAATTACTGGGTAATTATTGATGATAACCAGTGATTAATAACCTCAACTACTTACATTAGGATACTCTCATGGCTTTTGAACTTCCTGCTTTACCCTATGCAACGAATAGATTAGTTCCTTACATTTCAGAAGAGACTTTAGAGTTTCATCATGGCAAGCATCACCAAACTTATTTGACTAATTTAAATAATTTGGTACCAGGTACTGAGTTTGCTGATCTTTCTTTGGAAGAAATTATTGTTAAATCTTCTGGACCTATCTTCAATAATGCTGCGCAAGTTTGGAATCATACGTTCTATTGGAATAGTTTGAAACCAAATGGCGGTGGTGAGCCAACTGGTGCTTTAGCTGATGCAATCACTGCAACTTTTGGTTCTTTCGCAGCATTTAAAGAAGAGTTTTCTAAATGTGCGATTACAACATTTGGTTCTGGTTGGGCGTGGTTAGTTAAAAATGCTGATGGTAGCTTGGCATTGGTTAGTACTAGCAACGCGGGTTGCCCATTAACTACAGGTCAAACGCCTTTACTGACTTGCGACGTTTGGGAACATGCTTACTATATTGATTACCGTAATGCGCGTCCTGCTTATTTAGAAGCGTTCTGGGCATTGGTTAATTGGGATTTCGCAGCGGCTAATTTCGCTGGCTAATTTAATTCGTTAGTAGTATCTTTAAAAACCTTCTGTATCTTAAGGATATAGAGGGTTTTTTTATGCGCGTAACATAGTAATCCCAAATTTAAACATAAAGGTGGTCATGATGATTAAAAGATTTTTGTTCTTAATATTGCTATTGCCGTTGGTTGCTAATGCGGGCATGGTTATGCCTGAAGTTATTAGGGCGCCTGTTGGACAGGTTGCTAAATTGACTGTGCATGCAATAGGTGATCAGATTTATCAATGTGTTTTAGAAAACAATGTCTATGCATGGCAAAGTCTTGCGCCTGATGCTGCATTATTTGATATGCAGGGGCAGGTTGTTGGTCATCATTATTCAGGTCCAGTATGGGAATATAAGGAGGGCAGTCGTATTGTGGGTCGAGTTGTTGGTAAGTATGATGTTGATCCTAGTGCCTCAATTCCATGGTTATTAGTAGAAGTCGTTGCAAATCATGGTGTAGGAGTTTTTTCGGATGTCCAATTTATCAATCGAGTTCATACTCAGGGGGGATTAGCGCCGTCTTCTTCTTGTAATGCTAATCATCTAGGTAGTGAAAAGCGCATGAGTTATACAGCCGATTATATTTTTTATACTGCGCGTTAAGCTAATCTCTTGAGTGGCTTATATTGTTTATCGGGGTTCTTTTTAAAATCTTCTTTATTTTAAGGGGCTATAAGGCCGTCTCCAACAACATTAAAGTTATAAAATACTAATTTTAAAGCTTTAATGTTTTAAAGCTAACCATGAATGTACTGCAATTTTTACGAGATTGCTTTATAATGCCAAAAATACTCTACATCCCCGCGCTGTTCGCGCATCAAATACTCTAATACAGGTAAATACATGTCCAATGATGTTTCAACATTACCCTCTTTCCGTGATTTAGCACTGATTGAACCTTTGCTAAAAGCTCTGGAGGATGTCGGTTATGAAACACCTTCGCCTATTCAGGCACAAGTTATCCCACACATGCTCCAAGGCAAAGATGTTTTGGGTCAAGCACAAACAGGTACCGGAAAAACTGCAGCCTTTGCACTGCCCATATTGTCACGTATAGATTTACGTAAAAAAGATCCACAAGTTTTAGTTTTGGCACCAACAAGAGAGCTTGCTATACAAGTTGCAGAAGCCTTTCAGCGTTATGCAACGCATTTAAAAGGCTTTCATGTACTACCTATTTATGGTGGTCAAGATTATAGTACTCAATTGCGTCAACTTAAGCGTGGTGCTCATGTTGTGGTGGGTACACCTGGGCGTGTTATGGATCACATGCGAAAAGGTACCTTGAATTTGGATGGCTTAAACGTTCTGGTTCTTGATGAAGCTGATGAAATGTTACGCATGGGTTTTATTGATGATGTGGAGTGGGTGCTTGAGCAAACTCCAGATACTATTCAAATAGCCTTGTTCTCAGCGACTATGCCGCCAGTTATTCGTAAAATAGCTCAAGAATATTTAACTGAACCTGAGCAGGTCACCATTAAGGTGACTACTGCTTCGGCTGAAAATATTCGTCAGCGCTTTTGGATGGTTAGTGGTGTACATAAATTAGATGCGCTAACACGTATACTTGAAGTTGAAACCTTTGATGGCATGATTATTTTCGTCAGAACAAAGACCGCAACTATTGAGTTAGCAGAAAAGTTAGAGGCTCGTGGTTATTCTGCTGCGGCAATTAATGGTGATATGTCACAGGCGCTTAGAGAGCGAACTATTGCGCATTTAAAGAATGGTAAGTTGGATATTTTGATTGCAACCGACGTTGCTGCTCGCGGCTTAGATGTTGAGCGCATTACCCATGTTGTTAATTATGATATTCCCTATGATACAGAATCTTATATTCACCGTATTGGAAGAACTGGACGTGCTGGACGAACAGGTGATGCGATTTTGTTTATTGCTCCTAGAGAAAGAAAGTTACTCGGCAATATAGAAAAAGCCACTAAGCAAAAAGTTGAAGAAATGGGTTTGCCTTCAACTGAAGTGATCAATAACAAGCGTATTTCAAAATTTAAGCAGAATATCACTGATACCTTGGCTTCTGAAGAGCTGAGCTTTTTCAGTCAATTATTGGAGCAATATCAGCAAGAGCATAATGTTTCTGCTTTAGAAATTGCTGCGGCTTTGGCTAAGTTGGTTCAAGGAAATACACCTTTATTGATCCAAAATCTACCTAAAAAGACCTTTGAAAGCAGAGAAGATAGGCCTCAACGTGAACGAGGTGATCGTGATTCATTTTCTCAACGAGAAGATAGACCGCAACGCGATCGCAAATCAAAGCCTAAGCGTGTCTTTGGCTTGGGTGGTGTGATTGAAATGGAAACTTTTCGAATCGAAGTTGGCCATAATCATGGTGTTAAACCGGGTAATATTGTTGGAGCCATTGCAAACGAAACGGGCATAGACGGTGATCATATCGCAAGAATTAGAATCGAAGATCAATACAGTACTGTTGAGTTACCCGCAGGCATGCCTAAGGAATTGATTGAAGAGCTAAAGAAAATAAGGGTTGCGGGGCAGCAGCTTAATATCTCAAAGCTGGATGATAATGTTAAAAGAGCAAGGCCTGAAGATATCGTTCGTAGAGCTAAGCCAGATGATGACGCTAAAAAAGTTGATAAGAGCAAAAAAAGAATGGGCTCAACATCAAGAAGAGCAAAACCTAAGGCTGAATAAAAAAATAGCTGATTGATGTTTGATATAGAGGGTATCGTTTTATAGCGATACCCTCTTTTTGTTTCTGGGCTATCAGCTTCGTTTTCTAAAAATCACTTAAGAATAAATCCACTGTATAGCTGTAGTTCGGGTTAGCGATAGCGTAACCCGATATTTTGTCGTCGCTTGTCGGGTTGTGACTATCGCCTAACCAGGCTGAATTGGTATTATTGATTGTATGGAGTCTCTTGCAAAATGACAGTAATCTATTGCAGTGCAATGCATTTGTCGCTTTTTGATCGACAAATAATCAAACAAGATTCGGTTTAGAGGGGGGGGCTTGCATGCCCAGTGCTTACAGGTCGCAAGTTGCTTAACTTGAAGCCCGCACATTGATTTCGTTTGTTAACGATAGTATGCGGGCTGCAGAGGGTATTCTGAGTTTTTGGAGCTAGTCATTATGTTAGGGGCTAACATAATGGTTTTAAGCTTATTTTCCGTATTTTTTACGGAATTTGTCAACGCGGCCTGCTGTATCAACAACGCGTTGTTTGCCAGTATAAAAAGGATGGCAAGAGGAGCAAACCTCAATTTGTAAATCCTTAGTTAATACCGAGCCGGTCAAAAAAGTATTGCCGCAACCACAGGTTACGGTAATTTGTTTATATTCTGGATGAATTTCTGGTTTCATATTACTTTCACATTACCCGTAAAGAGGTTACATACTTATTAAATAACTCGCTATAATACTTGCTTCATTGGCTATTGGCAAGATTTGTTAAATTTATGCGTATTATTACTTTAAATGCCAACGGTATTCGGTCGGCAGAACGCAAGGGTTTCTTTGTATGGATGCAGCAACAAGATGCTGACATCATTTGCATACAAGAAACAAAAGCACAAATACATCAACTTGAAAGTGATCTTTTTTGCCCAGCGGGTTACCACTGTTTTTATCATGATGCCGAGAAAAAAGGTTACAGTGGTGTTGCGCTTTATTGTAGAAATAAACCAGACAATGTCGTTAATGGTTTAGGTTGGCCTGATGCTGATGCAGAGGGGCGTTTTATTGAGGCGCAATTTGGTAATTTAAGCGTTATCTCATTGTATTTACCCTCTGGTTCTTCAGGAGAAGAGCGACAAGCGTTCAAATTTAGTTTTATGGAGCGTTTTATGCCTTATCTAAAAGCCTGCATAGAAAGTGGCCGTGATTATGTTATTTGCGGAGACTGGAATATCGCCCATAAGGAAATAGACTTAAAGAATTGGCGAGGTAATAAAAAGAACTCAGGTTTTTTGCCCGAAGAACGTGCTTGGCTAGATGATTTATTTGCTGATGATCAATGGTTGGATGCATTTCGATTGGTTAATCAGGAGGCTGATCAATACACTTGGTGGTCAAATCGAGGTCAGGCTTGGGCAAACAATGTGGGTTGGCGCATCGATTATCAAATTATTAGTGCAGGTTTAAAAGATAAAATCATGTCTACTTCAATTTATAAAGACGAGCGTTTTTCTGATCATGCGCCCTTAATTATGGATTACGATATATAAGCAAGAACTTAATCCATAGGCTCTTGCACGCTATTCCAAGGCGCTACCTTAAATAAAAGTAACATGCCTGGAATTGCAGTAATAAAGCAAAGTAAAAAAAAAGCTTCCCAGCCTAGCCATTCGACTAAATAGCCAGTTGCTGCATTGGCAAAGGTGCGAGGGACAGCGGCTAAGCTGGTGAATAAGGCAAATTGGGTCGCGGTATAAAGTGGGTGAGTTGTCTGGGCAATAAAAGCAACAAAAGCCGCTGTACCAAGACCTACGCCCAGTGCTTCAATGCCAATAACTAAAGCTAATATAGGTAAGTTATGGCCTAGTGTTGCTAACCAAGCAAAGCCTAAAATAGCTAACATTTGTACGCCACCAAATAGCCACAAAGCGCGGTTAATACCGAGCTTAATCATCCAAATACCACCCAGTAAGCCTCCAAATACACTCGGCCATAAGCCTGCATTCTTTGCAACTAGGCCAATTTCGGTTTTACTAAAGCCTATATCTAAATAGAACGGTGTCGCCAAAGCGGTCGCCATACTATCACCCAATTTATAGAAGAAAATAAAAGCCAATATTAGTAAAGCTGATTTAATGCCATTGCGAGATAAAAACTCCTGAAAGGGCTCATAAATAGCGGCCTTTAAGGTTTTAGGTGTGCCATTCTTAAGTAATGGTTCACTAATGCATAGTGTCATGATCAATCCAGGCAGCATAAACAAAGCAGTCATCAAAAATACACTGCTCCAAGGTAAATGGTCTGCCAAAATCAGCGATAAAGACCCGGGTATTAAACTAGCAATTTTATAGGCGTTTACATGTATAGCGCTTCCTAAGCCTAATTCAACATCGAGTAATAATTCGCGTCGATAGGCATCTAAAACTATGTCTTGAGAAGCACTAAAAAAAGCAATTAGACCTGCTAGATAAGCGATGGTCCACAAATCTAGCTTTGGATGCCACAAACCAAAGCACGGGATAGAGATGAGTAATGCGGCTTGTGAGATGAATAACCAGCCCCGTCGCCTGCCAAGAGGAGGAATATAGCGGTCAAAAAAGGGTGCCCATACAAACTTCCAAGTAAAGGGGAGTTGAATTAAGGCAAATAAACCGATGGCTTTTAAATCAACACCCTCAGAGCGCAGCCAAGCGGGTAGTAATGAAATTAAAATATAAAGCGGTAACCCAGAGCTAAAGCCTGTGAAGATACAAATGCACATGTGTTTATTAAGCAATACTTGCTTAATGGTTGAGTTATTTTTCACTGAGCCTCTGAAAAAAATTAAATGATATTAACTTACGTTATACGGCGGCGGCAATTTAATCTCGTTTGTCGCGCCGAAGCACCGCAGGTTTTGTTGGATTGGCCACAACAGGGGCGCAGCATTGATGCTGCGCGTCGTTAGGAGGGCAGAACGCCCTCTCTACCGACCCGAGGCAAAACCGAGGAACACAGGAAGAAGCGGCAATCAAGCTGCCTTTTCTTTGGATACTTTCTTTTGGCTGAGCAAAAGAAAGTATCTCTCTCGGGTGCGATTACCCAATTAACGCATCATCGCGATAGCGACTCATTATTTGTTTTTTAAAATCACTATACGGCTACGTAACATCTCATGTCCTTATCTATAACTGCACTTTAATAATAGCATTGCTTTTTGAAATCGAAAAAAAAGGCGGAATGGGATAAACCATTCCGCCTTTTTAATAAAGCTTATCGCATAAGTTGTGCGATATTTAAACGCTATTAACTATTGATCAAATAATGAACAAATATACTAGCGGCATAGCCGCCAGCAATAGCAGGCGTCCATTTTAGATGACTAAAGAAAGTGTATTTATGGTTTGATTGACCCATTAAAGCAACACCTGCGGCAGAACCAACTGATAATAATGATCCACCGACACCCGCAGTCAAGGTAACTAATAACCACTGATATAAATCCATATCGACATTCATGTTCAATACAGCAAACATAACTGGAATATTATCAACAATTGCCGAGATTATACCGACTAAAATGTTGGCAGTAGTTGCACCTAGGCCATCATACATAGCGCCAGATAACAACTCAAGATAACCAATATAACCTAAACCACCGACGGCAAATACTACGCCGAAGAAAAATAATAGGGTATCCCATTCTGCATCACGTACTTTATTGAAAACATCAAAACCTTTTTCGCCTTCAGCTCTGTGATTCTTTTTTAAGTAAAAGCCATAAAGCATTAATACAGAAAGACCGACCATCATACCCATAAAAGGAGGTAAGTGTAGGCCTTGCTTAAAGCTAACAGCTGTAACAATTGTTAATAAAAATAAACCGCAAATTTGCAATGCGCCTGGTTTTAAAACAACAGCTGCTTCATCAGTTTCTAGGGGTTGTTCGTCGGGTACTGCAAAATACATGACCGCCGCAGGAACAGCATAATTAACTAATGAAGGTATGAATAATTTAAAGAAGTCGAAAAATTCAGCATAACCAGCTTGCCATACCATTAAAGTGGTAATGTCACCAAACGGACAGAATGCACCACCCGCATTAGCGGCAACGACTAGATTAACAAAACCTATGCTGACAAACTTCTCGTTGTCTGCACCAACCGCCATTACCACCGCACCAACTAATAAGGCGGCTGTTAAGTTGTCGGCTACAGATGATAAAAAGAAAGTGATAACCCCAGTAATTA
>Ga0214200_1000300_pt1 | contig 14103 bp, 11 predicted proteins | sample TroBogEpilimnion_7_FD_153038 | JGI IMG/M metagenome (GOLD analysis project Ga0214200, IMG submission 153038) | Freshwater microbial communities from Trout Bog Lake, WI - 23OCT2008 epilimnion | ecosystem: Environmental > Aquatic > Freshwater > Lake > Epilimnion/Euphotic zone | place: Trout Bog... | reverse complement strand
CGGCAGGCGCCCTGAATTGCTTGCACGATGCTGTGGGTTGAATCCATCAAGGTGCCGTCCCAATCAAAGACGATGACAGAATACTTATTCATGGTGTGCCAAATGTTGGGTTGAGTGCTAGCTTTTTGGTTGAAAGCTGCCATAAGGTGACAACAACTACGAGGATTGCAGAGGTTGCAATTGTTGCAGAAGTTTCTCGCAAGCAGCAGGCAAAGGCGCGACCAACTGTAAGGGCACTTGGGTAAGCGGATGCGGCATATTAAAACGATGCGCGTGCAGAAACATGCGTGAAAAACCAAGTGGACTAAGCTGTGCTTGGCTTTCGTCGCGACCGTACTTGTCGTCGCCGACAATCGGAAACCCACTCGAGGCTAAATGCACTCTGATTTGGTGGGTACGACCGGTGCGCAACTCGGCGTCAACCAGGCTAAAGCCTTTAAATCGCTTCAAACCAGACACGATGGTGTGGGCAACCTGCCCTTCGGTCTGGACCTTAACGCGGCGCTCGCCGGTTTGGGTCGTCCATTTGGCGAGCGGCAGCCGTATATGTTGACGCGCATTGACCCAATCACCCTCAACCAAAGCTAAATAATGCTTACTTCCGCCGCCCATGCGAAACATGTCGTGCAAGGCGAGCAATACGTTTCGCTTTTTAGCAATCAACAATAAACCCGACGTATCACGATCAAGGCGATGGGCGAGCTCTAAAAACCGCGCCTCGGGGCGTGCTGCTCGCAGCGCTTCAATTACGCCAAACGAGACTCCGCTGCCGCCATGCACGGCCGTTCCAGCGGGCTTATCGATGACCAGCAGTCCTTCGTCTTCAAAGACGATGGGGAATTCGAGCCCGGGCACCGAGCGTTTTTGCTCGGGTGTGGGCAGACGCATTGGGGGCACCCGCACGATATCGCCGACATGAATGCGGGCATCTGGGGCAACACGCCCCTTATTGACCCGCACCTCGCCGCCACGCACAGCCTTATAGATATGGCTTTTAGGCACACCCTTGCACAAGCGCATCAAAAAGTTATCCAGGCGCTGGCCATCGTGCTCTTCGGTTACCTCAACCATTTGAACAGCAACAGCAAGGCCCGCTGCGGGTTTTGGGGCAGAAATCGGTGCAGGAACTGAGAATTGTTTGCGCATGGCTAAAAGCGGCATATAATCCGCGAAGCCTTAAAGGGGTTGAGAGAGCCCTCTGGCGTCGAGATGCATTGAGTTGTCGCGTCTCCGTCTGGATCGCGGACTTCATTGTACCGCTTGCTTTCTTTTCCCTTCTGGGTTGCTGGTCGCCGGCTAGACCGGGATGCATTTCAAGCGCGCCGTTGCGACGTTTTAACGTTACGCCCGTGTTTATAAGTGTATGCCCCCTCGTGCCGCGCGCGATTCTGAAGCACACGCAAGAAACCGTCGTATCCCTGCAGCAGGCGCCTGACTTTCTGTCGCGCCTGATGTTCTCAGCACCTTTTTTAGTCATCCAACACTGTGACTCTGACCTTTTTGCTGAACGAACCTCGCGCTCATTGGCGCGCCATGCCGGTCTAAAGACCTTTTCTTCGCGCGCCCATTGTTGGTGCGCGAACACTCTTGCCAACTTCTGTGTTTCGCAGCCAGTAACGCGTGGCTGCGCGTCGATTTCCGACGCGCCATTTAAATGGAGAAACATCCCATGAAGCGCATGTTATTTAATGCAACACACCCTGAAGAACTTAGGGTTGCCATCGTCGACGGGCAAAAGCTGATCGACCTTGACATTGAAATCGCCGGCCGTGAACAACGCAAAGGCAACATCTATAAAGGCGTCATCACCCGCATCGAACCCGGCCTCGAAGCGTGCTTCGTCAGCTACGGCGAAGAGCGTCACGGCTTTTTGCCGTTTAAAGAAATCGCCCGCAGTTACTTCAAAGAAGGTGTGGATGTGCGCACAGCGCGCATTCAAGACGCCTTGCGCGAAGGCCAAGAGCTCATCGTTCAGGTCGAAAAAGAAGAGCGCGGAAACAAGGGGGCGGCACTCACGACCTTTATTTCGCTCGCTGGCCGCTATCTGGTCTTGATGCCAAACAATCCACGTGGCGGCGGTGTTTCACGTCGCGTCGAAGGTGAAGAGCGTCAAGAACTTCGCGAAGCGATGGATCAACTGACGATCCCACCCGGCATGAGCATCATTGCCCGCACCGCCGGTATTGGTCGCAACGCCGAAGAACTGCAGTGGGATATGTCCTATCTCATGCAACTCTGGACCGCCATCGATGGCGCCGCCAAGGATAATCCAGCACCGATTCTGATCTACCTTGAATCAAGTTTGGTCATTCGTGCCATTCGTGATTATTTCTCACCAGATATCGGCGAGATCCTGATTGATACCGACGATATCGCCGATCAAGCCACTGCGTTCATGAGCGTAGTGATGCCTGACAACGTAGATCGCGTCAAACGCTATCGCGATGACGTGCCGTTGTTTTCTCGCTTTCAAATCGAACACCAGATCGAAACGGCGTACTCGCGTACTGTCGAACTACCCTCTGGCGGCTCGATCGTCATTGATCACACCGAAGCGTTGGTGGCGGTCGACGTCAACTCGGCGCGCTCAACACGCGGCGCTGATATTGAAGAAACAGCCACTCGCACCAACCAAGAAGCCGCCGACGAAGTGGCGCGCCAATTGCGCCTGCGAGATTTGGGTGGTCTGATCGTGATCGATTTTATTGACATGGAAGACACCAAAAATCAACGCTCGGTTGAAAACCGTCTGCGCGACGCACTGCACTTTGATCGCGCACGTGTCCAAATGGGCAAAATTTCACGTTTTGGTTTGATGGAGCTCTCGCGCCAACGCTTGCGCCCTGCCCTAAACGAAGGCTCACACATTACCTGCCCACGTTGCAACGGCACCGGTGTGATCCGCGACGCCGAGTCAAGCGCCTTGCAAGTCTTGCGCCTGCTGCAAGAAGAGGCCATGAAAGAGAACACGGCAGCCGTGCATGCACAAGTGCCGGTTGATGTTGCGACCTTCTTGTTGAACGAAAAGCGCTCAGACATCACCAAGATCGAAGCGCGACTGAAGGTCAACTTGATTTTGATCCCAAATCGTCACCTCGAAACGCCGCACCATCACATCGAACGCTTGCGTCACGACGACCCACGCCTTGAAGACATCAAGACCAGTTTTGACATGGTCGATGCACCTTCAACCGATATGAGCTGGGCTCCCAAAGAGCAAGAAGTCAAAGCCAAACCTGAAGCGCTGGTCAAAGGCATTACGCCTTCGCAACCAGCCCCTGTGTCTTCAACCCCTGCCAAAAAAGCGGCTGAGGCAACCGCAGAAGCCTCTCCAGGTCTGTTCAAACGCTTAATGGGTTGGCTCACTGGCGGCGCGAAAGAAGAGAAGAAAGTCGAAGAGGTCGCCAAGCCTACCGAGGCACGCGGCGAACGTGGTCGCAACGGTCATGGCAATCGTGGCAACGGTAACCGTGGCGGCCAACACCGCGGTCGGCGTCCAGAAAATCGCAACGATGCTCGCCCAGGCTCAGAAGCATCGACCGACACCGACAATCGTCGCCCACCGCGTGACGAGAGTTCGAACCGCGCAGCAGGTGCTGAGCAAAGCGATGACACCTCGCGTCAAGGCGGTCGCAACCCACGTGGCCGTGGGCGCCATCGCCGCGACGAAGGTGACACACGTCAAGAAGGCGCCGACGGCACTCAGGTAGCCAACGCTGCAGCGGGCGCTCAAGCAGGCGGCGCAGCACAGGCGCCACGTCAGCCGCAAGGCCCGCGCGCCGAAGCGCCTACCGCGGCACAAGCCGATGATCAACGTCACCTGCAAAACGGCCCCGAAGGCCAGCTTGGCGCTGACGAAGATGGCGATCGCGGTGATCCAGAGCGCAAACGCCGTCGTCGTCGTAGCCGTCGTGGCAAACGCGGTCAAGACGAGGGTTCAGGCTTTGAGAACGAAGACGGCTCGTCAAACGTGCAACACGCAGAAGCACACGCCCAAGCTGACGGTGGAATAACACCTCATGCTGTCGCCGCAGCGTCTCCTGCTGCAGCGCCTTTGCAAACGCACGTTGCTCCAACTTACGTGGCTCCGGAATCACAAGCCTACGTTGCGCCGGCTCAGCCAGCAGCTCCTGTAGCAGCACCTCTTGCCCAAGCCGCAGCGGCACCTGCTTACGTTGCACCTGCAGCACCGGCTGCCTACGTAAACGTGGCCTCAGCCGCCGAACCTGCTGCAAGCGCTGCTGCTCCGGTTGCTGCTGCCCCTGTTGTTGCTGCTGCTCCTGCTGCTGTTGCCCCTTCTCCGGTTGCTGCTGCGCCTGCAGCGGCTGTGGTAGAACCTACCACGATGGCTGCGCCTGCAGCGGTGGCTGTCGCAGCAGTGGCGCCAGTCGCTGCAGCCTCTGCACCAGCTCCGGTCGAAACCACGACACCAAGCGTCGCAACGCCCGCCCCTGCGCCCGTCGCAGATCTGGCAACGTTGCATGCGATCGTTCGTGCCGCTGGCCTGCAGTGGATTGAAAGTGACCCAGTTCGGGTTGCACAAACCTTGGCTGAGCAACCCACAGTCAGCGTCAAGCTCGGTCGCGAGCGCAAGCCTGCGGTGGTGATCTCAAGCGAACCCTTAGTGCAAGTCGAGACGCGCGCTTAACACCTACCGGACCTGATCCCGCTGCTGCTCTGCAGTGGGGTGCATAAAAACAGCGACACTCGGTCGCTGTTTTTATTTGTCGGCCGACTCTTGCTCGGCGACGAATGCAAGACCCTCACCCCTTGGTTGAATTAACTTAGTACATCATCATTATTTGAATTAGCAGGGTTCACCCCAATATCAAGACCGTGCACACCACGGCTAGTATCTTAAATTGGTCAGACCAATTCAAGATCGCGCCCGCCATGAGCCTTGCCTGTACCCTTTTCGCTCCGCTTGACCTCAGGGTCACTCAGTACGACGCCGACGAACCCGGCGACTATGAGGTACGCGTTCGTTTAGGTGCCGGCGGCATCTGTGGCTCGGACTTGCATTACTACGAACACGGTCGCGCCGGAATTTTTGCCCTTCGCGCGCCCTTCATCCCCGGACACGAGGCCTCGGGCGTTGTCGATGCGGTCGGCGCCCGGGTCACCCGCGTCAAGCCCGGACAAAAAGTCGCGGTCAACCCGTCGCACCCCTGCGGTCATTGCAATTATTGCCGGGAAGGACGCGGCAACCTCTGCCCTCAAATGGTTTTCATGGGTAGCGCAGCAATCTTTCCGCATCTGCCTGGCTTATTTCGCGAGCACTTTATCGTGGGTGAACAACAGCTCACCCCAATTGAAGAATCAGAGATCACTCTAGGCGAGATTGCGTGCGCCGAACCGCTTTCGATTGGCATGCATGCCATGTATCGAGCCGGCTCAGCGATGGGCAAGACCGTATTAATTACCGGTGGCGGCACGATCGGCTGTATGGCTGTCATCGCTGCACGCATCGCGGGCGCAGCACACATCATCGTCTGTGATCTCCACGATCGCGCGCTGAACTTGGCGCGTGAAGTCGGTGCAAATCGTACTGTGCGTATCGATCAAACCCCGCCCGAACAAATAACCGACTGCGCCGAGGTCAGTATCGAAGCAGCGGGCAGCCCAGCGGCGGTCAACACTTGCCTGACCGCTACACGTCGAGGCGGCACGATCGTACAAGTTGGCACGCTCGCCACAGACATCCTGTTTCCAGCGAATCAAATCATGTCACGCGAGCTGAATTATGTAGGCGCCTTTCGTGCGCATGCGGCGTTTGATTGGGCCGTGCAAGCGATCCGCACACGCCGCGCGGACGTCCGAGCGTTGATTAGTGCACAGGTACCACTGAGCGACTCTAAAGAAGCCTTCGAACTCGCGCGCGACCGCAGTCGGCACACCAAAGTGCAGCTCGTGGTTGGATAAAATTTTTTTGCTCTTCTCATTTAAAAAACCTCGCGTAACACACCTCACTCAAGACACCGCATCCAAGAAAACGTAGCAACAACACCATATTTATTATTTCAAACGGGAGACCCACCATCATGAAAAGCCTCACAACCAAAGCCGCCTTTGCGCTGTTGTTGTGCGCGGCCGCTGCTGCTCCAACCTTTGCGCAAACCAAACTGAAATGGGCGCACGTGTATGAGACTTCTGAGCCCTATCACACCACCTCTGTCTGGGCTGCCGAAGAGATTAAAAAGCGCTCAAATGGCCGCTACCTGATCGACGTGTATCCTGCCTCGCAGCTAGGCAAAGAAAATGACATCAATCAAGGTCTAAGCTTAGGGACCGTTGACATCATCATCTCGGGCTCAAGCTTTGCCGCTAAAAACTTTACGCGCATCGGTGTCACTTACTACCCGTACACTTTCCGCGGTGTTGAGCATTTGCTGGCCTACACAAAGAGCGACATTTATAAAGAATTGAACGAGGGCTACGCCAAAAGCAGTGGTCACACCATCGTCGCAACGACCTATTACGGCGTGCGCCACACTTCGACCAATCGCTTATTCAAAACGTGCGAAGAGATGAAGGGCCTAAAGATTCGCGTGCCTGACGTGCCAGCCTATTTAGCCATGCCACGCGCTTGCGGTGCCAATACCTCGCCAATTGCGTTCGCTGAGGTTTATCTGGCCCTGCAAAATGGCACGGTTGAAGCACAAGAAAATCCTTTGCCTACGATCGAAGCTAAAAAATTCTACGAAGTGCAAAAGAATATTGTCCTGACAGGCCACATCGTTGATCACCTGAATACGATCGTCGCGGGAGGTCTCTGGAAGAAACTCAGCGATGCTGACAAAGCAATGTTTACCGAAGTGATGCAAGAAGCCGCGGCAAAATCTTCACTTCAAATTGCAGCACGTGAAAAAGAGCTCGTTGACATCTTTAAAGCCAAGGGCATTAACGTCGTAGAAGTTGATACCAAAGCCATGCAATCAATTGTGCTGCAAAAAGTTCCTTTTGAGCAGTATGGCTATCAAAAAGCCGATTGGGATCGCATTCAGGCCATCAAATAAATCATGACTGTCGCGCACACTTCTGCTCGTTCGGCGCCTGTCTCAGGCGTCGAGACATCGGTTGCCAAGGCTCACACGACCTCCTCTGCAGACGAGATCGTGGCGAGCTTTGCCGAAGCCGATCATCAAACCGCTTCGCTTGAGGGCTATACGTTTGAAGATTGGCTGAGTTTGGTATTTTTTTGGTTAATGACTGCCTTGGTCTGTTTGCAATTTATCACTCGATATATCTTGAATGACTCGGTTTCATGGACCGAAGAGCTCGCGGTGTATTGTCTGATCGTTGTCGTATTTGTCGGCTCGGCCGCTTGCGTGCGTCGCAGCCGTCACATCCAAGTCAATTTTCTATACCGCTATTTGCCTAAGCCTTTAGCTAAACTCTGTTCTGCTCTGGTCGACTTGCTGCAAATCGCATTTTTTTGCTACGTCGCATGGCTATTCTCTCGCTATGCGTTAGCAGTCAACAACGAACCAATGACTACGATTCAATGGAACAAAAGCCACGTGTATTGGCTTGCCTTCGCCGGCATGCTCTTGATGGCCTTACGTTCGATTCAAACGACCTGTATGCACTGGCGCCAAGGCTATTCAGCCCTAACCCGCCCCGAAGCTTATGACTGACCCCTTTGGACTCAAGCCATGTTGATACTGACAACTGCCTTTTTGGCCTTCATGATTTTAGGCCTGCCAGTTGCCGTGGCAATGGCGGGCTCGTCTCTTCTTTATATTCTGGTCTCTGGCTCGGTGCCAGATATTGTGGTCGCACAACGGATGATCTCGGGTATCGAATCGTTTCCTTTGCTCGCCGTGCCGTTTTTTATTTTGGCAGGCAACCTGATGAACATCGCGGGCATCACCGGCCGTATCTATGAGTTTGCCGTGTCACTGGTGGGCTGGATGCGGGGCGGCTTGGGCCAGGTCAATATTATTGGTTCTGTGATTTTTTCAGGGATGTCGGGCACGGCAATCGCTGATGCGGCGGGCCTGGGGTCAATCGAAATCAAAGCCATGAAAGACCATGGCTATGACACCGAGTTCGCGGTAGGTGTCACCGCAGCCTCTGCCACGCTTGGGCCAATCATTCCGCCCTCATTGCCGTTTGTCATCTACGGCATGATGGCCAACGTGTCGATCGGTGCACTCTTTATTGCCGGGATTTTGCCCGGTCTCTTCATGACTGCCATGATGATGTTGACGGTCGCCTATTTTGCGCGCAAAAACAAATGGGGCCGCGACGTGCCATTTGAGTGGCAACGCCTAGGTGGTGCAGGGCTTGAAATCATGATCGTGCTCGCGTTTCCGCTCTCGATCTGGCTGATGACTAAATATGGAATATCACCCAATATTTCTGCAATCATCGCCTTCGCAGTCTTGCTTGCGCTGGATTGGAAATTTAATTTCTCAGCCGTCATGGCGCTCATGACCCCCGTGATTTTGATTGGCGGCATGACCATGGGTTGGTTCACACCCACCGAGGCCGCCGTGGCAGCTGTCATCTGGGCTTTGTTTTTAGGCTTGGTGCGTTATCGCTCGATGACGTTGCGCAATCTCATCAAAGCAAGCTTCGACACCATTGAAACAACATCCTCGGTCTTGTTTATCGTGACTGCTGCTTCGATTTTTGCTTGGCTTCTCACCACAACGCAAGCGGCACAAATGCTCACGGCGTGGATCGTTTCGATCACCAGCGAGAAATGGGTTTTTCTCTTGCTTGCGAACGTTCTCATTTTATTTGTAGGCTGTTTTATCGATACGATTGCGGCCATTACCATTCTTGTACCAATCTTATTACCCGTTGTCTTACTCATGGGCATTGATCCAATCCACTTTGGATTGATCATTACACTGAACCTGATGATCGGCTTGCTGCATCCTCCGCTTGGCATGGTGCTCTTTGTGCTTGCGCGCATCGCCAAACTTTCGGTCGAACGCACAACAATGGCAATTCTGCCTTGGCTCGTACCCCTCATGTTTGCCTTAATTGCCATTACTTACATTCCAGCGATCACACTTTGGCTGCCGCAACAATTAGGTATCAGTAAATAGCCTTCACATGAAAATCACCTCAGCACGCATCATTGTTTGTAGTCCCGGTCGTAACTTTGTCACGCTAAAAATTGAAACCGATGAGGGCTTGACCGGGATTGGGGACGCCACCTTGAATGGTCGTGAATTATCGGTGGCAAGCTACCTTCAAGATCACGTGATCCCTTGCTTGATCGGACGCGATCCGCATCAAATCGAAGACATCTGGCAATACTTGTATCGCGGCGCCTACTGGCGGCGCGGCCCAGTCACTATGACCGCGATTGCAGCGGTGGATACAGCCCTCTGGGACATCAAAGCCAAAGCGGCTGGTCTGCCACTGTATCAACTGCTCGGTGGCAAGAGTCGCACCGGTGTCATGGTCTACGGCCATGCCAATGGCTCAGATATCGAACATACGGTTGATGAGGTGCTGCGCTACGCCGAGATGGGCTATAAAGCCATTCGCGCGCAGAGTGGCGTCCCCGGAATCGATAAAGTGTATGGCGTGGGACGTGGCACCATGTTCTATGAACCGGCCGACGCAGATCTTCCGTCTGAACACGATTGGTCAACTGAAAAATACCTTCGCCATACCCCTAAACTTTTTGCTGCACTTCGCGACAAACTTGGGTGGGATCATCATTTGCTGCACGACGTACATCATCGACTCACTCCGATCGAGGCCGCGCGTTTAGGCAAAGATCTTGAGCCCTATCGTCTGTTTTGGATGGAAGATGCAACGCCTGCCGAAAATCAAGAGTCCTTCAAACTCATCAGGCAGCACACAACAACGCCGTTAGCCGTTGGTGAAGTGTTCAATTCAATTTGGGATTGCAAAGACCTGATCGAAAACCAGTTAATTGATTTCATCCGCACCACAGTTGTTCATGCAGGAGGCATTAGTCATTTACGTCGGATCGCAGACCTGGCCGCGCTTTATCAGGTCAGAACAGGCTCGCATGGTGCGACCGACTTGTCCCCCGTCTGCATGGGCGCCGCGTTGCACTTTGATTTATGGGTACCAAACTTTGGCATTCAAGAATACATGCAGCATACGGCGCAGACGGATGAGGTATTTCCGCATGCCTACACGTTCAAAGATGGTTTCATGTATCCAGGTGATGTTGCAGGACATGGCGTCGATATCGATGAAGCGCTTGCAAAAAAATATCCGTATCAGCGCGCTTATTTACCGGTGAATCGACAACAACACGACGGTACGCTCTGGAACTGGTAGGTGTGGGGATTTTGGCTAAGCGTCTTCACCCGAGCACTCTGACAGCACTCAGCCCTGAGGTTGCCCGCCTGCCCTACCCACGCGAGCGACTTAAAGCAGGTATCGTGCACTTGGGACTCGGTGCCTTTGTGCGAGCGCACTTCATGGCAATCAACGAAGCCGCCATTCATGCCCAGCAAGATCTGCGCTGGGGTGTCATTGGCGTGTCGTTGCGGCACCCAGACACTCGCGACGCATTGCTGGGGCAAGACGGGCTTTATACCCTTGCCTTGCGCGACACGACGGCGCAGGGCGATGCTCGACAACGTCTGCAAGTACTGGGTTGCCTGAGTCAAATTTTGGTCGCCCCCGAGAGCCCAGAGGCCGTCGTCAACGCGATTGCGGTAGAAGACACGCACATTGTCAGCCTGACTGTGACCGAGAAAGGCTATTGCCATTCGCCCTCACAGGGCACGCTGCAATGGGATCACCCCGACATCGTGCACGACTTGCAGCAATCGCAGACGCCCCGCAGTGCGATTGGATTTATTGTTCGTGGTCTGCAGCAACGCCACCACACCCATGGTCGGCCCCTGACCTTGCTGTCGCTTGATAACCTGCCTTCTAACGGTCACGTGTTATCAAATCTTGTGCTGAGCTTTGCACAGAAGCTGGATCCCGCCCTGGCACAATGGATCAAAGCCACGTGTACCTTTCCTAATTCAATGGTCGACCGGATCGTACCGAAAACAACGGATAACGATCGTTCAACGGTGGCGAACCTTCTTGGCGTGCAGGATGCTTGGCCCGTTATCGCCGAGACCTTTTGCCAATGGGTGGTTGAAGATCGCTTCGCGTCAGAGCGTCCGGCCTGGGAGTTAGGTGGTGCCAGGTTTGTTGACTCAGCAGCAGCGTTTGAAACGTTGAAGTTGCGGATGGTCAACGGTACGCATTCAGCGATCGCTTACCTGGGCGCACTGGCCGGTTGGCACACTGTCGATCAAGCGATGCTACAGCCTGCGCTTGTCAACTTTCTGGATGTACTGATGCGCGAAGAGATCCAAGCAACCCTCCCCGAGTTACCGGGACTTGATCTCAACGCCTATCGTAATAGTCTTCTGGCTCGCTTTACCAATACGGCGCTCGCGCATCGCACGCAACAAATCGCCATGGACGGCTCGCAAAAAATCCCACAACGCTGGCTCAATACGATCAAAGAGCTACGGGCGCAGAAAAAGGCTTATAGCAAGCTTGCCTTGGGCTTGGCGGCATGGATACAGTATCTTGGTGGCGCCGACGAGCTTGGCGTTGCGCATCGCATTCAAGATCCCTTAAACGACGTGCTCCAACAGACGCTTGCCACCGCCACGCGTCAGAATGCGGTCGATCTGTCTGCGAAAGAGTTAGCCTTGCAACAGACTCGAGCGATCTTTGGCATGACAGAAATTTTTGATGCGCTAAGCCAAGATCGCGACTTAATCGCGACTGTTGCACAACAACTGGTCAACATACGCACTGTTGGCATTGGGCGCACGTTGAGCTTGAACACCACCACCTGAAACCAAGCGTTCAGTTACCTGAAATCGTAGCGTTTCGCAGCGACCGGCCAGCGATCTTTGACGTTTCGCAGTATCGGCGCCAGCCTAGGCGGCGTTAAGCCGTTACAGTATCAACTGGCTGATTGGTCATGATCGCCATTAAACGGGCAAGCTCTTCTCGCAACTGGCGGCGATCAAGCACCATATCGATCGCACCTTTTTGCTGCAAAAACTCTGAACGCTGAAACCCTTCAGGTAATTTTTCGCGCACAGTTTGCTCAATCACGCGTGGACCAGCAAAACCAATCAAGGCTTTGGGTTCGCCAATCACCACATCACCCATAAACGCAAAGCTGGCAGAGACGCCACCCATTGTTGGGTCGGTCAACACGCTGATAAAAGGCAGTTTCGCCTCAGCCAGACGGGTCAACATGGCGTTTGTTTTTGCCATTTGCATCAGTGAAAACAAGCTTTCTTGCATGCGCGCGCCGCCCGAGGCCGCTACGCAAATAAACGGTACCTTTTGAGCAATTGCTGCTTGCACGCCTTGCACAAATCGTTCGCCTACGACCGACCCCATCGAGCCGCCCATGAACTCAAACTCAAAACATGCCAAGACGCAGGCCACACTATGAATGCTGCCGCTCGTCACGATCAATGCATCGCTTTCGCCTGTTTGACGCATTGCTTCTTGGATGCGCTCAGGGTACTTGCGTGAATCCTTGAACTTAAGAGGATCCATTGAGCGCGTGTTAGAGCCGATTTCGACGCGGCCTTCGACGTCGAGCAGCGATTCAATTCGGGCGCGTGCGCCCAAACGCATGTGATGATCGCACTTAGGACACACGTGAAGATTAGCTGCCAGATCTTCGTTGTAAAGCACTGCCTCGCACGAGGGGCACTTTAGCCATACGCCTTCAGGCACGCGCTTAGTTTGTGAGGTTGTCGTATTAACCGCCTTGTTAATACGAGGGGGTAAGAGTTTGCCGAGCCAACTCATGCTTGATTTCCGCTAGCCTGAGCGCCAGTCATCGCACCCGACGGCAGTCTTGCAACATCAAGTGCCTGACGAATGCTAGCCAGCCAGGTCGCCCCGGCATCAATCGCAGCTTGCGACTGCTCGGCAAGCGGCAAGCCCGCACATGCTTTAGTCATCGTGTCGATTAGCTTACTGCCAATCACCACCGCATCAGCGACGAGACTAATTTTTTGCGCGCTTTGCGCATCACTGATACCAAAGCCTACACCAACCGGCAAAGACACATGCTGTCGGATGCGCTGCAAACGCGTAGCGACATCTGTGGTGTCAAGATGACCTGCACCCGTCACACCATTGAGCGAGACGTAATACACGTAACCGCGCGCGATCTGACCTACTGCGCGAATACGCTCTTCAGTTGAAGTGGGCGCCAGCAAAAAGATCGGCGCAATATGGTGCTGCTCGAGCATTTGAACAAACTCACCGATCTCTTCAGGTGGGTAATCAACGGTTAACAGGCCGTCGATGCCTGCACGCTGCGCCTGCTCAGCAAATTGCTTTTGCCCGATGCTTTCGATTGGATTGGCGTAGCCCATTAACACGATCGGCGTTTGCTGATCAGTCGTTCTGAATTCGGCCACCATCGCTAACACATGCTTCAAGCCAACACCTTGCGCGATGGCGTGTTCGGCTGCGCGCTGGATGATAGGACCATCGGCCATCGGATCCGAAAAAGGGATCCCAAGCTCAATCACATCGGCGCCGGCTTTAACGAGAGCGTGCATGAGCGGCACCGTCGTGGCAGGCAGCGGATTGCCGGCCGCGATGTAAGGAACAAGTGCTGCACGCTTTTGCTCAGTTGCACGTGCAAACGCGGCTGCGATGCGATCTGGGTATTGAGTCATTAAGTTAAAAACCTTTAAAGCACCATGCCAGCGCGTTGCGCCACAGTGTTGATATCTTTATCGCCACGGCCTGACAAGTTAATCAGGATCACCTTGTCTTTAGACAGCGTCGGCGCCAACTTGGCCGCATAGGCCAGTGCATGAGACGTTTCGAGTGCCGGGATAATGCCCTCGATACGGCAGCAGTGGTGAAAAGACTCGAGCGCTTCGTCGTCGGTGACGCTAACGTACGAGGCACGACCACTATCTTTTAGCCAGGCATGCTCAGGGCCAACGCCTGGATAATCAAGACCCGCAGACACCGAATGCGTTTCAGCAACCTGACCGTTTGCGTCTTGCAAAACGTAGGTGCGGTTGCCATGCAACACACCAACTTTTCCTGCAGTGAGGGTGGCAGAGTGCTTGCCACTGGCAACGCCTT
>Ga0214200_1000294_pt1 | contig 14219 bp, 14 predicted proteins | sample TroBogEpilimnion_7_FD_153038 | JGI IMG/M metagenome (GOLD analysis project Ga0214200, IMG submission 153038) | Freshwater microbial communities from Trout Bog Lake, WI - 23OCT2008 epilimnion | ecosystem: Environmental > Aquatic > Freshwater > Lake > Epilimnion/Euphotic zone | place: Trout Bog... | reverse complement strand
GAGTTACGAACTCGTTTTAAACGATCTCCTATACAACAACCTGAATTGATTGCTAAAAATGTCGAGCATGCTTTTCGTTACATGTGGCAACGTTGGTGTGATGGTCTTCTGCCTATAAGTTTTGATGCAAGTGATACAGAAATAGATTTTTCTCAATCAGTAGTTGACGGTGAACAATAGTAATCTAATTCACAGCTATTTTTGCTCTATGTAACATAGTGGGTAATATTTGTGTACGCCTATGCACTGGATAAAATGTTTTATTGTAGTGACGACAGATTCGCCCCTAAAAGACCATGATCTTCGTATCAAAGCTTACAGCAGACAAAGCAGTATCTTAAAACGATTTTGATAAGAGATAATATTCATTAAACAATAGACATAAATAATTGAATGATGTGCAAAAGTTTCATTCCCTTATTTTTTGCTTGATTTTGTTGTACAGTTAGATATTTTAAAATTAATTTCATGAAAAAAATCACTTAACACATTCATATAGCCTTTTAAAACTTAAATATGAAAGCAATTATCTTAGCTGGCGGTCTTGGTACACGAATTAGCGAAGAAACATCAGTTCGACCTAAACCTATGATCGAAATTGGTGGTATGCCGATACTCTGGCATATTATGAAAAGTTATTCAGCCTATGGAATACATAACTTTATTATTTGTTGTGGTTATAAGGGCTATGTCATTAAAGAGTATTTTGCTAATTACTTCTTACATATGTCTGATGTGACCTTTGACATGCAAAGCAATCAAATGGAAGTGCATCAACGCAATGCAGAACCATGGAAAGTGACGCTTGTTGATACCGGTGAAGAAACCATGACAGGAGGTCGTATAAAACGTGTAGCCGACTATATTAAGAATGATGAGTTGTTTTGTTTAACCTATGGAGATGGCGTAAGTGATGTAAATATCACTGAGCTTATCGCGTTTCACAAGAAACAAAAGGTTAAAGCCACAGTAACTGCTACTTTTCCTCCTGGGCGTTTTGGTGCTCTAGATATTACTGACAACAAGGTCAATAGTTTTATGGAAAAGCCTAAAGGCGATGGAGCAATGGTTAATGGTGGATTCTTTGTGTTGTCGCCTGAAATTATTGACTACATAAAAAATGATGAAACAATCTGGGAGCGGGAACCCATAGAGCGATTAGCCCAAGAAGGCGATTTGGCAGCATTTCGACACAATGGTTTTTGGCAGCCTATGGATACCTTGCGAGATAAAGTTTATCTTGAAGATTTATGGGCAACTGGTAAAGCGCCTTGGAAAATATGGTAAACCCATCATTTTGGTTTGGTAAAACAATATTATTAACCGGACATACTGGTTTTAAGGGTGGGTGGTTGTCATTATGGCTGCAATCTATGGGAGCTCATCTGATAGGTTATGCTCTACCGCCACCAACTAATCCTAGCTTGTTTGATGTTGCAAATATTTCTAATGGTATGACAAACATTATTGGTGATATTCGTGATTTAGAAAAATTACAGAATGTGTTTGCTAAACATCAGCCAGAGATAATCATACACATTGCGGCTCAACCCCTAGTGCGTTATTCCTATCAAAATCCAGTTGAAACCTATTCTACTAATGTGATGGGTACTGTGCATGTTTTAGAGGCAGCAAGACAAACCCAAAGTGTCCGTGTAATAATCAATGTAACTACTGACAAATGCTACGATAATCGAGAATGGCCTTGGGGCTATCGTGAAAATGAACCTTTGGGCGGTCATGACCCCTACAGTAATAGTAAAGGTTGTTCAGAACTCGTAACAGCAGCCTATCGTAATTCATTCTTTCATCCTGATAAATATCAAGAGCATGGCGTAGCTATAGCCTCTGCCAGAGCTGGTAATGTAATAGGTGGTGGTGATTGGGCTGAAGATAGATTAATAGCCGATATTATGCGAGCCATCACAAATAAAGAAGCCCTTAATATTCGTAATCCAAATGCTATAAGACCTTGGCAGCATGTGTTGGAACCTTTAGCTGGTTATTTAAAATTAGCGCAAACATTATATGAACAAGGAACCGGTTATGCTGAAGCTTGGAACTTTGGACCTAATGACGAAGATGCTAAGCCTGTGCAATGGATAGTAGAGTATTTAACACAAGCTTGGGGTAAAGGTACCCGTTGGAATTTGGATAATGGCAGTCATCCACATGAAGCCCATTATCTTAAGTTGGATTGTTCAAAAGCGAAGGCCCGTTTAAAGTGGGAACCAAAATGGCGTTTGGATATGGCGCTAGATAAAATTATAGACTGGCAAAAACATTATCAGCAAGGTTCGGATATGAAGGTGGTAACATTGGAACAAATTGCGCAATATACAAATAAACTGGAGTTTTAAAATGCAAACCATTTCACGTATAGAAACAGTTGATGCACAAGGTTATATTCATTTTCAACTCGAAAAAGATCCTGGCGTCAAAGTAAGAATTATTATTGAAGATATAGATAATAGCTCTTTAAGCGCATCCATACCTTCAGAAAGTTTTGCATTAGCTCGTTTACAAGAACAGAGTGGTTTTTTAAAAGATGTAATAGGTTCCCCTGCTGAGGATGTTTGGAATGATCTGTAAAATAACGGCTGGTTATATCTACAAGATACCCTTTCCATTTACGGATCTAACTGAAACTAAAATACGACCCGCTTTAGCAATTACTGATAGCGATGCTTATGGTGACGCACAGTTTCTTTTTATTACAACAACGCCCCCTGAAGTTACTGAAAAAGCCATAGCACTTGCACTTGAAGCTATAGATTTTGTTAATGCCCCATTACCACTTCAAAGTTATATTCGGTTTGAGAAATCTATTTTACTTCATGAGTCATTGGCTATCAAAGAGTGGGCACAATTGACTAATGCAACGATGGCTAGAGTATATCGTGCCATTATAGCGGATGAAATAAGTGAGTTTGATAGATTTGGAAATGCACAGCAAAGCTTCACGCCCGGCCAAACGATTATTCCCCCTTCTGGCAAAGTCATTGGAGTCGAAGAGCAACAACTCATGGTAGAAGCCTCTCTCGATGGCTGGCTTACTACAGGCCGCTTTAATGCCGAATTTGAAAAAAAACTAGCCGCTTTTATTGGCATTAAACATTTAATCACTGTTAATTCGGGTTCTTCTGCTAACTTGGTTGCTTTTAATACCTTAACCTCACCTAAGTTAGGTGAGCGTGCCATCAAGCCCGGTGATGAAGTGATTGGTGTGGCCGCAGGCTTTCCAACAACAGTAAACCCAATACTACAATTTGGTGCGGTACCTGTGTTTGTGGATGTTGATTCTAAGACTCATAATATTGACGCCAGTAAAATTGAAGTCGCTATTAGTCCTAAAACTAAAGCGATCATGTTGGCGCATTCTTTAGGCAATCCTTTTAACTTAGATGTTGTTACTGAGCTTTGTGAAAAATATAAGCTCTGGTTAATTGAAGATTGTTGTGATGCTTTGGGTACAACTTATCGCGGTCAAATGGTCGGTACTTTTGGGGATATTGGCACCCTGAGTTTTTATCCTGCACATCACATAACCATGGGGGAGGGTGGAGCAGTATTTACTAATAGTAAAAAACTTAAAGTGATCGCTGAAAGTTTTCGTGATTGGGGGCGTGATTGTTTTTGCCCACCAGGTAAAGATAATACCTGCGGTATAAGATTCGGTTTTCAACGAGGTGAATTACCAAAAGGTTACGATCACAAGTACACCTATAGCCACTTAGGTTACAATCTTAAAATCACTGATATGCAAGCAGCTTGTGGAGTGGCTCAAATCGACAAAGCACCTCAGTTTATCCAAGCCCGCAAAAATAACTTTGCCTTTTTAAAAGAACGATTAAATACTTGTGAAGCTTATTTACAACTTCCAGAAGCAACAGAACATTCAGAACCTTCATGGTTTGGCTTTCCCATTACGGTAAAAGAAAATTGTCCTGTCACACGTTTGGAATTACTCACCTATTTAGATCAACATAAAATTGGCACACGTTTATTATTTGCGGGTAATTTGACTCGCCAACCTTATATGATCGGTGCCAACTTCCGTATTAGTGGTGAGCTAACTGAAACTGATAATGTGATGAATAACACTTTCTGGATAGGTGTGCAACCAGCTTTGACAATTGAAATGTTGGAGTTTGTGGTTACTACTATAGAATGTTTTTTGGGTGCAGCTTTATAATTACTTAGGCAAAAATTAGAATCATGATTTCTTTCTTGATGGTTTAATTGACAGTATTGGAACAGGATTTAGTTTTCAAGTTGTATCAGTTGCAAAATAAGATATATAGATAAGTCATTGTATAAATAAACGGAATAAATGAGGAATTAATTGATGATTAGCCAGCGTGATAAAGATCTTTTTGAAAATTTGTTCGTACTTGAAATTGCCAACAATCATTTGGGTAATCTTGAGCGTGGTCTTAAAATTATTCGCGACCATGCTACAGTTGCTCGATACAATAATATAAAAGTAGCTATTAAATTACAGTTTCGTGATGTTGATGAATTCGTGCATCCTGATTTCAAAGGCAATACTGAGTTGCGATATGTTAAAAAAACTGAAGACACAAAGCTAAGTAAAGATTGTTTTATACAAATGATTGAAGAAATACGCAATCTTGGTGCTATTCCAATGGCAACACCATTTGATGAAGCTTCAGTAGATTTGTGTGTGGAATTTGATTTAAAAATAATAAAAATTGCTAGTTCCGATATGAATGATTGGGCTTTATTAGAAAAAATTACCTCCACACGTCGCCCAGTTATTGCTTCGACAGGTGGGGCATCTGAAAAGGATTTAGATGATTTAGTTCGTTTTTTTGAAAATAGAGATATTCCTTTAGCATTGAACCATTGTGTATCATTGTATCCCTCAGAAGATACAGAACTTGATCTTGATCAAATTGATTATCTTAAACGACGATATCCGTCTCATGTTATAGGCTTATCTACACATGAGTATAATGACTGGCACTCTTCAATGCTTATTTCATATGGAAAGGGTGCGCGCAGTTGGGAGAGACACATTGATATTAATTATGAGGATGTCCAAATTTCTTCTTATTGTTCTTTACCGCATCAATGTGATGAATGGTTCAAAGCATTTCATAAAGCACAACAAATGTGCGGAGGCAAATCAAATTCTCGACGGACAATTTCAAGTAAGGAAAGTCAGTATTTGGATGCGCTTGTACGTGGTGTATACGCTAGAAAGGATATTGAAATGGGTTATATTTTTTCCAATGAGACATTTAATAGGGATTTTTATTTAGCAATTCCATTGCGTAAGGGGCAATTATCCTGTCGGGAAGTAATGAATGGTGAACGATTAATTACTGGAATCAAAGCAAATGAGTATCTCACTGTTAACCATATTGATGGTCCTTACAACGAAAACGAAAGCCTAAAAAGCCTTATTCTTAATCGAGGACTGTAATGCGTATTTCTGAAAGAATTGCTGATTGGTTGGTACGCCATAAGATAGATCAGGTATTTACAGTCACCGGTGGTGGTGCGATGTTTCTTAATCAGGCTCTTGGTGGGCACAAGCAAATGAATTGTTTGTTTATGCATCACGAGCAGGCATGCGCAATGGCTGCAGAAGGTTATGCTCGAATTTCGGGCAAGCCTGCTGTAGTTATGCTCACAACAGGTCCAGGTGCTATAAATGCCTTAAATGGTGTATTTGGGTCCTACACCGATTCAATACCTATGATCGTGATCTCTGGGCAAGTTAAAAGTGAAACTTGTCTTTCCTTTTATGATTTACCAGGTTTGAGGCAGCTAGGTGATCAAGAAGGTCCGACAATAGCCATGGTGTCACCCGTATGTAAATATGCCAAAATTATTAGAACGCCAAGTGACCTTATTGTAGCTTTGCCTGAAGCTTATAAGCAGGCAGTGTCTGGTAGACCAGGGCCTGTTTGGCTTGATATTCCACTGGATATTCAATCTTCAACCGAAGAAATAATGATTCCAGATTTGGAGATAGCTAGCATCAAAAAAACTTCTGATGAAGATAACGCCTCTTGTTTGACAGTAATCGATAAATTAATGCAAGCCAAAAGACCGCTCATTCTTGGTGGGACGGGAATCAGGCTTGCAAACGCATCGGAAAACCTACTAGCACTTATAGAACGGACCGGAATTCCACTTGCTACCGCTTGGACCCATGATTTGATTGCTTCTGACCATCCTTTGTTTGCAGGACGTCCTGGAACTATTGGTACTAGGGCGGGTAATTTTTGTTTACAAAATGCTGATTTAGTTCTTGTGATTGGTTCTCGCCTTAATATCAGGCAAACCAGTTATAACTGGGCAACTTTCGCTAAAAATGCCTTCGTAGTTCATGTGGATATTGATCCGGCAGAGCTAGAAAAACCGACTTATAAAGCAGATTTATCAATAGTATCAGATGCCGCTATTTTTATTAAATCTATTGACAGGCTTTTGGATAAAACATCATTACCTGATTTTAACTCATGGTCTGAGTGGTGTCACAAAATGAACCATGAATACGATGTGAGTCATGAACATCAGCAAAAAGAGGATTCAATTTTAAATCCTTATGTGGTGGTAGATCGCGTTTTTCAGCAGATGAGAGAAGATGATATTGTCGTTTGCGGCAATGCATCCGCTTGCATTTTGCCATTTCAGATAGGAAAACTACAAGCTAAACAGCGTATGTTTAGCAATTCAGGTTCTGCTTCTATGGGCCATGATTTGCCTTCATCCATTGGCGCTGCTATTGGCGGCCAGCCATATCATAAAAGGGTGATTTGTTTTGCCGGAGATGGCAGCCTGCAAATGAATATTCAGGAATTGCAAACTTTAAAAACGGCCGGTCTGAATGTAGTCATTATTGTCTTGAATAACGGTGGTTATTTGTCAATTTGGCAAACACATGAGAATTTTTTTGGGCGTGTGATAGGCGCGACACCCTCCTCTGGCGTTGATTTTCCGGACTTTTCTGCGGTTGCCAAGGCTTATGGATTACGCTCAGCTACTATTCAAAACATGGGTGATTTGATAACGCTTGATCACTTACTAAAAGAAGATGGGCCCTTGCTGATAAACGTTATTGTCGATCCAAGACAGGAATTTGCACCCAGAATAAAATCCCGCATCGATGAGAACGGCAAATTCGTAACTCCTGAGTTGGATGATATGCATCCGTTCTTGGATGCCGAAGAAATTCAAAAAATTCGCACCTCCGCATTACAAATTGGAACAGTACCTTTGGCAGTGGAGCTATAAAATGACGCAACTAGATGATTTTAAAGCCCAGTGCATGGCCTTGTGCGAGATGGAAAATCGAGTGCTCAACAAAACCAGTCCCGTGTGGATTTTTGGCGCAGGTCAATTTGGTCGAGACTTATGTACTGTTTTGCACAACCGAGGCTATGAAGTTGCCGGTTTTATAGAGACTAAACCTAAGCAGAAAGAGTTAGCAGGTTATCCTGTTTTAAATTGGTTGGAACTTGATGAATCCCAGCGCATGATGCAACTAGCTATAGGTATTTTTAATCGTGAAATGCCCATGGATAACCTGCAATGCCTGGCTCATGACGCGGGTTTTAAAGAGGTACTTATGCCTTGGCATCTCTATGAACAATTTGGTGATGACTTGGGATGGCGTTACTGGTTGGGCTCATCAACGTTAATTTTAAATGCACTCCAGCGTATAGAAAAAGTTTATCAGAATCTTTCGGATGATTTAAGTAAGCAATGTATGTTGGATATTTTATCGTTTAGGTTGGGGGTAAATAATCCCTACGCAAGTTTTAGGCATGATGATAACCAATACTTCAATGAACTAACGCTTCCTGCCTTGCAAGACAAGGCGATAAATTATATTGATGGCGGAGCTTATAATGGCGATACCTATTTGGAGCTGGCAAACTTAAGCACTATTTCAAGCGCGTTTCTATTTGAACCCGACCGAGAAAATTATAATAAATTAAAAACGAATGTTGAAAGGTTTAAAAACAAGACGTTTTGCCTTCCTTTAGCGCTTACGGATAGTTATAGCATCTTGTCTTTTAATGGTGATGCAGGAGAAGGCGGCGCCATATCCGATGTTGGTTCCCAACACATTGCCACGGTTTCTTTAGATGAAATGCTGCAACAACAAACTATTGACTTTATTAAGCTAGATGTCGAAGGTGCGGAAATTTCTGCTATCAAAGGCGCTTCTCGCTTGATTAGGGATCACCGCCCCATCTTGGCTATTTCGCTATACCATCGGCCAGAAGATGTATGGGAGATACCGGAATTACTTTTATCATTATGTGATAATTATCGATTTTATATACGGCAACACTACTTTAATAGTTTTGATAGTGTATTTTATGCTGTGCCTCTCTAGCTTATATTATTTGACGAGCTGGTATAGTGATGGCTAATACTGTTATCTTTGACCTTGATGGAACGTTGATTGACTCTGCGCCTATCGTGGCTCAAGTGCTTAATAGTATGCGTAAACAATTGGGGAAAAATTCGCAATCGCTCGATTTTTATAGAAAGTTGATTAGTCGTGGGGCATCAGAGTTGGTCGCCACCGCCATGGATGTGGATGCCGCTTATGTAGATACTTATGTTAGTGAATTTCGGCTTCGTTATCGCCATATTCAAACGCCACTAAGCTGTCTGTTTCCGGGAGTACTTGAAACAATATCTTTTCTGTCCGGGCAGGGTATTAAGCTGGGTATTTGTTCCAATAAACCAGAATATTTATGCCGGAAAATAATTGCTGAAACAGGGTTGGGAAAAATGTTGGATGTCATTGTAGGTGGTGATACGCTTCCGGTTTCCAAGCCGTTACGTGAGCCGGTAGATTACGTCATACAACAGTTAGGCGGGCGGCATGATAGCGCTGTGCTAGTAGGTGATAGCTCAGTGGATCAAGGTGCGGCTTTAGCTGCAAATATACCCTTTGTGTTCTTTAGCAAGGGTTACGATGATGGTGTAGATCAGACTAAAGCAATGCATGTAATTGCCCAAATTCCACAATTGCTGGGTCTTAATTTATTCAAGGATAGTTATGGGGTGCTTTGCTAATGGCGACATTGCTTGTGATTGGAGGCAGCGGTTTTTTTGGGAAATCCATATTGGATTTATTTCAGAGAGGCGGATTGAGTCCTTGGCATATTGATCGAGTGATTGCAATGTCACGTAATACAGCGTCTCTTAAAACAAAAGCACCGATGCTTTTATCCTCGCAAGTTGAATTACTCTCAGTAGATATTACTACCACTGATTATCTCCCCCAAGCCGATTTCGTCATTCATGCCGCTGCGTCTTCAGATGCAATGAACTATCTGACACGCCCCCTAGAAGAAAGAAGGAATATACAGGCTGGGATTTTAAATTACTGTAGATTGGCAAAAATTTATCATAGCAATAGCAAAATTCTGTATGTAAGTTCAGGTGCTGTCTATGGTACTCAACCCGACTGTTTAGAACATATTTCAGAAGACTATTATGCACTGGACCCGTCGGATATTCCCGAAGGAAAACGTGATTATGCTTGCGCAAAACGTGATGCAGAAGCAGCTATGATTCAATTAGGTAATGATGGTATGTCTGTTAGCATCGCTCGGTGTTTTTCATTTGTCGGTCCTTGGCTGCCATTGAATCAGCATTTTGCTATTGGTAATTTTATAGCGGATGGCCTAGTAGGTAGGCCAATCAATGTAAAAGCTCAGCATAAAGTTTACCGCAGCTATCTATATGCCGATGATCTTGTTGAGTGGCTAATGGCCTGTGCTAACCACGCAAATACCCAATGTCCGACTTTTAATGTTGGGTCTGATATGCCTGTTTTAATGGGCGAGATTGCACAAATCGTAGCTCATGAATTTGGCTTAATAGTTAATGTACCTCATATTTCCGATATAAAGGTAGATCGCTATGTGCCCGATATTACTAAAATTCGTGAGGAACTGGGAGTGATCATAAAATATGATTTGCCGTCTGCCATAGTGGAAACTGCTAAAACCCTTAGGATAAGAAATAAAAAAGTAGATATTTATAGTAACAACAGTTAGTTAGGTTATCGATAGATTACGTAATCTGCCTTTTGAATATTCGAAAAATAAAATTAGAGAAAAGACTAATGACTAAAGAACGGATAGCAACCCAATGTATCTGTTGTGGGGGTAAAGATCTAATTAAGTCCCCTGCAATACTAATGCCCTTTGTGGCAAAGCGTGTATTCGATCACGAACCTGTTATGATTGCCGAGGAATGGGGGATGCGCGATCTGCATCTTGGTATGGCCTATTCAGTTTGCAATACATTAAAATGCATAGTTTGTGGCGTATTATTTTTGGATATCCGCTTTTCTGATATAGAGATGTCGGCATTATATACTGGCTATCGTAACGAGGAATACACGCGCCTGCGTAATTTTTATGAGCCTGGCTATAATCGAACCAATGAATACTTTTCTATCCGCAGTGAATATATTAGTCAGATAGAGACATTTCTGTCTCCATTTGTACCAGCAGAGCCATTTATCCTTGATTGGGGCGGCGATGATGGCATAAATACGCCCTTAAAAGATGTCGCGCACTCCGTTCATATTTACGATATTTCGAATAAACCGGTTATGGCAGGAATGCTGGCGGTTGATCTCGCTACAGTGAGACGCAGTAAATATGACTTGATCGTATGCAGTCAGGTTTTTGAACATATTCCTTACCCTAAAGACATGCTTACTGAAATAGTTTCTGTGATGAACCAAGAAACACTCTTTTTTCTGGAGGTCCCGTATGAAGCATTAATGCGAACTCATGCCAGATCCAAGGATATCCATACTTTAAAACGCCATTGGCATGAGCATATCAACTTTTTTTCTGAAGAATCACTTCTGATCATGTTAGAACAAGCCGGTCTAAAAGTATTGGAAATGAAGGTTACTCCAATAACACATGAGTTGCGTGATTGCTCGGTTATTTCTATTCTTTGCCGTTGCTTTTAATGTCGCTGCTGCTAAATCCTTCATGATTAGTAAATATTTCAATCCCTATATTGACTTTGGCTTTAAAAAGCTTTTTGGTGAAGAAGGTAGCAAGAACTTATTGATTGATTTCCTTAATCAGCTTTTGCCTGCCCATCATCAAATTGCCAAGCTTAGTTTTAAAAACCCTGAAAACTTATTTACTACGCTTGAAGAGCGTAAAGCCATTTTTGATATTTACTGTCAAAGCGCTAGTGGTGAGCGTTTTATAGTCGAAATGCAAAAAGCAAAAATGCGCTTCTTTAAAGATCGCTCCTTGTTTTATTCAATATTTCCGAAAATTACATTTCAAACTCCTGCAAATGCCTTTGTTTAATAAAACAGAAAGTGAGTTAGAAATTCATTTTGACAAATGGGTGTATTTCTTAAAACACTTAGAAGATATGGATCATATTCCAGCTATTTTAAACGAACCCGTGTTTCAGAAAGTCTTTGATATAGCTGAGGTCTCACATTTAAGCACTGAGCAATATGATGACTACTTAAAAAGTGTGCTGTCCTACAATGAGGCAAAAGCGGTGACTGATACTGCGTTTGCTGATGGTAAGATTGAGGAGAAATTTGAAACAGCTAGAGCAATGCAAGTGGAAGGCTTCGATATTCCTACCATAGCTAGATTAACTAAATTAACTAAATTAACTAAATTAACTACACAACAAATTGAATCTTTATAATGAGCCCCTAGCAGTTAGCCGGTAGGTTGGGGTTCGTGCCTCACCACAATCTACGGGCTAAGTATTGCAACTTTTAATTTAATTAACCGTTAATACTGAGCGCTTCTAAATGTGTAAAATAAATCCTCGTGTCGATTTTGCCTTCAAAAAACTCTTTGGTATTGAAGATAATAAAGATCTGCTGATGTCTTTGAGTAATGCTATTGTTTCAAGCGAGAAACAAATGGTCGCTTTAGTTACAGGTTTATCAGAAATAACCTTAAGCCAATTATTCAATAACTTAGCCACGAATGACTCTTTGAGGTTAGCAAAGTATTCATGAAGCAAAATAAAAGCCAAACACTGTCACCAAAACAAAGCGAAATGATGCAAGTAGCAGTGGCCTTGCATCAAGCAGGTCAGTTAGATGCGGCAGAGCTTCAATATAGGAAATTATTAAAAGTCGTACCAAATAATACGGCATTATTAAGTAATCTGGGTACGATTGCTATTCAAAAAAATCAATTAGAATCAGCAGAGAAGTTTTTTGAAAGATCACTATTCATAAACCCAAATCAAGGAAATATCTTAAATAATTATGGGATAGTTCTTAAAGAGCTCAAGAAACTAGATAAAGCGCTATCAAGTTTTAATCGTGCTATTGCCTTAGTACCTGATTATATCGATGCTTATTTTAATCGTAGCATTACGCTATATGAACTCAATCGATTGGAGGATGCTCTCCTAAGTTTTGATTATGTTATTGCCTTAAAGCCAGATTATGCTAATGCGCATTTTAATCGTGGTGTTACACTGCACGACCTTAAAAGACTGGATGAGGCATTGGACGCTTATAAGTTTACCATTAGCTTAATGCCGGATTATTTTGCTATCTATTTTAAATGTGGACTTATATTGCATGAACTAAATAACTTGCAAGAAGCGTTAGCGTATTTTGATTGCGCAATAAGTCTTAAATCTGATTATGGAGATGCCTATTTTAATCGTGGTAACACTTTATGCGGACTTAAGCGACTAGATGAAGCATTAGCTAATTATGATCAGGCTATTGTCTTGGATCCTGATAATGTATTTGCTTATATTACACGTGCTAATGTTTTGCAACATCTCAAAAGATTAGATGATGCATTAGCCAATTATGATCACGTTATTTCTATAAAACCAGATCATGCTGAAGCCTATTCTAATCGAGCTAATGTGTTACATGATCTTAAGCGGCTTAAAGAGGCGGAGCTTAGTTGTCGAATTGCTTTGCAAATTGAGCCAGAATTTGCCCAGGCTCACAATAACTTAGGGTTGGCGCTTCTAGAGTTAGGGCATTTAGAGGAAGCTGAAGCTAGCTTTCTTATGGCTATAAAATATAATTCGAATTATGCTGAAGCTTTTAACAGCTTAGGTGTTGTGTCTTCCAGATTGGGTAGACTCAATAGCGAATACTTTAAAAAATCTTTGGCATTAAGTCCTGACCAACCAGATATATTTAGTAATTGGTTATTTAATGCCTCTATGAGTGCTAATCTAAATGCCAAAGAATTGTTGGCTGAGCATCTTCTTTATGGCGAAAAATACGAGGCTCACTTACGTGCAGATTGGCAATCACATGAACAAAATAAAGATCCACAACGCTGCTTGAAAATAGGTTTTGTATCAGGGGATTTATGTGATCATGTTTTGATCAATTCTCTCGAACCTTTATTGATACATTTATCTAAACTTCCATCATTGTCTTTGCACGCTTATTATAACCATATAAAAATAGATAATGTTACCCAAAGACTACAGAACTATTTTTCTAGTTGGATCTCAGTTGTAGCACTTACCCATACAATTATAGTGGATAAAATTCGTGCTGATGGTATTGATATCTTGATTGATCTTTCGGGGCATACAGCTAGAAACCTCTTACCCACTTTCGCCAGAAAACCCGCGCCCATACAAATTACTTGGATGGGTTATCCAGGTACTACTGGCTTAAAGGCCATGGATTATACTTTTGTTGATCGTTTTCTTATGCTTAAGGATTTGTTTACAGAAAAGTTGGTTTATTTACCTGCTGCCGCACCTTTTAGTTCACCCGTGGATGCGCCTGATGTTAGTGTTTTACCGGCCTTAAGAAATGGATATATAACTTTTGGCAGTTTCAATCGCGTGGTTAAGTATAACGCTAAGGTTATTGCTGTATGGGCTAAACTTATGCAAGCTTTGCCTACCTCACGGTTAAGACTGAATTGGATACCTGAATCGAGTAATGACATCGTCATTGCTTGGTTTGCTGAATGCGGCATTCAGCAAGATCGCTTAAGTTTTCATCCACGAAGTAATATCGATAATTTTTTAGAATTACATCAAGAAGTCGATATTGGTTTAGATACGTTCCCTTATGGAGGCAGCACTACAACTTGCCAAGCCTTATGGATGGGTGTACCGACTTTGACTATGGTAGAAGAAACCATAGCCTCTCGAATGGCGTCAATATGGTTAAATCAAGTGGGTTTAAATGATTTTAT
>Ga0214200_1000279_pt1 | contig 14628 bp, 11 predicted proteins | sample TroBogEpilimnion_7_FD_153038 | JGI IMG/M metagenome (GOLD analysis project Ga0214200, IMG submission 153038) | Freshwater microbial communities from Trout Bog Lake, WI - 23OCT2008 epilimnion | ecosystem: Environmental > Aquatic > Freshwater > Lake > Epilimnion/Euphotic zone | place: Trout Bog... | reverse complement strand
CACATACGTGATCATCGCTCTCGGGTTAACTCGCAACAAGAGGCGACAGCAGTGTCCTCCCGATTCAGCCAGAGCAGGAAAGGTCTTCCCAAATTTGCTTAAAACGCTTTTTCAAACAACGCTCGAAAATCAGCAGTTGTCGTATGGCGAGGATTCCAGCGGTTGTAATTTGCCTGAGTACACAACCGCGCCATGTCGTCAAAAGAATCTTCGGTCACACCCACATCCCGTAGGCGTGGCGGGATTCCTAAATCTAAACACATCGCTTCAATCGCCTGAACCGCAGCTTGCGCTGCGTCTAGCGTTGGTGCTTGCTGAACTGGACGTCCCATCGCAATCGCAACTCGCGCAAATTTTTGCGGATTCGCGACCAGATTAAAACGCGCGACATGCGGCAAACACAACGCGTTCGATAAGCCATGTGACAAATGAAACTGCGCACCAATAAAACGTGCCATACAGTGCACGTTGCCCAAACCGGTTTGACCAAACGTCATCCCTGCAAGCGCCGAGCCACACAACATATTGAGCCCCGCCTCAAGATTGCCTCGATTCGCAACAAACGGGCGGATGTTTGACGCTAACAATTCTATCGCCTGCAAATTAATTGCATCAGTGATTAAATTTGTCTGCAACGACAGATAAGATTCAAAGGCATGCACAAACGCATCAATGCCAGAGTGTGCGGCAACGTGCGCGGGTACAGTGCGCAACGCGAGTGGATCCAGTATCGCGTACATCGCGGGATTTAGCGCGGCATGCCGGATCGACATCTTGAGGTTTTTTTCAGTGTCGGTGATGACGCATGACCCTGATACTTCAGACCCCGTTCCTGCTGTCGTAGGGATTGCAATGAGCGGCAGCGGTGCAATACTAAATTTGTCGATCCCCTCATAGTCGTGAATACGCCCACCATTGGTAGCTAAAATTCCGACCGCTTTTGCGACGTCAATCGTGCTCCCGCCACCAATCGCAAGCACGGCCGTCGCACCATGTGCTTGGCAAGCATCAAACGCCTTCTGAACGGTGTGCGCACTTGGGTCAGGTTCAATCTCAGTAAAGACTGCACTCTGAACACCGGCGGCCTTGAGCAAGGCTTGCACTTGGGCGTAGAACTCGCTTTTCAACAGCGCACCGTCAAGCGCTACAAACAAGCGCTGACAGGACAGCTTCGCAACAATCTCAGTTATTTTTTCTGAGGCGCCGATCCCCATATAAATGGTTGACGGGCAAAAAAAACTTGAAAGTGTTGTTGTCATAATCTGTAAGCTCTGCAATAAGAAGTTGACCGCCACGGCTTAGGCTGAGAACAAGCCGCTCGCTTAAACGTGCAACCGCACACTGAAATCGAAACAATCGTCTTTATTCTGGTGTCGCACCGAGGTCAATAATGACTGGCCTCCAACGTGCCACCTCACTCTCTAATAAGGCACGCGCGCCCTCGGGGGTTTTTTGCACAGGCGTTGGATCTTCGATTCCAGCCGCTTCAAACCGAGCACGCAACTCGGGTGTTTGTAATGCTAATAAAAGAGATTGATTTAATTTCTTCACCACCTCGGGGGGGGTTCCTTTAGGCACCAAAATCATATTCCAGATGTCATATAACAAATCTGGAAATCCCGATTCACCGGCGGCAGGCACATCGGGTAACGCAGCGATGCGTTTGGGTCGTAAAACGACCACTCCCTTTACCATTCCTGACTTAACGTATTTCACCGCAGTTGTGGTGCTCTCAACCATGTAGTCAATATGACCGGCCATCACATCGTTGACCGCCTGCCCCGCGCCACGATAATTCACACCATTTACCTTGACTCCAAGTTTGACGTTAATCAACTGGCCTCCCAACCACGTCCCAGAGCCCACGCCAGCCGCACCAAAATTTAAGCGCGGCGCATTTTGTTTAAGGTAGGCAGCAAACTCATCAAGCCCATTGGCCGGAAAATCTTTGCGAGCGGAAACGATTTGCGGTGCATCGCCAATCGAAGCCACAGGAATAAAATCTTTAAGTACGTCATAACTTAAATTCTTATACAGGGTCGCGTTGACGGCGAGCGTGCCACCATTACCAATCAGCATGGTGTAGCCATCGCCAGGCGCGCGCGAAGCACGCGTACCACCCACTGTACCCCCAGCACCTGGGGTATTTTCAACAATAACCGGCTGACCCAAGGCTTTAGATAGACTCTCTGCGACGACTCGCGCCAACACATCTGTCGGCCCGCCTGCAGCAAAAGGCACAATCAACGTCAAGGGTCTGTCGGGATATGCAGCAAAGGCTAAGGTACTTAATCCTGCCAATCCAAGGGCACAAAAAAATTGCACCGCTTTATGTTTAATTTGCTTGAACATGATTTTCCTCTTGAATGATAGGTGCATGAAACAAAAAGGGCTGTATCACTCAGCCCTTTTTTTACTCGCACTCTGATAGTCAGTTACACATCCAAATTAGCAGCCTGCAAGGCATGCGTTTCAATGAAAGCGCGGCGCGGCTCAACATGATCACCCATCAGCGTTGTAAAAATCTGATCAGCGCCGATCGCGTCTTCAATCTGAACCCGCAATAAGCGTCGAACTTTAGGATCCATCGTGGTCTCCCAAAGTTGCGATGGGTTCATCTCGCCCAAGCCCTTATAGCGCTGCTTAGTGACGTTACGCTCGGCCTCACTACGCAACCATTGCATCGCCTCGCGAAAATCTGCAACCATCATTTCTTTTCGCTTGTCGCCCTCGCCGCGCGCAACCATCGCGCCCTTGCCGATCAGCCCTTGAAAAGTTGCCGCAGCACGTGCGAGCACGCCATAATCTGCGCCGCCCGTAAAGTCGGGGTCAAGCACCGTGACACGCACATTGCCGTGATGTTTACGGCGAACAATTAAACGGTAGCGCTCAGAACCTTGATGGTACTCGGGGGTGACTTCAACCTGATTCGGCAACAATGGATCTTCGAGTGCAGCTTGCAACCGCACGGCCGATGCCTTGGCTAACTCATCGGTCTCAAGCTCAACGGTTGCACCGCCTACGATCGCAGACAACGTCGACTCATCCATGAAACGACTCAGGCGCGCGATCACGCCATCGGCCATCACATACTGTTTAGCCAGCTCTGTCAGCGCCGCGCCAGAGATCGCCTCGGCACCGGCTTGCGGCACCAGCGAAGCGTCTTTAAGCGATAGCGTCAACATGTAACTAGACTCTTCAACCTCGTCTTTCAGATACCGTTCATCTTTGCCCGCCTTGATCTTATACAGTGGCGGCTGTGCGATATAGATATAGCCTCGCTCAACGAGTTGCGGCATCTGGCGATACAACAGCGTCAATAACAGTGTACGAATATGCGCACCGTCAACGTCAGCATCGGTCATGATGATGATACGGTGATAGCGTAGCTTCTCAACGTTGAAATCTGGGCCAATACTTGTGCCAAGCGCCGTAATTAGCGTTGTAATTTGCTCACTGGCAATCAACTTGTCGAAGCGCGCTTTTTCAACGTTCAACACCTTGCCGCGTAGCGGCAAGATTGCTTGAAATTTTCGATCACGCCCTTGCTTAGCTGAGCCACCTGCCGAGTCTCCCTCGACGATGTACAGTTCGCACAGCGCCGGATCTTTCTCTTGGCAGTCGGCGAGTTTTCCGGGCAAGCCCGCGCCTTCAAGCACGCTCTTACGGCGTGTCATCTCACGCGCTTTACGTGCGGCTTCACGCGCACGAGCGGCCTCAACAACCTTGGCGCACAACGCCTTTGCGTCGATTGGGTTTTCAAGCAGCCAAGTTTCTAGTGTTCGTGCAACGGCATCTTCAACCGCAGGACGTACTTCACTTGAAACAAGCTTGTCTTTGGTTTGACTACTAAATTTAGGCTCAGGCACTTTAACTGACAAGACGCAGGTCAAGCCTTCGCGCATATCATCGCCCGTGGTTTCAACCTTGGCCTTCTTGGCCATCTCGTTGTCACCAATATACTTATTCAGGATGCGCGTCATTGCTGCACGCAAACCTGTCATGTGCGTGCCGCCATCGCGTTGCGGAATGTTATTGGTGAAGGCGAGCACTTGTTCGCTGTAGCCATCGTTCCATTGCATGGCAACTTCAACACCCACCATCGTGCCGCCCGCATTCGACTCTGTGCTTACCGAAAACACATTCGGATGCAAAACCGTCTTGCCGCGATTGATGTATTCGACAAAGCCTTTGACGCCACCCGAGAACGCAAAGTTTTCTTCTTTGCCATTGCGCTGATCAATGAGGCGAATCTTCACGCCATTGTTCAAAAACGAAAGTTCGCGCAAACGCTTCGAAAGAATTTCGTAGTGATACTCAACGTTATTAAAAATATCGGTGTCGGCCAAAAAATGCACTTCTGTACCGCGCATTTCAGTTTGACCTGTCACCGTCAAAGGGGCTACCCGTTCGCCTTTGCGGAATTCCATTTGATGCACTTGGCCGTTACGACGAATCGTCAAACGCAGCCACGACGACAGTGCGTTGACGCACGACACGCCCACACCGTGCAAGCCACCCGATACCTTGTACGAGTTTTGGTCAAACTTACCGCCAGCATGCAACTCGGTTAAAACAATTTCAGCCGCGCTGCGCGCAAACTCATCGTCCTTATGGATGTCGGTCGGAATACCACGACCATTATCTGTGACTGAAATCGAGTTATCACCATGAATTGTGACAACGATGTCGTCGCAGTGCCCAGCCAGTGATTCGTCGATTGCGTTATCCACAACTTCGAACACCATGTGGTGCAAACCAGTGCCATCAGACGTGTCACCGATGTACATACCCGGACGCTTGCGCACGGCCTCAAGGCCCTTGAGCATTTTGATCGAGTCGGCACCATAGGCATCCATATCTTCGGGAGCCTGGCCAGGTACTTGAGTGTTTTCTGACATTCTTTAAATCCGCATGGGCATGACGACGTATTTAAAAGACTCGTCATCAAGCAAAGTAATAAGGGCTGAGGCGTTCGCGTCTGGCATCACAGACCAGCGAATCGTTTCGGCTTTGACGTTGGCTAAAAAATCTAGCAAATAGCTGACGTTAAAACCAACGTCTAAAGCCTCGTGTGCGTAATCGACATCGATTTCTTCTTGCGCCTCTTCTTGTTCAGCGTTCGTAGAAGAGATCTTTAACAGATGCTGCCCTAACTGCAAACGCACGCTTCGGAATTTATCCGTTGTCAAAATCGCAGCGCGTTGCAAGCACCCTTGCAGGATCTCGCGCGACACATCAAAGTGACGCGTGTAGTTAGACGGGATGACACGATTGAAGTCAGGAAACTTACCCTCGACTAATTTAGAAACTAACTCAACGTGCCCAAACGAAAAACGAATTTGACCTGGTGCCACGTCGACCGTAACGGGCTCATCTGAATCATCAAGCAGCCGTTGCATTTCAAGTACTGTTTTGCGTGGCACGATGACTTCGTGTTTTGCCAATACACCGTCGACCGCGGTTGAACTATGGGCAAGGCGATGGCCATCAGTTGCCACAGCACGCAACAAGCCAGGCTCAAACACCAACAACATGCCGTTCAAGTAGTAACGGATGTCTTGTTGTGCCATGGCAAAGTGTGCCATGTTAAACAAATGCTTGAGCGTCTTACGTGGCAAGGTCAACGAGACATCCCAGCGTTCGGGCTGCGTCATTGTCGGAAACTCTGTGGCTGCAAGCGTTTGTAACGAAAAACGACTTTTGCCGGTTTGAACCGCTAGCTTGCCTCCAGTCGTTGAAAGCTTGACGTCACCTGTATCGGGCAATGCGCGCAAGATATCCAGCAGCTTACGGGCAGCAACGGTTAACGACTCGCTTTCTGCTCCGATACCAAAATCAGCATGCGTGGTGATTTGAACTTCAAGGTCGGTCGCAATAAACGAGACTCTCTCTGCTTGCTTGCGTACCAAAATATTCGCAAGAATTGGCAGCGTGTGGCGCCGTTCAACAATGCCGGCAACCGTCGATAGCGGTTTAAGTAAAGCGTCGCGGGGGGTCTGGACAAGTTGCATGGATTATCCCTTTAAAGTTTGTTCAAGCACATGCAGCGTATGGTTAAAGTCTGCTTGTTTTGCGCGAAGGTCCGTGATCTTTCTAACCGCGTGTAACACCGTGGTGTGATCGCGACCACCAAACAGATCGCCAATTTCTGGCAAGCTTTTTTGCGTCAGTTCTTTGGCTAAATACATTGCAACCTGACGGGGCATTGCAATGTTGGCGGGTCGCCGCTTTGAATACATGTCAGCGACTTTTATTTTGTAATAATCAGCAACGGTTTTTTGAATGTTTTCGACCGTTACCTGTCCGCTTGAAGCCGACAGTAAGTCTTTTAAAGCGTCTTTACAAATATCAACATTGGCAACTTCACGTCCATGAAAACGGGCGTAAGCCACGACCTTCTTTAATGCACCTTCAAGCTCTCGTACGTTGCTGCGCAAATGCTTCGCAATAAAAAACGCAACATCCTCGGGTAAGGTCACACCCTCTTGCTCAGCCTTACGCAACAAAATGGCCACACGCATTTCAAGTTCAGGAGGCTCAATCGCAACCGTAAGCCCCGAGTCAAAGCGCGAAATCAAGCGCGTATCAATACCTGACAGCTCTTTTGGATAGGTATCACTTGTGATGATAATTTGCTTGCGCTGCGCGACCATCGCTTCAAAGGCGTAAAAGAATTCTTCTTGTGTACGATTCTTACCCGAAAAAAACTGAATATCATCAATCAATAAAAGATCAAGCGAGTGGTAATACCGTTTAAAGTCATCAAACGCCTTGCGTTGATAGGCTTTCACCACGTCTGATACGTATTGGTCTGCGTGTACATATCTCACGCGTGCGCCTTTGCCTAATGCTAATAGAGCGTTACCAATTGCGTGAATCAGATGTGTTTTACCCAAGCCGACCCCGCCGTACAAAAATAACGGGTTGTATGAAGTGCCGGGGTTTTCGGCAACTTGCAAAGCGGCTGCACGCGCGAGCTGATTCGCTTTACCTGTAACAAAGTTATCAAACGTGAGCTCTACGTTTAATCTTGAACGCTCGTCTGCAGGTGCTAGAACCGAGGCGGGCGCCGCAACACCACTTGATGACGCCGCGGAGCTGGTCGGTTGATCTACGAAATTCGGCTGTACCACTGGGTGCGCGCCGTTACGCCCTGATAACAACGTGTGCATGACCGACTCGGTCTGACCAACCATTGCTTCAGTGCGTTGTGGTTCTGTGCGATGGGCTTCAGTGCGTTGAGTCGCACTTGCGCCTTGCGTTCGATTGTCGTGTTCAGGCGCGGGCAATTCAAACAAAACCTGCACTGGCCTCTTGTACCAAGTTGATGCAAATGTTTCGATTTGATGCGCAAAATTTTTACGCACCCAGTCGAGCTTGAATCGATTAGGCGCAGACAAGCGCAAGCACGCCTGTGCTTCATCGAAGTCAAGCGGTATCAGCGGACGTATCCACGCGCTGATTTGCTGGGGAGGAAACTCCTGCTCTAGATGCAAGACGCAGGACTGCCAAAACTGGTTCATGGGGCTCGCTAAGTAAACCCTGATTCTACCCTGCCAAAGGCAAGGTTATCCACAGGCACGATAGCAATTTACCCTTAGGTTTGCCCTAACCATTTGACTAAGTTCGGTTTTTTTGATGAAATGGAGGGCTTTTCGGGATTATCCTAAACCTTTTTCGCTCTTTGTTGGGCCATTCATCATGAAACGTACCTACCAGCCTTCCGTTACCCGCCGTAAGCGTACTCACGGCTTTCGCGTGCGTATGAAAACCCGCGGTGGTCGCGCAGTCATCAACGCTCGTCGTGCCAAAGGCCGTAAGCGTCTGGCCGTTTAATCAGCCAACTCAACTTATCAGCCAACTTGACTACTGTGGGCCGCGTGCCCACTTTCGACAAATCTGCTCTGATGCCTAGCGCCACGTTTCCAACGGCGGCGCGTTTGCACCGCCCCACTGAGTTCTCTGCCGCCCTATCGGGTCGTCGGGTTGCCCGTGGGGCTTATTTTGTTGTAACGGCCAAAGTGGTTATACAACCTGAGCAGGCAACCGGCTCGCCGCCAATCGCTCGTTTAGGTCTGATTATGGCCAAGCGGTTCGCTCACCATGCCGCTACGCGTAATGCGCTTAAACGCGTTGTACGAGAAGCATTTCGCACTTGTCGGCTTTCATTACCCGCAGCAGATTACGTTGTCCGATTGAACAGACGCATTGAGTCAGTCAGCCTAAGTGCGCTCAAACGGGCAGCCCGGCACGAGGCAAACTCGCATTTTGCCAAGGCTTGTCAATGTTAAAAGCGCTTTTGATTTATCCCATTCGGGCTTACAAGTTTTTATTGAGCCCTTGGTTAGGCAGTAGCTGTCGGTTTACCCCAAGCTGCTCAAGTTATGCCATTGAAGCGATTGAAACTTGGGGCGCTTTAAAAGGGTTCGGCCTTGCGGTCTCGCGTTTAGGGCGCTGTCACCCTTGGTGTCAGGCTGGATTTGACCCTGTCCCGGCTCAACCTTCAAAAATAGTTTTAAAAAACACTGATTGCGAAGAACCTACACACCGCTGTCATCTAGATTAACGCTAAACTTCGAGCCTTCTCTGGTTCGCTTTTTTATATATTTGGGCAAGTATGGACATCCGTCGCACCATTCTCTTGATGATTTTTTCGTTTTCCCTGCTGATGCTGTGGAATAACTGGCAAGTCCATCGAGGAAATCCTCCTCTCTTTGGCGCACCTAGCGCGAGCGTCAAGCCTAAGTCTGAAACCACTGACGCATCACCTTCCGCGACGGTTGTTGGCGTGCCTAGTGCACCAGCCGCTCCCATAAACAGCACTGTCGCAACGGTACCTGGGGTCTCCGCTAGCGCAAGTCCATCATCACAAACAGTATCATTCAAAACGGATGTACTTGCGTTAACGTTTGATCTGCAAGGCGCACAGCTCATACACACCGATTTGTTAGCGTTTCCGTCTGTTGAAGATCCCGCTAAGCCTTTTACATTATTAGAGCGTGCCGGGGCACATACCTATGTTGTTCAATCAGGGTTAACCGGTGCAACAGCTGGTGTGGCTTTCCCCAATCATCTTGCACCTTTCACTCTTGAAACAGATACGCGCGAACTTACCGGTGACACGTTAGTAATAAAGTTTTCTTCGGTCTCGGGCGATGTAAAACTAACTAAAACTTTTACGCTTAAGCGTGGTGATTATGCTGTGAATGTTGCACATCACATCGAGAACCTCTCCGCTCAACCAATTAGTCCTTCGATTTACTTACAGATTACTCGTGATGGATCAAACCCGGCAGGCACCAGCAGCGCTCCTAGTTTCTTAAGTGGGCCAGCAAATTTTTTTGGTGCGGCAATTTATTCCGAGCAAGAGAAATTTCAAAAGGTGACGTTAACTGAAATTGAAAAGCGTAAAGCAACCTATATCAAACAAGCAGATAACGGTTGGTTTTCTTTTATTCAACATTACTTTGTTACCGCCTGGGTGCCAGCACAAGGTAAATCACGTAGTTACGATCTAACCGAACTTGAAAAAAATCTGTTTGCACTGCGCAGCATTGAGCCAGTCGGTACCATTGCTGCAAATAGCGGCCTGACCATTCAATCAAAGTTGTGGGTCGGTCCACAAGACCAATCTGCACTTGAAGCGTTAGCACCTGGTTTAGAACTAGTCGTCGACTACGGCCTACTCACTATTATTGCTAAACCTGTTTTTGCTTTAATGACTTGGTTATTTTCATTGCTGGGTAACTGGGGCTGGACCATCGTACTTCTAACGGTGTTAATCAAAGCTGCGTTTTATCCCTTGTCGGCGGCAAGCTACCGTTCAATGGCAAAGATGAAAATGGTAGCGCCTCGGCTGCAGGCTTTAAAAGAAAAGTTTGGTGACGATCGTCAGAAGCTCAACACAGCCATGATGGAGATGTATCGCACCGAAAAGATTAATCCTCTCGGTGGTTGTTTACCAATTGTGATTCAAATCCCAGTCTTTATTTCTCTCTACTACGTCTTGGGTTCAAGCGTTGAGCTGCGCGGCGCTCCTTGGGTGCTCTGGGTACACGATCTTGCAGTTCGCGATCCCTACTTTATTCTTCCCGCCATTATGATGGGCACCATGTTTTTACAAATGCGTTTGAATCCAAAGCCACCTGATCCAGTACAAGCAAAGGTCATGATGTTTATGCCTTTGGTGTTTGGTGGCATGATGTTTTTTTTCCCATCTGGGCTCGTACTGTACTGGTGCGTGAATAACATCTTATCGATTTCGCAACAGTGGTATATCACAAAGAAAATGGCCACCCTTGCAACGGTTGTACACCGCTAGGTTTTGAGTTTGAATGTCTCAATCAAATCAACGCCCGATCGTTGCGATCGCCACCGCCCCTGGTAGGGGTGGCATAGGTGTTATACGCGTCTCTGGGCCCCATTTGGGGCCCTTTATCTATGCGTTGCTTGGCAGATCTCTTGAACCGCGTCAGGCAACTTACTGTCGATTTCCGGATGCACTCGATCAGACAATCGACCAAGGGATTGCACTCTATTTTGCAGCGCCTGCCTCTTACACTGGTGAAGATGTTCTTGAGTTACAAGGCCATGGTGGGCCTGCTGTCCTGCAACAGTTACTGAATCGATGTTTAACCGTTGGCGCTCCATTTAATATTCAAATTGCTTCGCCCGGCGAATTTACCTTACGTGCTTTTTTAAACGACAAAATCGATTTAGCTCAAGCAGAAGCGATTGCGGATCTCATCGATGCATCATCTGAAGCCGCAGCACGTGCCGCCGTTGTTTCAATGACAGGTTCTTTTTCGCGGCTCATCAACACACTCGCTGGTTCAATCGTGCACCTTCGAATGCTTGTCGAGGCAACGCTTGATTTTCCTGAAGAAGAAATTGAATTTCTAGAAAAATATCAAGCGCACAGTAAACTTGAAAATCTGCAAAACGAACTTTCTGAAATTTTGGCGGCATCACGACAAGGTATAGTTTTACGAGAAGGCTTACACGTTGTTTTGGCAGGCGAACCAAACGTTGGCAAATCAAGTTTATTAAATGCGCTCGCTGGGCAAGAACTAGCCATCGTCACTAATATTGCCGGCACAACAAGAGACAAAGTCAGTCAGGTAATTTCGCTTGATGGGGTTCCTGTCACGATCACTGATACTGCAGGTCTGCGCGATACGGATGACGCTATCGAAACAATTGGCATCGAGCGTACGTGGGCAGCGATCGAACAAGCGGATGTCATCCTACATTTAAGTGCAGTGGATACTGATCATCTAACACTTGATGCAGAAATTCAAAAGCGCCGCTCGGCCAAATCAATCGTGCTTAAAGTATGTAACAAAGTAGATTTGTCAAAACAGGTCGTTGACACCTCTGATAACACATTATTTATTTCTGCTAAGACAGGTCTGGGGCTTGAGGCCTTGCGAGCAAAACTGTTAGAACTCGCCGGCTGGAACCCTGGTCAGGAGTCCCCTTGGTTGGCACGTCAACGCCATGTCGACGCATTACTAGCGGCACAACAGCACCTGATGCAAGCGAAAGAGTACGCTTTACAAAAAGATCTTGTATTAGATCTTTTTGCAGAAGAACTTCGCTTAGCTCATAGCCAACTAGGTTTGATTACAGGCCAAATGACACCTGATGATTTACTCGGCGAAATTTTTTCACGATTCTGTATTGGGAAATAATTCTTGAGTTATTCGTTATTCGATGGTCCAACCACCATCAACTGGTAAGACAGCACCAGTAATGTCTTTGCCTGCATCACTACATAAAAAAACCGCAAAACTAGCAACGCTCGTCATTGCCACAAATCGTCCTGTCGGATGACGACTAGAAATGTAATCCTGTTCGGCCTGTTCAACTGTAATGCCCTCTCGTTTTGCGTTGCCAGCAATGCGTTCAACAATTGGTGGAGTAGGAACGGTTCCGGGACACAACGCGTTACAGGTGATTCCATCTGTGGCGACATCCATTGCCGTGCTTCTGGTTAAGCCAATCAACGCCGTCTTTGTGGTGATGTAGGCGACTCGGTTAGGCGTTGCAGTCGTGCCGTAAACAGACGAAATGTTGATGATTCTTCCCCACTTCTTTGTCTTCATTGTGGGTACGGTTAACCGCGACATATGAAAGGCCGACGATAAATTTACTGCTATTGATTCATCCCAAGAGGCAGTCTCGAGAGTATCGATCGCTGCGAAGTTTCGAATAACGGCATTATTGATCAAGATATCGACCCCACCAAATCGCTCGTGCGCTTGATGAACGAGTTCCTCGATCTCAGAAACCACTGTTAAGTTTGCACGACTGTACATAACAGAAACGCCATACTGTGACGATAATTTCTCGCTGGCAGCGTGTACCTGTTCGAGTGGTTCAAGCCCATGCAAAATGACGTTTGCTTGTTGTTGTGCAAAAGCTTCAGCCATCGCATAGCCTAAGCCAGCAATAGATCCTGTAATTAAAACCGTCTTGCCGTGCAACATGACAATCCTCTATTCAACGTCCAATGGGGCACTGTTTGCTGTTGTTTCTACACATCAAATGTAAATTAGTTACAAAAATTTTGCCTGTGGATAACAAGGGCTACGGGCCTGTGAACAAACTGTGCACGAACAACGAGTAACTTTGATTATTGAGTCAAAGAAAAAACTTATCCAACTTGATCCACAAATCTAAACAGAGCTTATTCACAAAGAAAAATTAACGTAACATATTGTTAATAAAAGATAATATTACGTTATACCAGTTATCCACAGGCCTTATTATCCATTAGTTTTTATATATAAAACAAAGAAAGAGATAAAACAGAATATCGCCAGTGCCCAAAAAAACATGTTTAAGATCAATTAAATTTTTCATCATTTAATCGTGGTTAAATCAAACCTTCGCTAAACGTTCAATTGCTAAGCCAAGGGTCGCAACCTGTTTAGCAAAACAGAAACGAACGAGTTTGTGATTCGATTCGAGGGCATCGGATGACTGATAAAAAGCGGAAACTGGGATAACGGTAACGCCGTGAGTTTGTGTCAACCAAATAGCAAAGTCAGCTTCAGATTGATCTGAAATTTCACTGTAGTCGGCTAGCAAAAAGAAGGTGCCAGGACTTGGCAAAACGTTAAAGCGTGTCTTATTAAGTCCATCGGTTAAATAATCACGTTTAGCTTGGTAAAAATTTGGTAAAGCTAAATATGTACTTGGATCAGAGGTATAGGCTGCTAAGGCGTGTTGAAAGGGTGAAGGCACAGTAAACACCATGAACTGATGAACCTTCCTAAGTTCAGCCGTCATTGCCTGAGGAGCGCAGCAGTATCCTATTTTCCATCCAGTGGTATGAGTGGTTTTGCCAAAAGATGAGATTAGAAATGTTCTTTTGACTAAGGCAGGTCGGGTAGAAAGGCTGAGATGTGTAACGCCATCAAAAATGATGTGTTCGTAAACTTCATCTGAAAGCAAAAAAAGATTGTGTTGTAAGGTCAAGGCTTCCAATTCATCGAGATCTGCCGCAGTAATAACCGCACCAGTCGGATTATGTGGAAAGTTAACAATCAACAGTTTCGTTTTATTTGTAATTGCTGCTTTGACTAAGCTCCAATCAACGCTGTAAACGGGATTCTGTTGAGTTGGTGCTTGCATAGGGACACTGATTGCTCGTCCACCAGCCAACGTGATGGCGGGTATATAGCAGTCGTAGCAAGGCTCTAAAATAATCACTTCATCATCGGTGCCAACGCAAGCTAAAACACTCGCCATGATGGCTTGTGTTGCACCACTGGTAACCGTGATCTCAGTCTCTGGATCGTAGCGATGTTGATAAAGAGTTTTAATCTTTTGACTAATGACGTTTCGCAGCGACGGTACGCCAGCCATTGCTGGGTATTGGTTAAACCCGTTTGCCATTGCATCAGAAACCAGGTTTAACAGTGCTGGGTCTGTGTTGAAGTCAGGAAACCCCTGCCCTAGGTTAATTGCCTGATATTCCAGAGCCATTTTGCTCATGGTTGTAAATATTGTTGCGCCGACTGCTGGTAATTTCGAATTTATATGCATGATGGCAAGCATGAAGAAGATTAAGTACAGATACGTCGGATTTCAATATAAATTGAGAGTTGTGTACTACCTGACGTAATGGAATTTAGTTTTACCTGTTAGTAAGCTGTACACAGGATATCCACTAAGTGCCCACAAGATATTAACAAGTTACGCACTGACTTATACACAATAGAGTTGTGAAACAAAGTTGAACATCATTACTTATCCCTTTTTATACCAAGTTATTCAAGGGTTATACCAAGCTTATCCACAGACTTATTAAGATGATTGTTTCACGTGAAACATCGCGGACCTAACGAAATAGAAATGGAGTGATTGAACAGTGCGTTGTTCACGTGTCGATATGTTTTAAACCTTGCATCAGTTTGATTCTAAGTAGATAGGCTCGTGTGTTCTTAGAGGACTTTATTTTCTTTTGAATAGTGATGGATTAAATGTTCTTACGGCAGATGGAAAGATTTAAAATCTTAAGTACGAGTAAGAATCCAGTAATGATCGTTTTTGGCTGTTATTTCAAGTCCGTTCTTCTCAGCGCTATGTACAAGAGTTTTTGCTCCTCCAACAAAT
>Ga0214200_1000267_pt1 | contig 15015 bp, 15 predicted proteins | sample TroBogEpilimnion_7_FD_153038 | JGI IMG/M metagenome (GOLD analysis project Ga0214200, IMG submission 153038) | Freshwater microbial communities from Trout Bog Lake, WI - 23OCT2008 epilimnion | ecosystem: Environmental > Aquatic > Freshwater > Lake > Epilimnion/Euphotic zone | place: Trout Bog... | reverse complement strand
CCACGCAATAACTGAGGGATATCATCACGAGATTTCGGATTAAAAACGATAGTAGAGATATCTACTTGGCCGAACTGCATTTGGGGTTGTATAACGGTGCGCATAGCTTTTCAAATGGCGAAGAATTTTTGGTTTTATACATTTATTGAGGTGTTCATCACTGAAATAAATAACTAGTTGCCGAAACAAACACTATATCAATAGCTTAACAATAGAGACCGAATCCGTCAAAACACATCTTCAGTTTGCTAGGCTTAGTATAACATATTGAACCATATGATATTATTTGGTTTTCTTTCGCGCACTATTTACTCTGGGGTCTTCAATGCTTGAAAAGTGATGAATAATAGAAGGCGTTGGTTTCACTGTCATTTTAAATCAAAATGATAGACTTAATACCTCATCTAAATTCTATTTTCAAGTGCTTTTAAGCGCGATTGCCCTGGATGTTGCAGAGGTATGAGTTGATTTATTGGGTAATATGTTTTATAATGGCTTTTTGTCCAGTTTTTATTGGTAGTTTTTTGTGATTTTTGATTTAAATTATTTTCTTTGCTTGGGTGAAAGCCTAAGGCAATTAATAGGGCACTTAATGTTATGGGTTCAACCCATTTTATTAAATTACCCGATGGCGGCGCCAATAGTATTTATTGGCGTACATACCCTTATGGCTGTTTTCTTTTTGCCCTGCTCTCCAATGACGCTGATGGCTGGAGTATTATGGGGTGGGGGGTATGGGCTTGTCGTGTCCATTTGTGCAGCCATGGTGTCTTCAGGGACAACATTTCTGTTGTCTCGCAGTTTTTTGCATGGTAGAATTATAATTCTACTTGTTAATCGCTACCCGAAAATGGCTAATCTATTGGCTCAAGTGACTATCCATGATTGGAAGCTTATAGCTGTTATTCAGATGAACCCCATAATGCCTGCATCTGCTATAGGGTACGTTTTTGGCCTCAGTCAAATTACTTTCACAAGATATCTGCTATTATCTGGAATATTCATGCTACCCCTTCAGGCCTTGTTTGTAATGACAGGGCACTCGGTGACAAGTTTGTTTGGAGCTGACGGACATTGGGAAATAGCAGTAGCACTGATCTTCCTAGTCGTCACCGCACCGATGGTGACTAAGCATATTTTTAGAAAACTTTGTCAATTATTTGGAGTTAAAAATGGAGCGTGAGTCAGCTAAAATTTCTGTGGTTTTGTCATTTTATAATGAGTATTCAGTACTTCCAGAATTGTTACAGCGGTTAAGGGTAGTTTTTGCAACGCTGATAGCGAACAAAGATATCGGGTCGTACGAACTAATTTTTGTTAATGATAATTCAACCGACGAATCCGAGAAATACCTGCGATCTGAATTGGAGAAAGGTGACATAGTCCTTATAAATATGTCGCGCAATTTTGGTGTTTCCGAATGCGTAATGGCTGGAATGGCACACGCCAGTGGTGATGCCTTAATCTATATGGATTCTGACTTACAGGATCCACCCGAAGTTATTCCGATGCTTGTTGATGCTTGGAAGAATGATCAGGATACTGAGGTGGTCTATACCACTCGTACTCGTCGTGAAGGTGAGCACTGGCTCAAGCTTCTGATTACAAAAATTGGCTATCGGTTCATTAACTCTATTTCAGAAATTGAACTACAGGTTGATTCCGGTGACTTTAAGCTCTTGTCTCGACGGGTAGTGGATTATTTGCTTCAGTTGAAGGAAGACAAGCCGTATATTCGCGGTCTGGTTAGTTGGATTGGCTTTAAGCAAACTCAAGTGTTTTATGAGCGCTCAGCACGTTTCGATGGACCCGAGAATACCAAAATGCCAGTCTTTAGTAAAAGGGTGCTTTATTATTGGCTTGATCGCGCTCTGATTTCTTTTTCGGATGCACCACTTAAACTGATGCTTTTTTTGGGGTTTGGATTGTCAGGAATGTCTTTACTGTATATAGTTGTTATTTTTTTGCAAAAAATACTGGATTTATCTGTGCCCGGTTGGGCAGCAATTATGTCAGCTATCCTATTATTGAGTGGTGTTCAAATGATGATGCTTGGGTTTATTGGTCTTTATATAGGGGCAATATTTCGAGAAGGAAAACGACGTCCAGGATACATTGTGAAAGAAGTAGTTCGTAAATGATTATTACCAGAACTCCGTTCAGAATTTCTTTTTTTGGTGGCGGCACTGATTATCCAGGATGGTATAGGGAGCATGGTGGCGCAGTATTGGCTACCACTATCGATAAATACTGTTATATTACCTGTCGTCGTTTACCGCCATTTTTTGAACACAAGCATCGTATTGTTTACTCTCACATCGAAAATGTTTGTCATAACGATGAAATCAAGCATCCCGCAGTGCGTGCAGTATTAAATTGGGCAAATGTCGTTGATGGTCTGGAAATTCATCACGATGGCGACTTGCCTGCACGTTCCGGTTTAGGATCCAGCTCTGCCTTTACTGTTGGTTTAGCGCATGCGCTGTATGGTATTCGTGGAGAAATGGTCAGTCAGGACACACTGGCGAGAGATGCTATACACATTGAACAAAATCTCATCGGTGAAAATGTCGGCTCACAGGATCAGGTGTCAGCAGCTTATGGTGGCTTTAACCGTATCGATTTTCATAGAGACGATTCTTTTGATGTGTCACCGATCATTATTTCAGGGCATAGGCGAGAAGAGCTTCATGACCACCTTATGCTTTGTTTTACTGGCTTTACCAGAATCGCTGATGAGATAGCAAAATCTAAAATAGACAATTTCCAAAATCGCCAAACAGAACTTAAGCTTATGAGGGAAATGGTTTATGAAGCTACCACTATTCTCTCGGATAGCCGCGTCAGTATTGATGAATTTGGAAAGTTGCTTGATCTAAGCTGGAAGTACAAGCGTAGTCTTTCTGATCGGGTATCAAACCCAGAAATCGATCAGATTTATGAAGCAGCCATGGGTGCTGGTGCAATCGGTGGCAAGATTCTTGGTGCTGGCGGTGGTGGCTTCATGCTGCTGTTCGCAAAACCCGAAAAACATGCGGCAATTAGAGAATGCCTTAAAAAACTGGTGCATGTATCTTTTAATTTTGATGATTCCGGCAGCCGTGTTGTGCTGTATCAACCTAACGGCCTTTGATTAATGAATAAAACAGATAAAATTTTTGTAGCCGGGCATACTGGTTTAATTGGCTCGGCAGTTGTGCTTCGTTTGCAAAACGAAGGGTTTTCCAATTTACTAATGATCAGTCATGCTGATATGGATTTGACGAATGCCGCAGCGGTGGATCATTTTTTTGACGAGCACTCACCTGACTATGTGGTTCTGGCTGCCGGGAGAGTTGGTGGCATTATTGAAAACCAGACCTACCCAGCGGATTTCATGAACGCCAATTTGGCGATTCAATTAAATGTACTTAAGGCGGCTCACCACGCAGGTGTACGTAAACTGATCTTGTTTGCCTCCTCTTGCATGTATCCGCGCGATTGTCCGCAGCCTATGGCGGAAACAGCGCTACTATCAGGCCAACCCGAGCCAACCAGCCTTGCTTACGCGATTTCAAAACTTGCCGGCATGCAAATGTGTCTTGCCTATAACCAGCAATATGGCGAGCAACGCTTTATTCCAGTAATTCCTAATAGCGCTTTTGGCCCAAACGATAACTTTGATCCAAAATCAGGGCACGTCCTCTCTTCATTGATCAGGCGTTTCCATGAGGCACGCCAGACTGGAGCAGAGAGCTTGACACTTTGGGGAAGCGGAACACCGTGCCGTGAGTTTATACACAGCAATGACATTGCCGACGCTTGTATTGCTCTGCTTACCGGAAATACAAGTACGCTTATGCTGCCCTTAAACCTGGGAACAGGCAAAGATGTATCTATTCGAGAGTTGGCAGAAACTATTGCCCGTGTGATCGGTTATACTGGAACTATCAAATGGGATACCAACAAGCCGGATGGCGCCCCCAGAAAATTACTCGACAGCAGTCGGCTTCTTGCTTTTGGCTGGAATCCAGCGGTAGATTTTGAAGAAGGTCTTAAAGATACCTACCAATGGTATCTTGACAATATATTAAACACGGAACCTGTTCATGAAAGTTAGCACTACTGATCTGCGCGATAAGGCGCATTGGGTATGGAGAGAATCACTTGCGATCCATCGCAGAGCTCCGGAAACCCGTATAGCGTCATCTCTCTCTTGTATTGAAATTTTTGTTGCACTTTATTATGGAGGCGTATTGCGCTTTGATTCTGTGCAGCCGTTAGCTGAACATCGGGATCGATGCGTTATCAGTAAGGGGCATGGTTCGATTTGCATGTACCCTATTTTGGCAGATCTAGGCTATTTCTCACTTGATGAGCTACAGCGTGTCTGTAAAGCTGGCGGTTTTCTAGGAGGGATACCTGATCCGGTTATTCCAGGTTACGAAACCGTTAACGGCTCGTTAGGCCACGGTCTTGGCGTGGGCACAGGTATGGCTTTGGGTCTAAAGACTAAAGGAAGTGATCGTAGCGTTTTTGTCGTGTGTGGTGATGGGGAGCTACATGAGGGAGCTAATTGGGAAGCTATTATGTTTGCTTCGCAGCATAAGCTGGATAACCTTCATCTGATTGTCGATGACAATCGAATCAGTATGCTCGGCTATACTGATGACATCGTTAGCCATGGCTCACTTTCAGCGCGCTTATCAGCCTTTGGCTGGGATTGTCTGGAGGTCGATGGGCATGAAATCGAAGACGTACAAGCAGCCTTGCTGAAGATGAAAGCAAAAAAGGCTGGAAAACCTAAAGCACTAATAGCCAGAACTTTGAAAGGGCACGGCGTACCCGGCCTAGAGAATGCTCCACTTTCACATATCATGAACCCCAAGCCGGAGCTTATTGACAGTCTTCTGGAGCAAAGCTTATGAGTATCAAACCTCTTGCCATGCGCGATGTATTGCTTGACCGTATTTGGCGAGCCATGGAAGAAGATAAGAAGATTTTCTTTGTAAGTGCTGATTTTGGTTCCCCGGTACTCGATAAAATTCGCGCTGATTTCCCAGAGCGTTTTGTCAATGTAGGGATAGCCGAACAAAATTTGATTAATGTTTCAGCAGGCTTGGCATTAGAAGGCTATACCGTCTTCGCTTATGCCATTGCACCCTTCATTACCATGCGCTGTTACGAACAAATCAGGGTCAGTTTAGCGTTGCTTTCTGAGGTTCGTCCTATGAACGTTAATTTGATTGGTGTGGGCGCGGGTTTTAGTTATGTTGTTTCAGGGCCGACCCATCAGTGCTATGAAGACATTACGCTGATGCGTGCTCTGCCTAACTTTAGGGTGCTTTCACCCTCTGATCATGTCACCGCAGGAGCTTTTTTTGACCGTTGTGTTAGTACCAAGGGACCAAAATACCTACGGCTTGACGCCCAGGTCTTGCCAGTGCTTTACGATACCAATGCTCCCGAATTAGATGTAGGTTTTCATATCCACCAAGGTGGCGAGAAAATATGCCTGGTAGCAACAGGCTACATGATGCATACGGCTCTCAAAGTAGCGGAAAGCCTTGCGGCTATGGGATATTTAGTCGGCGTTATAGATCTTTTTGATATTTCAAATTTTGATGCGGAGCAACTTCAGGCGGTGCTCTCGGCCTATGTCGGTATAGTCACTCTAGAAGAAGGTTTTCGTGGTAGGGGCGGGGTTGATGCCATGCTGTTTGAATTTATCGCTCGACGAAGTTTATCGGCTCGCATGCTTAATATTGGCGTTGAAGGTGCTTACCGATTTGAACTCGGTTCACGTGAAGAGCTACACGAACAGGTCGGAATCGGCCCTGAATTTGTGTTAAATAGCGTAACGACATTTATACAATCATTTCCAAATTAACTTAAATAAAAATATTATGAAATTTCCTTTGATGCGTAATAATATTCTGCGCGAAGACCTTGACGCAGTAATAGAACATTTGAAACAGGATGATCCGATCCTAACCCACGGTGCCAATGTAAGAGCCTTCGAAGCTGAATGGTCTGAATGGCTAGGCGTTAAATACAGCGTGTTTGTAAATTCAGGTGCGTCAGCAAACTTATTGACGATGGCAGTACTCAAGATCCGTCACCCAGAAGGGGGCGAAGTCATTACGCCGCCTCTAGGATGGGTTTCCGATGTTGCCTCAGTACTGCAAAACGGTTTTACTCCCGTATTTGCAGATATTGACCCTCAAACGCTAGCGATGGACGCAACCCAGATTCTGAATAAAATTACCGATAAAACCCGCGCTGTATTTTTAACCCATGTGCAAGGCTTTGACGGATTGACTGACGAATTGATCGAAGAGCTAAAGCGTCGCAATATTCCGCTGATTGAAGATGTCTGTGAGTCCCATGGTGCTACCCACAACGGTACGCGCTTGGGAAGTCTGGGCTGGATATCGAACTTTTCTTATTATTATGCTCATCATATGAGTACCATTGAAGGTGGTATGGTCTGTACAAATGATCCTGAAGTCTACCAGCAGGTTCGCATGCTGCGTTCCCATGGCATGGTTCGTGAGGCCACCGACAATACTTTGCGCGATACTTACCAGAGTGAAAACCCAGATTTAAATTCGGACTTTATTTTCGCCTACGCCGGCTACAACATGCGTAATACAGAAATTGGCGGCATCATGGGGCGCAGCCAGCTTAAACGTCTGGATCAAATTGTGACTCGTAGGACTGAAAACCTGGTGCGCTTTTTGAAGAAAATTGATTCATCAAAATACCGTACCGACTTCAAGCTGGAAGGATCCAGTAACTACGCATTCAACCTCATATTGAAGCACCCGGATGACGAGCTGATTCAACGTCTTATGTTGAAAATGCGCGAGTCTGGTATCGAATTTAGGAGAGGCAGTGCAGGTGGTGGTAATCAAATTCGCCAGCCCTATCTAAAGAACATGGTGCCTGCTGATCATCATCTTGAGTTTCCTGAAACTGAGCATGTGCATTTCTATGGCTTTTACATTGGCAACTTCCCTGATTTGCGAAATGAGGAAGTAGACGAACTCTGTGCAATTATAAATTCGGCATAACAGAATGTCAGTTACTACAGCCATTATTCTTGCCGGCGGTTTGGGTACGCGTTTGCGCAGTGCAGTTCCAGACATGCCGAAGCCAATGGCGCCGATCAGTGGGCGGCCGTTTCTTGAGCATCTGTTTGATTACTGGATTAAACAAGGCATCAGTCATTTTGTGCTGTCTGTTTGTTATCGACATGAAATCATCGTCAACTACTTTGGTGAAAACTATAAAGGTGCCAAGCTTGATTATGTCATTGAGAAAACCCCACTCGGTACGGGCGGTGGGCTATTGTTGGCGGCTGAAAAAGTGAGTAAAAATAAGCCTTTTTTACTACTGAATGGCGATACTTATTTTGCTGTAGATTTAAAACAATTAAATGAGTTCTCCTTGGCAAATAACGCAGACTGGTGCTTTTCTTTGTACCGTACCCATGAAGTAGATCGATATATGGGAATGGAAGTTTCTCCACAAGGGAAAATTATCTCGCTTAAGTGTGACGAAGCTTCATCTGAGCAGTTGGCAAACGGGGGCGTCTATTGGGTTAATCCACGCGCCTTACTCACAGAGAGATTTTCATCGGGTGACAAGCTGTCTTTGGAAGATGATTTCTTCGTGAATGCTATGGATTCTGGACAGCGCCTGTTGGGTATTGAGGTTTCCGGTATCTTTATTGACATTGGAGTGCCTAATGACTATCAACGCGCACCTGCTCTGCTTGCACTATAAAAAGGACATTAGTTGAATACAATTGCACGACTAAAGAGAAATTTGGACGCTTCTATAGAAGCCAAAAAACAATTACTTGGTGATGTGGTGTGTCTTGATCAGTTTTCCAAGGCTGTTGAAGTCGTCATAGATCGATACCAGCAAGGTGGACGAATCTATATCGCTGGCAACGGGGGTTCGGCCGCTGATGCACAGCACTTAGCTGCCGAATTTGTCAGTAGATTGGCGCGTGACAGAAGTCCATTGCCAGCCGAAGCCCTTACGGTAGATAGCTCTATTCTCACCGCTATAGCTAACGATTACGGCTTTGACGTGGTGTTTTCCAGACAACTGGCTGGCAAAGCTACAGCTAAAGATATATTTCTTGGCATAACTACTTCGGGGCAGTCTCCAAATATTATTAAAGCGCTGGATCAATGCCAGAACATGGGTGTGCCAAGTATTGTTTTTTGTGGACATGATGGTGGACAAGCAAAAGCGCTAGCAAACTACTGTATCGTTGTTCCAGGAGTAGCCACAAGCACTATCCAAGAGTTGCACATTGTGTTAGCCCATACACTCTGTGAGTGCGTGGAAATGGCGATGTTCGGCGAATAATTTTTTTACAATTAAACTAGGGAATACAATGAGTTATAATATATTGGTCACTGGCGGTGCCGGCTATCTAGGTTCCACTATGGTGCCTGATCTGCTTAATGCAGGTCACAAAGTAACGGTGCTGGACAACTTCATGTTCAAGCAAGCCAGCCTTAATCACATTTGTAATAATCCGAATTTTTCGGTTGTTAAAGGCGATATACGCATCGAGAGCGTGATGGCTCCGTTGCTTAAAAATGCGGATATTGTTATTCCGTTGGCAGCATTAGTGGGTGCCCCTCTGTGTACATTAGATCCAGTGGGTGCAACAACGATTAATCATGATGCGATTACCATGATGATTAAGCTACTGTCCAAAGAACAAATCGTATTGATGCCGACCACCAATAGTGCTTATGGCACTGGCGACGAAAACAATTTCTGTACTGAAGAGTCACCTCTGCGTCCTATTTCGCAATATGCTATAGAAAAAGTAGGTATTGAAAAGGAATTGATGCAACGCGAAAACGCGATTAGCTTCCGTCTTGCAACGGTGTTTGGCATGTCACCAAGGATGCGGATTGATTTGCTTGTGAATGATTTTACCTACCGTGCTGTAAACGATCGCTTCGTTGTCCTGTTTGAAAGTTATTTCAAACGCAACTACGTTCATGTGCGTGATGTTTCACGTGCTTTTCAGCATGCCATCGGAAATTTTGACAAAATGAAGGGTGAAATTTTTAACGTCGGTCTTTCAGAAGCAAACGTATCTAAAAAAGAACTTTGTGAGACTATTCAAAAGCAAGTCCCTGATTTTCTCTTTATAGATGCACCAATTGGCAAGGACCCTGATCAACGCAATTATATTGTTTCGAATGAAAAAATCGAAGCAACTGGCTTCAAAACTTCAATGTCTCTTGATGCAGGTATTGCCGAGTTGATTAAGGGTTACACCATGATTAAGAATTCTCGCTATGGCAATGTTTAGTTTGATTTCTTTCTCAATTGTTTGAAAAAGATAGAGGATGAAATGAAGGAGTCAGTTGATTACCTTATTGTAGGTGGCGGAATTATCGGATTAACAGTTGCGCGTGAATTGCGTATGCGTTATCCAAAGGCGAGTATTGCTTTGATGGAAAAAGAAGCAGTTTTGGGTAAGCACGCCAGTGGCCGCAACAGTGGTGTGCTTCATAGCGGCATTTATTATGACAGCGGTACTTTGAAAGCCAAGGTTTGTGCGGAAGGTGCACGTCGCATGAAAACATTTGCCGCAGAACATGGTATTAACTGTCAACATACCGGTAAAGTTATTGTTGCCACTTCACCGGACGACTTATCCGTAATTGAGCGCTTGCTTAAGAATGCACGGGAAAACGGCATAAGAGCAGAACGATTGGATGAACATGGTATACGTCAAATTGAACCTCATGCAGGAGTTTATCAGCAAGGTATATATTGCCCTGATACGGCAGTGATAGATAGCAAGGCTGTGCTCTCGAAGCTGCAGGAATTATTGGTTAATAGTGGTGTGAAATTAATTTTTAACGCCACAGTGTCCTCCATAAATCCGCAAACTCGAAAAGTAATAACCCCGCGTGGTGAATTTGGTTATAACTATTTGTTCAATTGTGCAGGTGCTTCCGCTGACAAAGTGGCTAAGCAATTTGGTTTGGGTTTGGACTATGCACTGCTGCCATTTAAAGGTATTTACTTTAAATTGCGCCCGGAGCAAGCGCATCTAGTAAATGCCAGTATTTATCCTGTACCAGATGTCAACCAACCCTTTCTCGGGGTGCATTTAACTCGGGTAGCAAATGGCGACGTCTATGCCGGACCGACAGCGATCCCTGCATTGGGGCGTGAAAATTATGGTATTCTCCAAGGTGCGCAGTTTGGTGAATCACTACGAGTTGGGCTTGAAGTATCCAAAATGTATTTAGCTAACCATCAGAATTTCCGGCAACTGGTGCACACTGAATTAGGTAAGTATCGCAAGAAAAATTTCTTTGCGGCAGTGCGCAAGCTTATGCCTGGATTAATTTATGATGATCTTGTATCAAGTGATAAGGTCGGGATTCGCCCGCAACTTATTAATGTGCGCGAAAAGAGATTAGAAATGGATTATGTCATTGAAAAATCTCACGATTCACTGCATGTGCTGAATGCAATTTCACCGGCATTTACCAGTTCGCTGGCTTTTGCCGAATGGATTGTAGATCAGTCACAAACTGCCTGAATATATGATTAAGCACAATCAAGTCGACGTTATCGAATTCCCAATTGAAGTCATTGCAAGGCGTCTGGCATGTGAAAATGAAAAATTCTTTATTTATTTTGATCATGTAATAGATAAGGCAGGTGACGAAGTTAAAAATTACTTGGTTGTTGCCCCTAAAATCACAGGAAAGAATCTGGTTACTGGAGTAGCTGTTTTACCCATTGTTGATGGCCAAATTGGGTTGGTGCGTATTTACCGTCCTGTGTTGCGTGCCTATTCATGGGAAATTCCGCAAGGTTTTCTGGATGAGGGTGAAAGTGATAATACATCAGCAATAAGAGAGTTGTTGGAAGAAACCGGACTGTCTGTGGAAGCAAAACATTTTTCTTCATTGGGATATATTACTCCGGATACCGGAATTTTGGCTGCAAGGGTGCATATTTTCCTTGCTGAAGACTGTAATAAAACACAAAAAATAGAACACGAACTTGGCCTTAGGGAGTTTCGATTTTTCTCTTTTCTAGAGTTTGAGGCAATGATAGAGCGTTCCGAAGTTCAAGATTCTTCTACGATTTCTACATGGTGCAAGTATCGTTTATTGCAAAATTTCAGAAAAAATTAACTCAATATAATTTAGAATAAGTTGTTGACAAATAAAGCCGTATTTTTAGATCGTGACGGAACTCTTAATGTAGATTATGGCTATGTATACCGTGTTGAGGAATGGGAGTGGATCCCCGGTGCAATCGACGCGCTGGTAGCATTAAAAAAAGCAGGGTTTCTTGTGATTGTAATCACGAATCAGGCAGGAATTGCGCGTGGTTATTATGATGAAGCGGAGATGACTAATTTACACGCAAGGATAAACGAGGAATTGAAAGAGCATGGCACTTCGATTGACGGCTTTTATCATTGTCCGCATCACCCCGACTTCAGCGAGGAATGCGCATGTCGTAAGCCCATGCCAGGCATGATCAACAAGGCAATTCAGGATTTTGATATAGATAAAGACCGCTCATGGCTGGTTGGGGATAAATTCAGTGACATACAGGCCGGTTCGTCCGCCGGAGTTAAATCAATCCTGGTGCTTACAGGCTATGGAAATAAAGATCACACACTGCTGGCGAATGACGATATTTGCTTCACCGATATAACGGAAGCAAGCAGATATATTATTTCTCGGGCTTGATCTTAATATATTCGAATGCAATTTTATTTAGGAATACCACTTTGATATATCTAGCATCAATCACAGTATTAGTTTGCTTGCTGTTGCTAGCAACGGTGCTTGGCAGACGCATTGCCGATCTTCTTCCGGATACCTTCAGGGATTCCATTGGGTTTTATATCTCCCCGCTTCTCGGGTTGGCGGGTATTGTGTTGATCGCCACAGTATATGGATGGCTTTCCCCTTTTAAAACCGGACTTTCTATTTCCTTCTCTGTTGGATTGCTTTTTCTCGGCATTGTATTTGAGAAACAACGTGCTGTTCTATTCCGTGATTGGCTGATTATTTCCGCCTTTGTTATTGTTGCAACAATAACAATATTGGCGCCTGCCATCCGGTTTGATTCTTTCAACCCGTTCAATGATACCTTTACCTATCTCGTGCATGGCCAGTGGTTGCAGGATCACGCATTTTCAGAAACCGCTAAAGCATCAGGATTCTTTCCAGCAGAAACACAAGTTGCTCTTTATCAAAGGGGTGGACTCCGGATGGGTGGGTCGTTTTTTCTCGGTTTTGTTCAGTCGCTGTTCCATTTGGAATGGTCCTATTATGCTTACTTACCTACTGTCGGCTTCGTCTTCGCTTTAGGCAGTCTTGCCATAGGCGGTATCATTCGGCAAGTGGTTCCTGTTTCAAAAACCCTTGGACTCGTATTGTGCGCCTTGCCGGCGTTTTCGATGAACGGTTTTGTTTTTGGTGCACAATTTGGGTTTTTCCCACAGACTTTTGGTCTGGCATTTGCGGCCGGCATCGCCTGCTTGTTACCAGGGCTGATTAACAACACCTTGCTTTTTAAGTCAACTTTGACAAAACAGTTTTTTTGCTTCTTGCCGGCTGCGCTTTTATGTTCTGCGCTACTGATATCCTACAATGAGATATTTCCAATTATTTCGGCAGTAATCGGCTTGTTTTACCTTTTGACGTGCTTGCAGTATTGGTCAAAAAAGTATCAGCTCATTGGGGCTATCTTGATTCTTGTAACAGAGGTGTTGGCATTAACCAATGTTGAGGGCTTTAGAATACTCAGAAGTTTTCTCGGTACAGTTTTGGCTGCCGGCACAGGTGCCATTCACTTCGGTTGGCCAATGTATTGGTCTCCAATTCAATTTCTTGCACATTCTTTTGGAATGAAGTCTCCATTTCAAAGTGATGTTTTTCTTATTGACAGGGTAGTTAGTGTTTGGGTATTTCCCGTTTTGCTGATAATCACTGTGATGATTTTGGTGAAAATTCTCCGTGAGAAACCGAGAAATTTGACTGTTCTATTTTTAATTTGCACCAACATAGTTATCTGGATGGCTTTTCTAAAGTTCAGATACCTAACAATTGGCTTGGATGGAGAGATTGGCAACACATTCCTCCAGTTTAAACTCGCCAAATGGGCTGCGCCTTTTAACCTTGCCCTATTAGGAATCACAATTGCAAGGCTTTTAGTGCAGGTAGAAAGATATAAGCGTTTATGTACCTATCTATTTCTAATCATTTTGATGACGGGGATGGCTTATGTTCAATTCGTGGTCATCGCGCAAATGTTTATCACACAATTCCAAGATGAAACCCTGCGCAAGGAGTCACCTTTTAATGAGTTTTTGGAGTTGCGCTCCAGAGTCGCCAATATACCAAAAGAACAGGTTATTTACTTGGGAATTCCTGTGGCACACCATAAACTGACACAAATGGTTGCGTATGTTTTATCTGATCGCAAGTTGTCCAGTAATTATGAAGATGGCTATATGCGTGGGTCAATCCCGGCGGGTGAACTTAATATGCCTATGGAACAGGCGGACTGGCTCCTTCAACATAAACCCGTATCAACAGTGGATGAAAACCCGCTTAATCGGATCGGCCCATTTGTTATTCATCGCGCTCCTTTTGCTTTCTATAGTCTTGAGTCCATAACGGGGGCCTATGGCACCGAAACAGGCGACAAAAAGACATGGAACTGGGTAAAAAATTCTGTTGAGTATCGATTTCATCGAGTGGGGAAGTCAAGTCAGGTACGCGTAAAATTCGATTATATGGGCAATCCAGGTATTTTGGCCCTAAAATTAAGTTCTGCAACGGGTGAACAAGTTGCATCATTTGATATTCCGATGAAGGTTGGCTGGGGAAGTTATGAAAGTCCGCTGATAAATTCCAACCCTGAAGATGTAATTATTAAAATCGAAGCTTCCGGAAAGCCCGTTCGCCTGTCTGCCGGTGATCCGCGTGAGGTACAATTTCTTATCCAGAATCTCTCTCTTGAGAGCCAGTTTTTGGAGTCAAAATAATGAGAAAAGCAGGGCATAGTTATCGGCGTGTACTTGCCATGTCCATTATCGGCATGCTGGTTTTTCCAATGCTGGGCATTAAAGGGCAAATTTTCACGATAGTGGATCGCACGAGACCTGTTGCTGAGCCCATGCAAATATATAATGGCTTGGTTAAGCATGAATGGCAACCCTTTCTGGAGCAACGGTTTTTAGGCCATATCAGCAGTTTGCGTTTCCTTTTGATACTCTCATACAATGAGGCGAAATACCGTTTATTCCCCTCACGGCCTAACAACTATTATGTATGGACGCCGGAGTTAGGGTACTACCCCGTGGACACGATACGTCGTTTAAACGGTGATGTGTTGCATCATGAAGCCATCAAACAGCATTATCAACGCGCCGCCCACCGTCTACGAATTTTGCAAGCGATGCTCAGCCATCATGGTGTTGCTCTGTTGCTGGTTACACCCCCCCCAAAAGTAAGGGTGTACCCGGAATATGTTGCACCCTACCTCGTCGCCCCTGCTGAATCCATCATGACTCAGGCCATCTCCTATGGGGATGTGTTGGAAGAAAGCGGAGTCAATGTTCTCAATGCACAGCACATTTTTGCAGAAAGAAAATCAACTTCCGCATATCCCTTCTTTGCTCCCACAGGTTTCCATTGGAACTTCTGGTCAGCCTGTTCAGTGACCGATTTCTTGATGCGTAAGGCTGAAGTGTTAACAGGACGTTCATTCTTAACGATTGACTGTTCTGATGTTAGATATGGGAAATCTTTGTAAGCGCGTAGCGCCACCATCTTAAATATTTTTGTGATGCTGGTATCCTTTAATTTTTCTGAGGATATGACATGGCATTAAACGAACGGCAGTTAGAACACATTAAAATATGGCAAGCGAGCGGTTTTTCGCAAACGGATTATTGCAAAAAAAATGGGCTGAATAACAAAACGTTTTCAAGGTGGG
>Ga0214200_1000266_pt1 | contig 15042 bp, 11 predicted proteins | sample TroBogEpilimnion_7_FD_153038 | JGI IMG/M metagenome (GOLD analysis project Ga0214200, IMG submission 153038) | Freshwater microbial communities from Trout Bog Lake, WI - 23OCT2008 epilimnion | ecosystem: Environmental > Aquatic > Freshwater > Lake > Epilimnion/Euphotic zone | place: Trout Bog... | reverse complement strand
GTTAGGGTCAGTGAGTTGTTGCCCAAACCACTCACCGATCCGGTCACAGAATAGGTTGATGGTGGTGGTGGTGGTGGAGTGGTTGAGCTGCAGCTTATTGCGGCATTGTTTAAATTGCTATTAGTAATCGCTATGATCGGCGTATTCACCGTACAAGTTAGTCCACTGGGTTGAGTGGTCACGCTCAAGGTATAGGTGCCGCTTGTTAAACCTGTAAATGTGAATGCCGTGGCGCCCCCGGACACGGTTTGAGATTGAGCGCCAAGAGATAAGGTCAGTGAGTTATTGCCCAAACCACTCACCGATCCCGTCACGGAATAGGTTGATGGTGGATTCGGAGGGGCTGACGGGGTTGATGCATTACCACCACCACCGCCACAGGCGACCAACATATTACCCATCAGTACTATGGAGGTAACTAAATTCAGGGTTTTGCGTAATACTCGGCTCAGCATAATAAGGTCTCGTGCGCAATTACTCAGCATAATTTTGCAATACCGTTTTATTTAATAATGCATTCTTGACAATTCTTGACACGATTTTCTGTTTTTTTCTCATCGATGAGCCACTACACTATGCCAAGTTGCTACAGCAACTTCCGGTTGAAAAAGACAAGGTTGGTATCGATATGGCGCATAAGATAACTAAAGTCATTGTGATTGGATCTTTACTCTGTGGCGCGGCGGTGCTCGCTGCCGGTGCGGTACATCATTATTGGATGGCTAATTTCCAAGGTTCAAACTCGCCGTCTGGGAACACGGTAGAGAACTGTGATGGGGGTATTGGTCCAACAGTCACCCCCAACCCAAATTGCGGCAACTTTTCGATGCAATTTGGTCAAGCGCGCAAGCTAAACCCAGGGCTTAAGTCCGCGCAGCCAGAGTTAGATACATTTTCAAATGGTGGCGGCACCGGATATGAATTAATACCGCCGTCTGGATCGATCATATCAACTGCTACTGGTTCTTTTTCTCAAGTCAGTAACCTAACCGCTATTGCCGATATTGCCAGTCCTTTTAGCGGCAATAATGGCTATGGTCCGAATAGCTATTCCGTACAGTTAAACACCAATCAAGCGCCCATCACCGATCCTGTGCTGTGCCCAACGGGCTGTAATGCGTGGTTACAGACGGTGTTTATCAATGGAGTAGATTATATTCAAGCGGGTAGTACCGGTGAGCTGTGGATGCAAATGTGGCTTTTTGGTATTAATGGAGCATCACTTAGATGCCCGAATAATTGGGCTCAAAAGAGTACTTCAGCTTGCCAATTTAATACCAGTTTTGTGGATATACCCATTGTACCCGTAACAGAGTTTCCCTACCTACAAATTAGCTCCAGCATCAGCGGCGGGCAAATCACCGCGACGCTGACCACCAAGAACCATACCTATACACAAACCACGCCCGATGTCATGCACATGGCTCAGAACTGGAGTGTCGTTGATTTTAATGTCTATGGTCACGGCAATGGAACTGTGGTGTTTTTCAATCCAGGCGCCAGTATTACCGTCAACATCGTTGCATCTTATAGCGGCAACGGAGCTGTTACTTGCTCACGCCAAGGTGTGGTCGGTGAAAGCAATAACTTACAAGCCAATGCCTGTACGGTGGTCAGTGGCGGTAACGGTATTCAATATACCGAAAGCCCTTTCTAACTGAGCGCTGGGTTTAGGCAATTTTAGATGTCTAAATTGGCCACAGCCAGGGCGTTCTTCTCAATGAACTCGCGACGTGGTTCGACTTGATCACCCATGAGCGTGGTGAACAGCTGATCAGCGGCAGAAGCATCTTCAATCCGCACCTGCACAATGCGCCGCTTCTCTGGGTTAATGGTGGTTTCCCATAACTGATCCGGGTTCATCTCACCCAACCCTTTATAGCGTTGGATGGTCTGGCCTTTTTTGACCAACTCAAATAACCAATACATGGCTTCTTGAAAGTGCGTGACGGGAAATTTATGCTCGCCCTTTTGGATCAGCGCACCCACGCCCAGTAAATCCGTTAATTGCCGATTGAGTTCCGCGATACGGCGGTATTCCAGCGAATCAAAGAATTCGCGTTGCAGGAGTTTTTCGGCAGTAACCCCATGCTCGGTGCGTAGCAGTCGCAGCATACGTGCTTGACCGCCCGGCAATAAGGGTATCTCAATCCGGTACTCGCGTGAGGGGTGCTTAGCGTCATTGAGTTTAACCTCAACCAGACGCGCCCACTCCGCCACCATAGCCTCGTCGGCAAAAGCTTGGCTCGTGAGGATAGGTACATCGATGAGCGCACGTAACAGGTTCTCATCATAGCGACGCGCCCAACGGGTGCAAATATCCTCATAGTCAATAAACTGCCGCGCCAAAGACTCGAGCTCATTGCCTTGAATAATCTTAGCGCCCGCTGCGCTGGCGGTAACCAGCATCGCTTCATCCAACGCGTTTTCCAGCAACACGCGTTTGAGTTCCGTGTCATCTTTGACATATTGCTCAGATTTGCCGCGCTTGACTTTATACAACGGCGGCTGGGCTATATAGATGTGTCCACGCTCAATCAGCGCGGGCATTTGCCGATAGAAGAACGTTAATAACAACGTGCGGATGTGGCTACCATCCACGTCGGCATCGGTCATCAATAAGATCTTGTGATAGCGCAGTTTGGCAACATCGAATTCTTGTGGTCCGATCCCGCAACCTAAGGCGGTAATCAACGTGCCCACTTCGGCACTGGAGAGCATCTTATCGAAACGCGCCCGTTCCACGTTGAGGATTTTGCCTTTTAACGGCAACACCGCTTGGGTGCGCCGATCACGGCCTTGTTTGGCCGAACCACCGGCCGAGTCACCCTCAACCAAAAACAACTCAGACAGTGCTGGGTCTTTTTCTTGGCAATCGGCCAATTTACCTGGTAGACCAGCGATGTCTAACACGCCCTTACGCCGCGTCATGTCACGCGCCTTACGCGCCGCTTCGCGTGCCCGCGCCGCTTCGATGACTTTGGCGACGATCGCTTTGGCTTCGCTGGGATGCTCAAGTAAATACGTGCCCAGCTGTTCGGAGACGGCGCTTTCGACGATACCGCGAATTTCAGAGGACACCAGTTTGTCTTTGGTTTGCGATGAGAACTTCGGGTCCGGCATTTTGACCGACAGAATCGCTGTCATGCCTTCACGCGCATCATCACCGGTCACTTCGACTTTTTCTTTTTTGGCTTCTGACTCAATGTAATCCGAGAGCTTGCGCGTTAACGCCGCTCTAAAACCCTGCAAGTGGGTGCCGCCATCTTTTTGCGGGATATTATTGGTATACGGATACATTGACTCTGCATACGCATCCGTCCATTGTGCGGCCACTTCTACCGTGATGGGTCCTTCCGTGGTTTTGAAATAAAACACGGTGTCATGTAATGCGGTTTTACCGCGGTTGAGATATTTTACAAAAGCACCGATACCGCCTTCGTACTCAAACACATCGTTGCGGTGCTCGCGCTCGTCGGTGAGTTCAATGCGGATACCAGAATTTAAAAACGACAACTCACGTAAGCGGCGCGCCAAAATATCGTAGGAGAACTGAATATTGGTGAAGGTAGCCGCGGACGGCTTAAAGTGCACCGTCGTGCCACGTTCTTCGGTAGCACCCACATCAGCCAGCGGTGCCACTGGGTTACCGTGTTCGTATGTTTGAGTATGTAAGCGGCCTTGCCGCGCGATGCGCAAACTTAAATGCTCTGATAAAGCATTCACCACCGACACACCCACACCATGCAAGCCACCAGAGACTTTGTATGATGAGTCGTCAAACTTGCCGCCAGAGTGCAATACCGTCATGATGACTTCGGCGGCCGACACACCTTCTTCCGGGTGGATATCCACAGGAATTCCCCGCCCATTATCACTCACGGTGATCGATTCATCGGCGTGGACGGTGACTTGAATTTTGTTGCAATGACCAGCGAGTGCTTCGTCGATGGCGTTATCAACGACCTCAAACACCATGTGGTGTAAACCGGTGCCGTCATCGGTGTCACCGATGTACATTCCAGGGCGTTTTCGAACCGCGTCTAAGCCCTTTAAGACTTTGATATTACTGGAATTATAATCATCAGTTTGGGTCATGTTTGAGCACAGTTTACCGCGTTGGTTAACTATACCATTTTTAGGGTTTTCGTGGGCTCACCAGCGGCCCGTGCCCTGGTTGCAGCCGCCGCATTGAGGCGCAAAAACTAAGTATTCCCGCACGCCATGGTTAAGGGTAATAAGGCTTTGGCCCGCTCGCAGTTATTTTATTTGCACAGATTATCCACATGCTCATCCACAGACCGCCAAGCTCTGATGCGTTGCCATTGCAGCCTGACTTAGCGTTAAGGCTGAGGCCTTAAGCCACGGTGTAAGACCATAGCGACGCACGCGTAAAACCGCCTAGCTCATCGCGCCGATCGCAATGATTTGGTGTAAATATGTTATTAATCAATGAGTTATATTATAAATCGAGGCTTAAGAGCTACTCTTTATGCCCTGGCCATGCCAGCACTGGGCAGTCTAGGGTGTGGCGCTTATAACCTGACCTTGTTCCACGTGGAACATCGCTCCCTGCCCTGGCCAAACGGCGTCCTGCGGGCTTAGCGCTGTCACGAAGGTCTGAACCGCTAATTCTCGCACCAAGTCCATGAGCTTGGCCAAGTTATCAGCATCGAGTTCAGCGGCGGGATCGTCGAGCAGAAGCACGCTTCGACCTGGGTTATCCGCCTCGATGAGCCGCAATTGGGCCAAGGTCAGCGCCGCGGCCAAGAGCTTTTGCTGGCCGCGCGAGACTCGCTCCTTGGCGGGTACGCCCGCGACCGACAGCGATATGTCAGCGCGGTGTGGGCCTACATGGGTCAGTTTGAAGCGCATATCCCGCTCCAGCGAGTGCTCAATGGCCTGGGCCAGACTAAAGTCTTGGCTCCAACCACATTGATGGGCAATATCCACGCTCATCCCCAGTAGTCTCTGGCCAAAATGCGCTAATTCGGGCCGTAAGCGCGCTAAATACGCCTGCCGATACGCATGTAGCTTTTGACCTTGCTCAATCAGTTCCGGCTCAAAGGAGCGAATGGCGCCGACATCCGGGGATTTTAGCGCGGCGTTTCTTTGCTTGAGACAGCGGTGATAGCGATACCAACCGTCCAAGAACAAAGGTTCCACGTGGAACACACCAAAATCCATAAAGCGCCGGCGCCGATGCGGGCCCTCCTCTAACAGCTTATGGATTTCAGGGTCGATAATATGGGGTGCCAAATGTCCCGAGAGCTCGGCCACGGAGCTGGCTTTCTGACCTGCAATGCGAATTTGCACCCCATCGGTCCCATGAAACCCAACGCCGACTGGCGTTGCTAACTCGCCAGCTTGCACTTCACCAAACAGCGTGAAGTCTTTATGCCCGCTTTGAATTAAGCGCTCGGTGCGCCTGAGCCTAAATGAGCGGCCCCGACCTAAGAAAAACAACGCCTCTAATAGACTGGTTTTACCCGAGCCATTGGCGCCGATGATGAGGTTATAGCGCTCATTAAAGGGCAGTTCCACCGCGTGAAGACACCGGAATCGGTGGATCTCCACTCGCTTAAGCATACGTGGTGCTCGTCAGAGCCGCATCGGCATGACCACAAAACGGGTCGATTTATCTCCCGGTGCGGACAACAGGCAGCTCGAGTTGGAATCGGTTAAGCCCACCTCAACCTCGGCACCAGCAATGGCGCTTAAGGCATCCATGAGGTAATTGACGTTAAACCCAACCTCAAACTCTTCGCCCTGGTATACCACCTCGACCTCTTCCTCAGCCTCTTCTTGCTCAGGGTTATGCGCGGTCAGCACAACCTGATTGGGTTTTATTAACGCCCGAATGCCGCGGTACTTCTCATTGGCCAAAATCGATGTGCGCGACAATGCATGGCGTAACATTTCACGGTCGGCTTTAATGATGCGGCCCGGATTATCGGGTATCACACGGCCGTATTCCGGGAAACGTCCATCAATAAGCTTCGATGTGAAGCGAATGTCGCCGATCGTGACGCGAATATGATTAGATCCGATGTCTACATGGACGGTGCCATCTGACCCCAACAGTCGTTGTAGCTCCAAGATACCCTTACGCGGCACAATGACTTGCTGTAGCCCTGACTTGGTCACGAGCTCCATCTCACACAGCGCCAGGCGGTGACCGTCGGTGGCCACGGTGCGCAACATCTTGCCATCCGACTCTAACAACAAGCCGTTCAAGTAATAACGCACATCCTGATGCGCCATTGAGAAATAGGTTTTATCGATGAGGTGTTTAATCGCGGATGCATTCACTTCAAATGACAACGTTGGTGCAATCTGCTCAACCGTCGGAAAATCCGCAGCGGGTAACGTCGTTAAACTAAATTTACTGCGCCCCGCTTTGACTTGAATTTTGTCACCGCTTTGTTGAATGCTCACCACCGACGCATCCGGCAAGGCCTTCACAATATCCAATAATTTACGGCCTGGAACGGTGATCTCACCCTCTGCTTGCGCATCGATATCAACCGAGGCGGCTAACTCCACTTCCAAATCCGTTGCCAATACCGATAACTTACCGTCCGCTATTTTGAGTAAGACGTTCGCCAATATCGGCATGGTTTGTTTTCTCTCCACCACGCCAATAACGGCTTGTAAAGGTTCCAGGATCTTTTCGCGTGCGCTTGAAAACTTCATGCTGGCCTCGTGTGGGACGTTTGCTCTTAAAGACAGGAGAGTATATTAAACCAATGATGATAATGATAAGCCAGATTCATGGCTGTGGAAAACCCCAAAGTCACTAATTAAATCTAACCCTTAGCTTAAGCCAAAGCTTGGGGGTGATAGGCTTAAAACCCCCGCACAAGCTGTGTACCCTTTGGGGATAAATGCGCGTATCCGGCTGACCACATTTAACCCACAGCTTATCCCCATCATCCCGTGAGGGTTTTTAACAGGTTATTAAAATCATCGAGGATGCGCCGATCCTCGAGCTTAAGTTCCCGCACTCGCTCACAGGCATGCAACACAGTCGTGTGGTCGCGGCCGCCAAAGGCATCGCCGATTTCGGGTAAAGAATGACTTGTGAGTTCACGCGTGAGTGCCATGGCCACTTGGCGTGGCCGGGAGATGGCCCGGTTGCGTTTTTTGGAGTGTAGATCCGCTACGCGCATGGAGTAATACTCGGCCACGGTCTTTTGGATATTCTCAATGGTGATTAAGCGATCTTTGAGGGCAATTAAATCCCGCAGCGCCTCTTTGGCCAATTCGATGCTGATGGCTTGGTTGGTAAATTGCGCGTTGGCCGCCACGCGGCGCAACGCGCCTTCGAGTTCACGCACGTTGGAGCGCACCAATTTGGCTATAAAAAAAGCCACTTCCGCCGGTAGACGAATATCTGCCGATTCGGCTTTGTTATTTAAAATCGCCACACAGGTTTCTAAATCGGGCGAATCAATGGCGGCGGTTAAACCCCAACTGAAGCGCGAGCGCAAGCGCTCCTCAATCCCATGGACGTCTTTAGGCACTTTATCGGCGGTCATGACGATTTGGCGCTGACCTTCTAACAGGGCATTGAAGGTGTGAAAAAACTCTTCTTGAGAATGATCCTTGCCAGCAAAAAACTGAATGTCATCGATGAGCAGTGCATCCAGCGTGCGATAGGCTTGTTTAAACTCCGCCATGCGGTTGCGTTGAATGGCCCTAACCATATCCCCCACAAAGCCTTCCGAATGCACGTAGGCAATGCGCGCGTTGGGTTGATGGCGTTTGATCTCGTTGGCGATGGCGTGCATCAGATGGGTTTTACCCAGACCCACGCCACCATAAATAAACAAGGGGTTATAGGTGCGCCCTGGGTTCTCGGCCACCTGGCGCGCGGCGGCCTTGGCAATTTGGTTGCTTTTGCCTTCGACGAAGGTATCGAAGGTAGACTCAGGCAGTATACGCCCACCCACGACCGCGGCTGGTGGGCTAGCCGCGCGCGGGCTTGTGCCAGCCGCGGGGGAACTGCTGGGCTGCGCTTGCGCCTTGGAGCCCACTTCCAGCTGCACGGTGGGGGGATCATTGGCGGCTTCGCGGTTCAGCAGCGCTTCAATGCGCGACAATAAATTATGCGTGACCCAATCGAGCACGAAGCGATTGGGCGCCCAGAGTTTTAAGACCCCTGCGTCCAAATCGGCTTGTAAGGGCCGCACCCAGAGGTTGAACTCCTGTTCGGAGACCTCCGCTTGCAAGTAGCGCAAACACTGGGCCCATAAATCACGGTCTGAGTCGCTCATCGGTCATACATCATTAGTTATCCACAAGGATCGGCGAGTGTAGCTGCCTTCACGCGGAATCACAATCATTTTATCCACAGGCCAGTTTAGCTCCGACAGAGTCTGTTAATTTAAACTAAAAATATAATATAATCAATAACTTATAAAATCCACGCTGACCGGATCGCAGGCGCAGCTTCAAGCCTTAAAGCGGATCACTTAAGCTACCTAGACCATTGACAGCGAAGCCTAAAAGCCGTATTCTTGCCGGCTCTGTAAAACCAGTCCTAAGTTTTGGATTTTTCACATGAAACGCACTTTTCAGCCCAGTGTCATTAAGCGCGCACGCACGCACGGATTTCGCGCGCGTATGGCCACCAAAAAAGGTCGCCAGGTACTGGCTCGCCGTCGCGCCAAAGGCCGTAAGCGGATTATTCCCTAAGATGCCCCGGCCGTGTCTTAGGCCGATGCCTTGACGGTCCTGTCCTTTCAGCCCAGTCAACGTCTACTCAGTAAAGCTGAGTTCGATCAGGTGTACCAACACGGAATCCGCGCCGCGGATCCATTGTTAACACTGCATGCGTATCACTCGAGTCAACGCGCCCGCTTAGGCATGTCGGTGAGCACTAAAAACGCCGGTTCCAGCGTGCGGCGCAATCAATTACGCCGGTGGATACGCGAAGATTTTCGCTTACGCCAAACCAGTTTACCGCCGGCCGATTGGGTCGTCACCGTGCGCGCGCTGGCTAAAAACGCCACGCATCCTGAGCTGTCACAGGTGTTAGAGCGTCTCTACCATGGGTTGAGTCAACGCTTAGTCACCGCCGCGGGCGCCCACTCATGACATGGTTCATCACCCAACTGCTCATGTGGCCGATTGTGATCTATCGCCGTTGCATCAGCCCGTGGCTGCTGCCACGCTGTCGCTTTTACCCCTCCTGTTCGGCCTATGCCTTAGAAGCGCTAAAAAGCCATGGACCCATCAAAGGTAGCGGTTTATCGCTGCTGCGTATCGTAAAATGTCATCCTTGGCATCCTGGTGGTTATGATCCAGTACCACTGGCCACCACCCGGCTAGAACATTGAGTGAGAGAGTAAATGAATAATCTGCGTATGCTGTTGTGGGGCTTGCTGGCCTTAAGTTTGTTTTGGAACTACCAATTTTATTTACAAGACCACCCACCCGTGGTGACGCCAGAGTCTGTGGCCAAACAAGTCAGCAGCGTTGCAGCGGCACCCCCAGCAAACCCCGATCTGAGCCCAAGTACTCCGTCCGCCACGAGTAGCAACCCAGCGGTTGCGGCCAACGCCAACACTGCAGCAGACACCGCGCTGGTGAACCCGCCGGCGGCCACACCGCGGGTGAGCATTGACACCGATGTGTTGCACTTGGAGGTCAACCTCACGGGTGCTGTGATACAAAAAGCCACCCTCACCACCTACACCCAAAGCCGCGATAACAGCCAACCGATCACCCTCATCGACAGTGACAATGCCGATAGCTTTGGCGCGCTGCAAAGCGGTTATAAATCGACCGCGGGTTGGTCCATAGGTCCCAATACCCGCTACACGAGTCAGGCCAGCGAATATCGCTTGGCCGACGGACAGAACACGCTTACCGTGCCGTTTAATACCGATGATGGCCAGGGCCATAAACTCACGCGCACCTTGGTGTTAACCCGCGGTCACTATGCGATCCAAATTAATGACACGCTCACGAATACCGCCACCACCGCGTGGCCGGTGGCCAGTTACGCCGACGTCATCAAGCGTTGGCAAAAAAACGAGCGCTCGATGTTAAACCCGAGTACCTACGCGTTTAGGGGCCCGGCGGTTTATGATGGCAATAAGATACAAAAACTTGATCTCGAGACGGTCAATGCCGAGCAATTGCCCAAAACTGATGTGAGTGGTGGTTGGGTGGCAGCCATGCAGCATCATTTTGTGGTGGTGGTGGTGCCAGCGCTCCAACAAAGTAATCACTACGAGTACGTGGTTAAAAATCACGACTATCGTTTAGGTTATAGCGCCAGTCAAACCGTAGGTGTTAACCCCAACGAGAGTCAACAGTTTAGTACCACGGTATTTGTGGGTCCCAAATTACAGGAGCAGCTAGCCGCGATCGGGCAAAAACTCGAATACACCGCCGATTATGGTCGCTTGACCATTATTGCCGAACCGTTATTTTGGTTGCTCTCCATGGTGCATAAGCTGGCACTTAACTGGGGTTTAACCATCATCCTGGTGACCCTGCTCATTAAGGCGGCGTTTTATCCGCTGGCCCAAGCGTCAGGACGCTCCATGGCCAAAGTGCGTTTGGCGCAACCGCGACTGAAGGCCATTCAGGAGCGTTATAAAGACAATCGCGAGGAGTTAGGCCGCGCAATGATGGAATTTTATAAGCGCGAAAAAATCAACCCCCTCGGTGGTTGTTTGCCCACGTTGCTACAAATGCCGGTGTTTATTGCGTTTTACTGGGTGCTTATGGAATCCGTTGAGATGCGGCAAGCGCCATTTATATTTTGGCTGCAAGACCTATCGACCAAAGACCCGTATTACATCTTACCGATGATCATGGCCGGTGCGATGTTCTTCCAATACAAGTTAAACCCCACCTCGCCCGATCCGGTGCAAGCCAAAGTGTTCATGTTTATGCCCTTTGTGATGAGTGCGATGATGTCTGCGTTGCCCTCAGGCTTGGTGTTGTATTGGGTGGTCAATACCTTATTGACCATTCTGCAGCAGTACCACATTAATAAAGTGGTCGCGGCAGAAGAATACAAGCTTAGAACTTAAGCGTAGGTGCGTCGCTATGGCTGAGCCCGCCCAACTTCCGCCCACGGCCCTGGCAGGGGTTAAGGTGTTGGATTTATCGCGCGTGCTCGCCGGCCCCTGGTCGACGCAGATACTTGGGGATTTGGGGGCGGATGTAATCAAAATCGAATCCCTCCAAGGCGATGATACGCGCCAATGGGGACCGCCGTTTACCCAAGCCGTCAGCCCAGACGCGCTGGCGGAAGCTGTACCCGCTACGTCCGCCCGCGGTGACAGTGCGTATTATTTGTGTGCCAATCGCAATAAGCGCTCGGTGGCGGTGGATTTGGCCACCGCCGAGGGTCAAGCGCTGCTGCAACAACTGGCACTTAAAGCCGATGTGCTGATCGAAAACTTTAAACTCAATGGCCTCAAAAAATATGGCTTAGATGCCGCCCGCGTACGCCAATTAAATCCCAAGTTGGTGTATTGCTCCATCACGGGTTTTGGCCAAACCGGTCCTTATGCCGAGCGACCCGGTTATGATTTTGTGGCGCAGGCCATGGGTGGTCTCATGAGCATCACCGGTACGCCCGCCAGTGGTCCACTGCGCGTGGGCGTCGCGGTCACGGATCTGGCAACAGGTTTGTATGCCACCATCGCCATCCTGGCGGCCTTACGGCACGCGGAGCGTACCGGGGTGGGGCAACACATCGACGTTGCTTTATTGGATACCCAAGTGGCCATGTTAGCCAACCAAGCCGCCAACTATCTGGTCAGCGGTGCTGCGCCGGGCTTAATTGGCAACACCCACCCCACCATTGTGCCGTACCAAGTGTTTGCCACCCAAGACTTGCCGCTGGTTATTGCCGTGGGCAACGATGGGCAGTTTAGGGCGCTGTGTGAGATCTTAAAACACCCAGAGTGGGCGCAGGATGCGCGCTTCGCGAGCAACCGCCAACGCGTGACCCATCGCGACCGCCTGGTGGCGTTGCTGCAAGCAGAACTACTGACTCAATCGAGTCAACACTGGCTGCCATTATTATTGGCACAGCAGGTGCCTGCGGGGCCTGTTAATGGCCTTAACGAGGTGTTTAACGATCCACAGGTCAAGGCCCGCGGTCTGGTGCAAACGCTAAAACGTGCCGGTGAGAGTCTGCCCGGCGTGGCGTTTCCCGTGAAGCTCAGCGCGACCCCGGCACGGGCTGAACGAGCCCCACCGCGCTTGGCCCAACACACCCAGGAAGTACTCGCGGACTGGTTGGGATTATCAGCGGCTGAGATCACGCGCTTAATCGCTAAAAAAGCCATTATGAACGCCCCCATTGCTGACAACGCCGCTGAGTAGCGATGTCAGTGGCTAAAGATACGATCGCTGCCATTGCCACGGGTCCCGCGGCGGGTGGGATTGGCATCATTCGACTCTCGGGCAGCGAGAGCTTTAACGCAGCGACCATTCTCAGCGGGCGGCGTCCCCGCGTGCGGCGGGTTGAGCTGGCACGCTTCACGTCTGCCGATGGCAGTCTTATTGACCAAGGACTGGTGTTGGCGTTTAGCGCACCACACTCTTTTACGGGTGAGGATGTGGTGGAGTTACACGCGCATGGTGGGCTTGAGGTGTTAGACGCGTTATTGGCGCGGGTATTAAGTCTGGGGCAAGTCCGTTTAGCCAGGCCGGGTGAGTTCAGTGAACGGGCGTTTTTAAATAACAAAATCGACTTGGTGCAAGCCGAAGCCATCATGGATCTCATTCAAGCGGGCAGTCAGCAGGCCGCTAAAGCGGCCACGCGCTCGCTCGCGGGTGAGTTCAGTCGAAAAGTCAATGACTTGGTCGAGCGGCTCATTCACATCCGCGTGCAACTCGAGGCGCGTATTGACTTTTCGGATGAAGAACTGAGCCTGCACTCCATTGAGGTGTTAAACGCGCAATTGGTCGCTTGGCAACAGGCGCTGGCTAGCCTCATTGCGCAAACCCAAACCGGCGTCCGCTTGCGCGAGGGCTTGCGCGTGGTCATCGCGGGTGCGCCCAATGCCGGTAAATCATCCTTACTCAATGCCTTATTGGGAGCCGAGGCGGCGATTGTGAGTGCCGAAGCGGGCACGACACGCGATGTCATCCGTGAGCAGATGGTCATTGATGGCGTCACACTTGAAATCGCCGACACGGCGGGGATTCGTGCCGAGGCCGAGGCGATTGAGGCGGAGGGCATACGCCGCGCCAAAAACGCCATGGCAGCCGCCGACATCATTCTCTATGTGGTGGATGCCAGTGATAATAACGCGCTCAATACGGCCTTAAATGCCATCGCCACGCTCACGGCCGAAGTCATTCTGGTCTTGAACAAATGTGATTTATATAACCCAGCGGCGTTACCCAAGGAGGTGGCGAGTATCGCCATATCCGCCAAAACCGGCGCGGGCATAGATCAACTCAAACACACCCTGCGTGATCGCGTCAGACAGTCAGGTGATGCCACTTCGGTATTTATGGCGCGTCGGCGTCACTGGCAAGCACTCGAACTCGCGCGTCAGTATGTGGCGCAAGCACTCAGCCAAAGTCAACAAGGTGCAGCCATTGAGCTGGTGGCGGAAGAACTGTGGCAAGCCCAAAACGCGCTCGCTGAGATTACCGGACGATTTATCAGTGATGATCTATTGGGTAAGATCTTTGGTGAGTTTTGTATCGGCAAATAATATTTGAATCTTAGGCCTAATACCTAAACCATAAAAAAACCGGTGGCCACAGTTTTATCTGTGCCCCACCGGTTGATACAGCTAGCACTGCCTAAGTATTCATCGCTTAGTGTTTAGATTGACGATGCTTCATGAGACCTAAACCCATGAGTAGGGCAAGACCTAACGCGCCAATATCGCCACCACCTTTAGGTGCCGCTGGTGTGGCGTTAACCTCGCTGGTGGCGGCTGACTCACCGCCTGAGTTCACAGACTTGACCGTGAAGTAGTAGGCGCTACCGTTGGTTAAATTGCTAATGAGTACCGAGGTACCACCGATGGACTTAACCGCCGGTGTGGCGGCTTCCCCACCAGCACTATTACCCATGTACACGTTATAAAGACTAGCACCCGTTCCGGCGGTCCAGTTTAGCTGCACCGAGCCATTACCCGCTTGCGCGGTTAATCCACTCGGCGCACCCGGCACGACTGCCTGGGACTGCTCGGCTGAAAACACTGAAACAGCGCCATTATTGACCGCAACCACGGTGAAGTAGAGCGTTGCCCCAGGAGATAAAGAGTTCGCTGTGTAGGTGGTCTTGGTTAACCCAGTCGCAACGGGTGTTGATGCCTCCCCGCCTGCGGTACTACCCTGATAAACCGAGTAACTGGTGGCATTCGCTGAAGGGCTCCAACTTAAGGTAACCGATGTACCTGCTGTGCTGCTGCTAAGACCCGCGGGCACATCCGGTGGTACGGCTACACTGGCTTCATTAGACAGCGCACCTACCCCAACTTGAGTGACGGCAGCGACTTTGAAAAAATAGGTTTGACCGACGACCAAGCCGGTCACCTGCGCCGACGTACCCGAGATGTTTTGCATGACTGGTGTGGTGGACTCATAGCCAGCGGAGCTACCTTTATAAAGGTTGTAGCTCGTGGCATTAGCATCCGCAGTCCACGTCAGCGTTGCGGTGGTGCCACTCACCGTTGCCTTCAAATCTTGCACGGCCCCTAATACTTTAAGGGCTTTAGCAAAGTTAGCGGCATTCACGCTGTCAAGACCACTCGCCAAATCGTAACCCGGCGTAGCCGAATAGGCCAAATTACCATCTGCGGTCAGTAAGACCCCATAGTAGGCATATCCCGGTGGATAGACATGCGATAAAGTAACGTCACAATGTGCAGATGGGTTCGCGCCTAATAAGGGGTGCCAGTTATGTACATCACACGGCACGCCGTTGTTGCCAGTGGTAATGTCGTTGAATATACAATCCGGGCTCATACTCTGTGTTTGCGACGCATTACAACTGGCCAGTAACGGCTTGGCATTGGCGGCACTCGAGCCATATTGATT